>Ga0209536_100009684_pt1 | contig 14308 bp, 11 predicted proteins | sample DeeMarSeWOR28_12_FD_187461 | JGI IMG/M metagenome (GOLD analysis project Ga0209536, IMG submission 187461) | Marine sediment microbial communities from White Oak River estuary, North Carolina - WOR-2-8_12 (SPAdes) (version 2) | ecosystem: Environmental > Aquatic > Marine > Intertidal zone >...
GCCGGCTGTCAATACACGGAGGTGCTGTTTTAAATACTGGAAACCCGGACCTAAGCCTTACACCAGGATTTATTGTAAATGTTCATAATAATGACATAAACTGTGCCTTGGGTACAGGTATAGGTTATAAAAGCCTGTATTTTAATATATTACCATTCTTCGACCCCAGGAGGGGTTTAAGCTTCGTCCAAACCGGGCTATACGTTGAAATGGGAATTATAGAACTGGGTTATAATTACAATTTTATTCCTTTCCGGACTGATAGGCTACAGCCATTTACCCTGTCAAATCAGGTTTATATTTCTATAGGTTTATACAATATTGAAAAAAGAGATGTAATCAAGGCAATAAATTACCCTAAAATGTAGTTATATTTGAGAATTAAGCACATTTTATCAAAATTTGTTATATTTGAATTTGTTTTAAAATGACCAAAATCATTCACGCTATGTATAAAATTGCATCCTCATTATTAGTAGGTATTGCTGTTTTGCTTTTTGCTTCATGTAACCGTGGTGATAATCCAAATATTTCACCTACAACAGGTTGGGAATATAACAATCCTGACAATGGTGGTTTTGAAGTTGTTGTCGGAGCGGAACAGGAGACAGGTCCCGGACTGGTACTTATTGAAGGAGGTACTTTTACAATGGGTCGGGTACAGGAAGATGTCCTGTACGACTGGAATAACCCGATAAGGAGGGTTACGGTATCATCTTTTTACATGGATGAGACAGAGATCCGTAATGTCGACTATAAAATGTATCTGTGGTGGCTTAAGAGGGTATATGTTGATTATCCAGAGGTATATGTGAGGGCACTGCCGGATACACTGGTATGGCGTTCACCACTTGGATATAATGAACCTTATGTACAGTATTATTTCAGGCACCCGTCCTATAATAACTATCCCGTGGTGGGAGTGAACTGGTTACAGGCAAATGACTACTGCCTGTGGCGTACCGACAGGGTGAATGAACAGATACTGATAGATGAAGGTATACTTAATTATGACCCCAATCAGGTAAATGAAAATAATTTCAATACCGATGCATACCTCGCAGGTCAGTATGACGGAATCGTTAATCAGAATCTACCAAGTCTTGACCCAAACCAGGAAGAACGGAGGGTGAGGTTGGAAGATGGAATACTGCTGCCCAAGTACAGGCTGCCAACCGAAGCCGAATGGGAATTTGCAGCATATGCCCTCCGAGGAAATACGTTCGAAGAAAGGATCTTCGAGAGAAGAGTATATCCCTGGGATGGTCATAATGTCCGCAACGCCCAGAAAAGGCATCGTGGCCAGTTTATGGCAAACTTCATAAGAGGGAGGGGAGACCTTATGGGTGTGGCAGGAAGCCTCAACGATGATGGTTCTATTCCGGTGGATGTTAAATCATACTGGCCAAACGATTATGGTCTTTATTGCATGGCTGGCAATGTTAATGAATGGGTGCAGGATGTTTACAGGCCCTTGAGTGCAGAGGATGTCGATGCATTTAATCCTTTCAGAGGTAACGTTTATACAGACTTCAGCCGGGATGCGAACGGTAATCTCCTTACCAAAGATGAACTGGGTCATTTACAGATTGATACAGTACAGGATGCAGAAGTGGCTAACAGGTATAATTACCAGAAAGGTGACTACAGGAACTACCGCGATGGTGATTACCTCTCAAACATAAAAGAAAGTGGGGAATGGACTGGTGATGAGGATATGGGAACTGAGTCCATGTACCTTCAGGATGAACAGGAATTTGTTTCGTTAATAAACGACAGGGCAAGGGTAATCAAGGGTGGTTCATGGAAGGACAGGGCTTACTGGCTCAACCCATCGACCAGAAGATTCCTGGACCAGGAAGCAGCCCGCGATGATCTGGGCTTCCGCTGTGCCATGATAAGAGTTGGGAGTCCAAACGGCTTTTAAAAGATATTTTTTATATATATTATTACCTCATTATGGGCAACCATAATGAGGTTTTTTTTGGATGAAGACGGATATTATATATAAAATACTGGAAGACAATAATTTCAGCCTATCAACCGATTCAAGGAAAGTGTCCGCCGGAGAAGTATTCTTTGCCCTCAGAGGTGAAAATTTTGATGGTAACAGCTTTGCTGCTGAGGCACTTGAAAAGGGAGCAAGTGTGGCTGTGATAGATAATCCATCGTATAAGACAGATAATACCATTGTCGTTGATAATGTTATAGAAGCCCTCCAGGCTGTTGCCCGTAAACATCGCACCAGGTTCAATATACCTGTACTTGCAATAACAGGATCCAATGGAAAAACAACCACTAAAGAGCTCCTTGCAAGGGTACTGGCAAAAGACTACAGGTTACATTATACACGGGGTAACCTGAATAACCATATAGGAGTGCCCCTAACAATACTATCATGCCCTGCCGATACAGAATTTATGATAGTGGAAATGGGAGCGAGTCACAAGGGGGAAATAAATATTCTCTGTAAAATAGCAAAACCGGCTTACGGATTGATAACTAATATTGGAAAGGCACACCTTGAAGGATTTGGTTCCCTGGAAGCTGTTGCCGAAGCAAAATCAGAATTATATGATTATATCGAAGCTGAAGGTGGCTATGTGTTTTATAATGAGAATAATGAACATTTAAATCAACTTGTACGGCAAAGACAGTTGACATCAATACCCTATACGAGACCGGGAGAACATACAGTGAAGATACTGGAGATTAATCAAAATCCAAACCTGGAAATAAGTTTTCAGATCGACGGGATAAAATATAATTATATTACCAATCTCTTTGGTCTGTATAATGTGGAAAATATAGTAGCTTCACTTGCAATAGGATTGTTTTTTAATATTTCACCAGTCAGAATGCAAGGGGCAATAGAATCATATATGCCTGATAATAACAGGTCACAAATATTCAAAACAGGTAAGAATACACTCATCTGTGATTCATATAATGCCAACCCGGTTAGCATGTTGAAATCAATACAATCGTTCAGTGAATATCCGGGAGACAGCAAAATAGTCATATTGGGTGATATGTTCGAGCTTGGTGAATATGAAACAGCAGAACATGAAGAAATTCTAAATGAACTGGCCACCCATGATGATATGACAGTAATACTTGTTGGTAAAGTCTTCAGTTCCCTGGCGCGAAAATATAATATGCTGGCCTTTGAATCGCTTGAATACCTTATGAAACACCTGACTGATAATCCTCTCAGGAATAGCCTGATTCTGGTAAAAGCATCAAGAGCCATGGGGCTGGAGAAGATATACGGACTGATGTAAAATTAAGATGTTTAAAAAAAAAAATTATGTATGATAAACTAATGGACCCAATACTCAGGCTGATGGGGCTGAGATATAAATCACATCCCTGGCATGGCATTGATATTGGTGAAGAAGCCCCTGAAGTTGTAACATGTTTCATTGAAATGGTTCCCTCGGATACGGTGAAATATGAAGTTGACAAAGTCAGTGGCTACCTCAGACTGGACAGACCTCAGAAATATTCCAACGTAGTACCAGCATTATATGGTTTTTTGCCTCTTACATACAGCGGGGAAAAAGTTGCCGAATTCTGCAGGGAGAAGACGGGACGTGATTCAATTATTGGAGATAAAGACCCGATAGATATTTGTGTTCTTACTGAGAAAGAGATAACACATGGTAATATCCTGGTCAGGGCCAGGCCTATAGGAGGATTCAGAATGCTCGACGGTAATGAAGCAGATGATAAACTTATTGGTGTCCTATACAACGATGCGATGTATGCTCATTTCAAAGATATAAGCGACCTGCCGGAAGTTGTAGTTAACAGGCTTAAGCATTATTTCCTGACTTATAAAGACCTTCCTGGTAATGTTGCTGATGTTGAAATTACTCATGAGTATGGTGCTGAGGAAGCTATTGAGGTGATAAATCGTTCACTGGAGGACTACCGTAAAAAATTTGAGCCACTGAATGATGCTGTTTCATCCGTTTAATTGCGGAATGTTATAGTAATATCGAGTATCTCTGATCTGCTGCCTAGCCTTACCCTTGGCCCCCAGCTGCCATATCCTGATGATACAATATAATGGCGGTCATTTATTATCATGTGTCCGTAAATTAGCTTGTATACCCTTGCTATAAGATAATTAAGGGGCCACATCTGTCCATTATGTGTATGACCCGACAGCATAATGTCAAAACCGTAAAGATTATTTTCCTTAATTAACGGTGGTTGATGGTCCAGTACTATTACGAGTTTGCTCTGATCCACACCCTTCAGCAAAACATCCAGGTTCTTTCTATGCTTACCCGTGTACCGCATAGAATCCCTGTCTTTTCTGCCTGCCAGTTGTATGCCTTCCTCAAGATGGATGACTTCATCAATGAGCACCCTTATACCTTTGCTTTTAATATATGGTATTGTCTTTGAATGATTACCAATGTATTCATGATTGCCTGTAATTGCATAAACATATTTTGCTGTATCAGGAAGAACTAATGAATCAAGCAGGTCATTTCTTAATACAGGATTGATTTCACCGTCAACTGTGTCACCCAGAAAAAGTACCATATGAGGTGAAATAGCTTTAAGCTTTTCTGATAAAACTCTCATGCTTCTTTTTCGTATTATACTTCCGAGGTGAATATCTGATACGGCTGCAATTTTAAGCTCTTTCATACCGGCAGGCTTGTCAATGTGAATATGGTATTTTCTTGTAACCGGGAGAAGAGTATTTATAAAACCTGCAGCTACAAGCAATACTGTAATGCTGGATGAAAGAAAGTATGAGACCTGCCTGAATTCACTGTTATTATCAGGTGAAACAATATTCAACAGCGTAAGGAGAGCTCTTAAAAGGTCGGTAGCTAAAAACAAAATGACTGAATATAATATGAAAGAAAGCCAGAATCCCCCGATTATATTGAGTATATCGGTAACCAGTGAGGATAATTTACGTTCAAGTGCCTTTCCGGCGATGAATGTTAGTGAAATGAGTATAAATAATATGTTAAACAGATTAATATTTATTATCCCTCTGAATGCATCAGCCAGCTTAAAATAAACGAAAATATTAGCACCCGAATAAATGATAAATACAACTGAAAAGAATACAAAGATGTCTCTTGATCGCATTTTCTTTATTAATATTTCAATCCTCCATTATTTCTGTGTATGTTTCTTTCTTTCTTATAAAGAAGTCATAAACGAGACTTTTGTTCAATATTAGTTTATCCGGGTAAGTAATTATGTTCAGTTGAACTTCCTTCCTCTTTTCCCGGAGTACCTTTTTATGCCTGTGATAGTCTATATGCGCTTTAATTACATTTACAAAGGCAATTACATTGAAAGTGAATAGAAAACGAAATGCAGCTATACCGTCAAGCAACAATCTTTTAAACAGTATATTATGCAGCATGTCTCCAGGCAGGTTTTTGTACAAAAGGTAAAGGCTATTACGAAAATTATAGAAAAGTTTCCGTGGGGAGTCATAAGCAAGTGTCCCGCCCCCGATATGATATATCACTGAAGAGGGTATGTATATAATTTTATAACCTGAGGCATTTATACGCCAGCACAGGTCTATTTCTTCCATATGTACAACGAAATCTGAGTCAAAGCCCCCTGCCTCTTTCCAAACGGATGAACGTATGAACATGCATGCCCCGCTTGCCCAGAATATTTGAATGATATCATCGTACTGACCATTATCTTCTTCCGTAAGATTCATTATTCTTCCCCTGCAGAATGGATAACCAAACTTATCAATGTACCCCCCTGCTGCACCGGCATATTCAAACCTGCCACGCTCACTGTAGCTTAATATCTTTGGCTGGCATGCAGCAACTTCAGGATAACTGTCCATATAGTCGATTACAGGATCGATCCAGCCGGGACTTACCTCGATATCAGAATTCACCAGTACATAGTACTCAGACTCCACACTTTGCAAGGCCCTGTTATAACCTTCGGCGAAACCATGGTTCCGTTCCAGTTCAATAAGTGTTACATCGGGATGATTTTTTCGTATGTATTCACATGAATCGTCAGTACTACCGTTATCAGCAACACAGACAGAACAGTCTTTGGATAGAGAATTCTTTACGACATTGTCCAGGAATTTCTCAAGTAATTTCTTGCCGTTCCAGTTTAATATAACCACCGATATCTTACTCATGCATCTGCGGGTTTTTTGTGCTTCCATCTCCTGTGCGACCACATCCACAGCTCCGGTCTCCTTATTATTTCTTCTTCAAGTAATTCGACGTGCTTTTCAGTTATTTCATAAGGTTTTAGACTTACTGGGTCCTCAGTAATTATCTCTGGTGTCACTTCATAATATCCTCTTCCGACTTTATCAATATGAAAAAACACAATTACCATATTATATTTCTTTGACAGCTTTTCAATTCCCAGGTATACAGCAGTATCCTGATTAAGGAATTTTGTCCAGAATTGACTTTCACTTCTGGGCGGTCTCTGGTCAGCTACAAGTCCGGTTAATGTATTTATCCCGGCTTGTTCATAACGGTATATTGTTTTTCCTGTTCTGCTCATAGGTACAAGTTCAAGTCCGTACTGCGACCTGATTTTCAGGAAATACCTGTCAAAGAGTTTGCTGCTCAATGGTTTATAGACTGTTAGCGTCTTATATTTAGTATTAAGTGGTAAACTTATTACCCATTCCCAGGTCCCATAGTGCCCAAAAACAACAATTGTACTTCTCCCTTCCTCATGTATTTTACTAAGGAGTTCAGGGTTCTTTATCTTATACCGTTCCTTTATTTCACTGGCTTTCATGTGTTGTAATTTCAGGGTCTCAATAAAAAGATCAGCCAGATGCCTGTAGAATTTTTTTGAGATTATAAACAGTTCCTGTTCCGTTTTTTCCGGGAATGAATTACGTAGATTTTGGATGACCACATCTCTCCTGTATCTGACTATATGGTAAAGAATGAAGTAGAGTAGTGTTGAAAAGCCAAATAATAATCTCAGCGGAAGTAAAGTTATTACCCAATTCAGTAGAAAGAAAATATAGAATAATATGGTTTTCATCCTAACTTACCTGTTCATATGTTTTTCCACTTCCTGCCTGAAGGTATCAAATATTCTATTGTTTGCTGCCACAATCTCTGTTCCGTCAATACTGGTTCTATTGCCTGCAAAATCACTTACCATTCCTCCTGCTTCCTCAATTATTTTTATTCCGGCAGCCACGTCCCACCTGTTCAGACCGTATTCAAAGAAACCGTCAAATCTCCCGCAGGCAACCCAGGCCATATCAACTGCTGCCGATCCTATCCTTCTCACCCCATGAGTGTTTTCAATGAAGAACTTAAGGCAATTCATATAATTTTCCAGCCTGTTATAATTCTTAAAAGGGAAACCTGTGGCAATCAGACTGTCTTCAAGTGTACTGGCATCTGATACAGAAATTCTTTCACCATTCAGCCAGGCTCCACCCATGTCATATGCATAAAAAAGTTCACCCGTGGGTATATTAAATATAACACCCAGTAATAATTTATTTTTCTGTTCCAGGCCAATACTTATTGAATATACCGGAAGCCTGTGCATAAAATTTGTAGTCCCGTCAAGAGGATCTACTATCCAGGTAAGGCCGGTATCACCCTCTTTTGCAGTTCCTTCTTCGCCGATGAAACCTGCGGCTTGCAGTAGACTTGAGAGTTCTTGCTTCAGTTTCTTTTCTGCTTCGATATCTACATACGAAACAAAGTCATGTTTCCCTTTCAATCGTGCATCCTCGATATCAAAATTTTCTGATTCATTATTAATAAATTCCCCGGTTCGCCTCGCAATTTTGCATACGTCGTTACATAACCTATTTAAATCCATCCCGGTATACTTTTATACTATAAAATTACCATTTTCGTCTGTTACTTTCAGTTTATGACTGGTTATTTTCCCTTCAAGAGCACTGTCATAGGACGTAAATACCCTGATATAATTACCCGTGAAACCTGCAATATAACCCTGCACTTCTTCATATTCCCAGAGAATATAAACCTCCATATTCCTGCATTTATTATTAAATTCCATCCTCTTTGTTTCTGAGAGTTCATGTAATTTTATACTCCTCAGGTAGATGGTCCTTTTATCAATACGGTCTGTCATCAGGGCGGCGGGAGTGCCCGTTCTTTCGGAATAGCTGAATACATGAAGGTATGAAAGATCCGTAGCCCTTAAAAATTCATAGGTTTCCATGAAATCTTCTTCCGTCTCCCCGGGAAATCCTGTTATTACATCAGCACCTATACCTGCAAGGGGCATTAATTTTCTGATTTTTTTTACGCCTGACTCAAAGACATCCCTGGAGTACCTCCTTCTCATTCTTGCAAGGATCCTGTCAGATCCACTCTGAAGAGGTATATGGAAATGGGGCATTATTTTCTTATTATCAGATACCTGTTTTATAATATCATTGGTCAACAGGTTGGGTTCGATAGATGATATCCTGTATCTTTCAATTCCTCTGACTTCAATCAGTGCCAGCAGCAGGTCATGGAAGGTTTCACCGGTTGATTTTCCAAAGTCGCCAATATTTACTCCTGTCAGTACAATTTCTTTTATTCCCCGTTCTGCAATATTTTCAGCATCCTTTACGCATAAACTTATCGACTGGTTTCGGCTCTTACCTCTGGCCATTGGTATAGTGCAGTAAGCACATGAATAATCACATCCATCCTGTATTTTCAGGAAAGCCCTTGTGCGGTCACCTCCTGAATTTGACGGATGAAAGAGTGCAGGTTCATTCAGGCCGGTATTCCGTATCTGCGGCTTTGATTTTTTACTGATATTATCAAGGTATTTAAGTATATCATATTTTTCATCTGTTCCGAGAATCAGATCAACACCCGGTATTCTGGCAATCTCTTCGTGCCTTAACTGTGCATAGCAGCCTGCCACAACAATGAAAGCATCAGGTGATTTGCGAATGGTTTTCTTTATGATATATCGGCATTTCTTATCTGCAGCTTCTGTGACAGTACATCCATGAATAAAATAAATATCTGCTTTTTCATCAAAAGACACCTTCTTAAAGCCGGCTTCTTCCAATCTGTGGCTGATGGCTGATGACTCTGAAAAGTTCAGTTTACATCCAAGTGTATGGAATGCAATTCTTAATTGACTGTCACTCATTTCTGCTGCATATAGGACTGCAAAAATAAAGATTTTTAAAAAGATATAAGGTTAGTAAATTACCTGATCATTTTAGGAATAACGAAATCGAAGTCTGTTGGAGAGGATTTACGGATATTTTTCCAGGTTTCAATATTGTAATTTATGACGGCCACCCCTGTAGTTGGAAGAAAGCTGGTTGCACCAGCAGTAAGATTCTCAGCGAGGTCTGAAATGGCCGGGTTATGACCAAATAAGGCAACTATTTTTACCTCATCGGGTAAAGCTGATATTTCATCCAGCATTTTCGACCCGGAGCCAAAGTACATATTATCAGTTACCCTCACTATATCTGTACCTGTATTCATGGCGCGAGCAAAAATAAGTGCACTGTGACTGGCTCTTGTGGCCGGGCTTGTAAGGATGAGATCAGGTTTGATACCTGATTCAAGGATCTTTTTAGCTACCTTATAGCCATCATTTACTCCCCTTTCAGTAAGAACGCGGTCAATATCCTTTTCGAAGGTATCAGGAGAACATGCTTTACCATGTCTGACCAGAATAACGGTACGTTTCATTATCTTTTGTTTGATTTATGGCAGGGAAGTTAGTAAAAAAAAGTAATCGTATACAAATAGTTTTCATCCGGTCAGAGTAATCTGCTTGCAAGTTCAGAAAGATAGCTTCTTTCCCCCTTTACCAGGTTAACATGTGCGAATATGTCCTGCCCCTTCATTTTATCGGTAAGGTATGACAATCCGTTTGATCCAATGTCGAGATACGGCGAATCTATTTGCTCTATATCACCAGTAAAGACCATTTTTGTATCTTCACCAGCTCTGGTTATTATTGTCTTAACCTCGTGTGGTGTAAGATTCTGTGCTTCGTCCACAATAAAGAAAATACTTGACAGACTTCTGCCCCTGATATAAGCCAGAGGTGTAATGACAAGTTTTTCCTCCTTAATCATATCATTAATGCGGATGAATTCAGGACTTTGATGACTGAATTTATGTTTAATAACGGTAAGATTATCGAACAGGGGTTGCATGTAGGGATCAATCTTCTCCTTTACATCACCCGGAAGAAATCCAAGATCCCTGTTAGCCAGGGGTACTATAGGCCGGGCAAGAAAAATTTGCTTGTACCTTTTGTGTTGTTGTAATGCTGAGGCAAGGGCAAGCAGCGTTTTACCCGTACCTGCCTTGCCTGTAAGGGCAACCAGCTGTATCTCAGGGTTGATCAGTGCTTCAATGGCAAAAGTCTGTTCAGCATTACGGGGATCAATACCAAAGGTGGTTTGTTTTATAATCCTGTTGACCAGTTTGCTCGTCGGATTATAATGTGCCAGTGCACTAGATCCATTATTTTTTAATATATAGAACTGATGTCCCTCAGGATGAATATCCAGACCCATATCTGCAACAGCTATTCCATCAGGTTCCTCATAAAGCTTATCTATCATGTTGCTGTCAATATCAATGATAGTCTCAACACCCTTGTAAAGATCATCTATATTGGCTACCTTATCATTCTCATAATCCTGGGCTCTTATGCCAAGCGATTTGGCTTTCATCCTGAGATTGATATCTTTTGTAATAAGTATTACACTCTCGTTCTTATGCTGGTTGCAGACATAATCGGCTATGGCCAGTATACGATGGTCACTTGTTTTTTCGGGGAATGATGCAAAAACCCTATCGGAAAAATCCTTTCCCGTTTCTATATATAGTTTTCCAAGATTCTCCCCAAGAGGTATCCCATTGGTCAGAAGGTTGTCTCCTGATATCTTGTCCAGTTCCCTGGTAAATTCTCTTGCATGAAAATTAATCAGATCATTGCCCTTTTTAAACCTGTCAAGTTCTTCAAGCACCACAATAGGTATAATAACATCATTCTCCTCAAACTTATATATCGAGCTGTAATCATGCAATAATACGTTGGTATCAATAATAAAGATCTTCTTCTTCTTCATCAGTGTTTCGTTAAATCCTTCAAAGCTTTGCCTGTAGACCGGTTTCTTATATAATATTTTACAAAAATAGGGCCTGGTCGTCTCATTAGGAATACTAAATTTATTTATTTTGCACAATTAACTAACAATCTGATGAATTATAGCGATACACTTGAATTTCTATATTCATCGCTGCCAATGTATCAGCGGATAGGTAAGGCTGCATATAAATCAGATCTGAATACTACTGTCAGACTTGACAATTACTTTGATAATCCGCATAGGGCATTTGGTACAATTCATGTCGCAGGCACAAATGGAAAAGGTTCTGTATCACATATGCTGGCATCAGTTATGCAGAGCGCAGGGTATAGGACAGGACTGTATACTTCTCCTCATTTTATGGATTTCAGGGAAAGGATTAGAGTGAATGGGATAATGGTAGACAAGGCATATGTCGTTGATTTTGTTGAAGATAACAAAGACATTATCAAAGATCTGGAACTCTCATTTTTTGAAATGACTGTGGCAATGGCTTTCCTGTATTTTAAGCATAAGAATGTTGATGTGGCTGTTATTGAGACTGGAATGGGGGGCAGGCTCGATTCTACAAATATAATCACACCTGAAATTTCAGTAATTACAAATATCGGATTTGATCATACACAGTATCTCGGAGATACGCTGGAAAAAATTGCCGCCGAAAAAGCAGGAATAATAAAGCACGGAATACCTGTGGTAATAGGTAAGGCAAATAAGGAAGTTAGGGAAGTGTTTATTGCAAAAGCCCACGAAATGGACTCGGAAATATATTTTGCTGATGATCATTATTCGGTAAGAAAGCCAGATGGAAATAATAATATTGAAGAACAGGTGTTCAGTGTTCATAAGGATGGGAAGAATATTATAGAGGAATTGCGCACTGACATGCTGGGCGATTACCAGGCACTTAATATCATTACTGTTATGCAGGTTTTGGAGTTAATGCGAAAAAGCTGGAATATTAATTCAGAATCGCTGCACACCGGATTAAGGCATGTGAAAGAGAATACAGGATTTATGGGCCGCTGGCAAATAATGCGGAAATCACCACTGGTAATTTGCGATGCGGGACATAACTTTGATGGTTTGCGGCTATCAATCTCGCAGCTGATGAAAATGGGCGGGAATAAAATTCATATCGTTCTCGGTACGGTTAATGATAAAGATATTGACAGTATGCTGGGTGTTTTACCCAATAATGCAAAATATTATTTTACGAGAGCGGGAATACCACGCGCCATGGATGAGAAAATTCTGAAAGAGAAAGCATCAGTATATTCACTTAACGGATATTCTTTCGACTCAGTCGGGGATGCATATGATTCTGCAATGGCAAATGCAGGTACAGATGATATTATTTTCATAGGAGGTAGTACTTTCGTCGTCGCCGATTTCCTGGAATATATCAGGAGTGACTGATTTGATTCGAGGGGCAGGAAAATTATTATATTAGCCTAAAATGAAAATCACATGAAAATGAAACTTAAACACTGCCTTACATCAACCATTGTAGTGATTGCTTATTTGTTTACAACCCAGGTCCTTTATGCACAGAAAACAAACAGACTGGTAATCCTGCACACTAACGATCTGCATTCAAGGCTTGAAGGTTTTGCTCCTTCCTCAGCATATACCCCTCTTTCTCCCGGTGATGATGAGACAATAGGTGGTTTCAGCCGCCTCGCTGCAATTATTAAAAAGGAAAGATCTGACAATCCAGGATCGGTATTGGTACTTGATGCAGGGGATTTTCTTATGGGAACATTCTATCATTATATGGAAGAACATAATCCTTTCCAGCTTCCTTTGATGAGAGAGATGGGATATGATGCTGTTGCCCTCGGAAATCATGAATTTGATTTTGGTCCAGGCAGACTGGCTGGCATAATAAATAAATCTATCACTGCCGGAGAAATACCTCAACTCTTATTGAGCAACGCAGAGTTTGACGAGAAAGATACTGCAGATGACAGCCTTCAGGAGTTGCTTGATAAAGGTGTAATAAGAAGATCAGTAATTATAGAAAAGAATGGATTTAAGATAGGAATATTTTCGCTCATGGGTGAAGATGCTGATGAGTCAGCCCCATATGCAGTGCCGGTTACCTTTGAAAAAATAATCAGATCTGCAAAAAAGATTACCAGAGAACTTGAAAGCCAGGGATGTGATCTTATTGTTTGCCTGTCGCATAGTGGAATTGAAAAGGATGATGACGGTAATTGGACAGGTGAAGATGTGGTACTGGCTGAAAAGGTGGATGATATAGATATTTTGATAAGCGGCCATACACATACAACCCTTGAGGAACCATTGATAATTAATAATACTCCTCTAATACAGACAGGAAGCTACGGTAAAAATATTGGAAAACTTGAAATTGAATATGCAAATGGAGAGATAAGTGTAAGTGACTATAAACTTATACATGTAAATGATGATATCGAAGGTGACAGGCTGGTACAGGAGAAAATCGATGAACAGAAGAATCTTATATCTGAAAAACTGTTTGATGTAACGGGTTACAGGATTGACGAAAATGTGGTGAAGACAAAGTTTGAGCTTGACTGTAATGAATATGGTGAACTGGGAGAGAGTAACCTTGGACCTCTAGTCGCAGATGCAATTCATGCATATGTAAATTCAGAGACAGAAGCAGGCACAGATATTAGCATGGTGGCAGCAGGTGTAATCAGGGACAGGATTGAACCCGGGATACAGACCACCCAGGATATCTTCAGGGTAATGTCACTGGGGAGTGGTGACGATGAGGTGCCCGGTTATCCTCTGGCAAGAGTATATGTGAATGCAAAAGAACTCAAGAGGATACTTGAAATATTACTTGTGGCATACAAGTCGACTCCTTCAAATTATTGTTATTATTCCGGGATTGAAGTGAGATATGAACCAGAGAAGGGATTACTGAGGAAAATAAACTCGATAAGCATTGAGAATGATAAAGGCGACATGGTTCCTGTCGATATTTCCAAAAACAATAAGAACCTGTACTCCATAACAGCCAATGCATATATGCTGGAGTTTATAGGTATAATTCAGAAAATGACTTTCGGACTGATAAAGGTTACGCCTAAATTTTCGAGTGGTGATGCTGTGACTGATATGTCAAAGACAATAATTGATTTTGATGAAGATAAGGAAGGAATACAGGAAGGCAAAGAGTGGATT
>Ga0209536_100009685_pt1 | contig 14308 bp, 11 predicted proteins | sample DeeMarSeWOR28_12_FD_187461 | JGI IMG/M metagenome (GOLD analysis project Ga0209536, IMG submission 187461) | Marine sediment microbial communities from White Oak River estuary, North Carolina - WOR-2-8_12 (SPAdes) (version 2) | ecosystem: Environmental > Aquatic > Marine > Intertidal zone >...
ATGTGGCATTTTTCGGGAGGGAGAAGAGATGAAATCCAATTTAAAAAAATAATATGGCAAATTATTTATAGTGTGTCAAGAACCGAATAGCCACATTATGTTGTGTTCATAGGCTGGATTTGTCGGGGCGCTTCATCAATTCTCAGCCGGTTCATCCCAGTCCTGCGGATCAATAAAATCCCAAATCGCAAGCACCAAATTTTAAATAAATCTCAAATCCCAACCTTCAATGACCGAAACGGTCACTGCAGATGAAGCACATCGATTCGGAATTAAAGGACTGCCGGCAATGATGCGATTTTGGGATTAAAAACCATCATTTGTTTGTTGATTCGAATTTGGGTGATTGAGATTTGAAATTTATTTGTTATTTTGGATTTAATAGACCAGATGCTCCCTCTTGGCCAATTAGCCGGAAATTGCCGGAAGGCTGCTTTATTCGTAGAAGAAATATTCTTGCTTGCCCGGCATTTTTCTGTCATATTTTAACGTTTTTAAATCCAAGCAATGTCAGCAAAGGAATTATTTATGCCGGTCGATAAACTTAAAGAAACCATTATTGAAACCATCGGTGCCGCCACGAAAAAAGCCTATGGGCGGCCTCCGGAACAACTGGAAATCGGATTTCCGCCCAATACCGCCATGGGTCACTTTGCCGTCGGGTGTTTTCCCCTGGCCAAACAGTTCCACAAATCTCCGGCTGAAATAGCTAAAAATATCGTCGGCCACCTCCAGCCCGACGACGTCATTACTGAAGTCAGTGCCGCCGGCCCGTATATCAACCTGAAAATTGCCGGCCATATATTGTTTGGCGATGTGTGCAATCATATCATCAGCCGCGATATGGCCTATGGCTCCTCGGATATGGGCCGGGGCCGCCGCGCAATGGTGGAATATCTGGCACCCAACACCAATAAACCGCTGCACCTGGGGCATCTGCGCAACGGGGCGCTGGGCATGGCTGTTGCCAACATGTACCAGGCCACGGGGCACTGGGTGATCAAAGCCAACCTGGTCAACGACCGGGGGGTTCATATTTGCAAGAGCATGCTGGCCTGGCAACGGTGGGGAAACGGCACGACCCCGGATTCGGAGGGCATTAAGGGCGACCACTTTGTCGGCCAATATTACGTGCGCTACGCCCGGGAAGCCGACAAAGATCAAAACCTGGAAAATGAAATCCAGCAAATGCTTCAAAAATGGGAAGCCGGCGACCCGGACACGATTGATCTCTGGAAGAAAATGAACGGTTGGGTATATGATGGTTTTGCCGAAACCTATGACCGCTTCGGGCTTGTGTTTGATGTTTTCTATTATGAATCCGACACTTATAAACTCGGCAAGGATATTATCCAGCAGGGTCTCGAAAAAAAAGCCCTATTCCTTGACGACAACGGCAACACCGTTTTTTTCCTGCCCGAAGCAGAATTTGGCCGCGACAAAAACGGCGAATTAAAAAGAGTCACGGTGCTGCGCTCAGATGAAACCGCGCTTTATATTACCCAGGATATCGGCACCGCCATTCTAAAAATTACCGATCACAACCTGGACTACTCAATCTATGTCGTCGGCAGCGAACAGGAATATCATTTTAAATGCCTGTTCGCGATGCTGGAGGCCCTGGGGTATGAGTGGGCCAAAAACTGCTATCATTTGTCCTACGGCATGGTCTATCTGCCGGAAGGCAAAATGAAGTCCCGCGAGGGCAAAATCGTCGATGCCGACGACCTCATCAGCGAGATGATCAAACTGGCACGCGACGAAATCCGCCAGCGTGATCCCGACGGCAGGCTATCGGAAGAAGAAGTAGAAAGCCGGGCGCATAAGATCGGTGTCGGCGCCATAAAATTCTATCTGCTGCGGGTGCGCCCCAACCAGAGCATTAATTTCGATCCCGCCGAATCCATATCATTTGACGGATTTACCGGTCCTTACTGTCAGTATGCTTTCGCCAGGATCAGCGGCATCCAGGAAAAAGCCAAACGCAGTGCGACAGTACATCAGAAGCCGGATTTTTCATTGCTGGGCAATGCGGAAGAAGTGCAGCTGCTCCAGAAGTTGATTGAATTTCCGGCAGAAGTTCACAGTGCCGTCGACGATCTTAATCCCTCAAAAGTCGCCGGACATATATTTAATATCGCCAAGGCCTTTAACCAGTTTTACAATAAACATCAGGTGTTGCAGGCGGACAGTGAGCAACTGATCGGTGCCAGGCTGGAGCTGATCAAAGCAACCGCCGTGGTGTTGAAAAACGGGCTGAACCTGTTGGGAGTGGATGTGTTGGAAAATATGTAAACATTGATTTCAAAGAAATCAATGTGTGAATTGTCTGTTGTCTGTGGTCCGTTGTAACCGTATCAAAATGGATGGTAAATTGTTTATGAATCCACGAATCCTGATTAAAATCGGCGGCCGGGCATTTGAAGGGGAGCAGGGGTTTAAGGAATTGGCGGCGGCAATCAAGTCCAGTCATGGAACCGAAATTATCATCGTTCATGGCGGCGGTGCTGAAATCTCCCGGGCCCTTAAAAACGCCAAGCGCGAGACTGTATTTATCGACGGCATCCGGGTTACCCGGGCCGAAGATATCAAAATTGTCGAAGATGTTCTTTCCGGAGTCGTCAATCTGCGGATTGCTTCCCGGTTAAGCGGCAACGGCGTTGAATGCACGCGCTTGTCGGGCAAAACCGAAAACCTGTTTCTGGTTGAGCCCTTGACCCGCGGCGGCCTGAATTGGGGATACGTCGGTCAGATCAAGCAGGTTAATCCCGCCGTCGTGCTGGAAAATTTAAAGGCCAATAAAGTTCCGGTCATATCCCCTGTTTCCGGCGATGAAAGCGGAGACAGCTACAACGTAAATGCTGACAGCGCCGCGGCGGCGCTGGCCGCCGCAGCAGGTTGTACCGACCTGGTTTTCATCACCGATGTCCCCGGTGTCATGGTCCATGAGAAGATCAGGCCATCACTTTCAGTTGAGGAGGCCCAATCGCTGATCGCCGACGGCATCATCCAAGGCGGCATGGTGGCCAAAATGGAATCAGCTTTTGAAGCCCTGAATCAAAAGGTGCCCCGGGTTCATATCGTCCAGTGGCAGGGAACCGACACGATCCAAAACATCGTCAGCGGGCAGTCAACCGCTGGGACGATCGTTAAGCCGTAGAACATCAGGTTTAAGTTAAACCAAAAGGCTCATTTAGGTGTTATTTGTTATTGGTTAATCGTTATTAGAAAAGGTTGAGAACCTGATTTTATATTTCTACCATCAGGGAGATAAATAAACTGATTACATTCCTTTTACACCATTAACCAATAACGCATAACTCCCAATTGGTTTTTAACTCAATTGGGGTGAAAGGAAGCGAATTGATGAAATTTCTAAACAAAACCGTTGTGGTAACCGGCGGCGCCACCGGTATCGGCCGGGCGATGGGTTTGCGGTTTGCCCGCGAAGGTGCGGCGGTGGTCGTAAATTACAATCAATCAAAGACGAAAGCCGGTGAGGTGGTCGGTGAAATCGAACGCGCCGGCGGCCGGGCCCTGGCAGTTCAGGCCGACGTTTCCATCGATCGGCAAGCCCGCCGTTTAATCGCCCGGGCCGTGGACCATTTTGGCCGCCTCGATCTGCTGATCAACAATGCCGGTTGGACCCGTTTCATTCCCCACCATGATTTGGAAAGCTTGAGTGATGAAGTGCTTGACAAGACCTGGGCCGTCATCGTCAAAGGTTCAATCCACTGCATCCGGGACGCAGTTCCGCATTTAAAAGCAGCCGGAGATGCTTCGATAATCAATACGACATCCGTTTCAGCATATACGGCGCGCGGCAGTTCCCTGATTTATGTTGCGGCGAAATCAGCTCTGGCGGGCATTACCAAAGCCCTGGCGCGGGCTCTGGCACCGGATATCAGGGTCAATGCCGTCGCTCCGGGATTTGTGGACACCGGGTTTGTCAACTGGACGCCGCAAGTCCTGACTGAGCTGCAAAAACCCACCCGGCTCGGCAACCAGATAAGCCCCGAGGATGTCGCGGACGCAGCCGTTTTTCTGGCAGCCGATGCGAAATCCACCACCGGCCAAACGATCCTGGTGGATGCCGGCGATACGGCACTGGGTTGATGGCAATTAAATTATACCCGCTGCCCGGCCCCCTTGCGTACCCGCTTTTAAAACCTTACCTTTAAATCTAACCTCAGCCGAATCCACCCCGGCCTGTGGAACAACAAAAAAACCTGAACGGGGAAGTTTGCCCCCCGAAGCTTATAGGAGTGAAATCATGCCTATTTACGAATATAACTGCGAGAAATGTAATTATAAATTTGACCGCCTGGTCGGGACCTATAATTCAACGGTAAAGTGTCCGATCTGCCAGGGTGAAGTGAAAAAACTGATGTCGAGCTTTTCGGTGGGGGCTTCAAACGATTTTAGCGGCGGGATCCCGGCCGCAGCGGGTCCCAAGATGTGCACCAATTGCGGTCCGGCACCTGCCGCCTACCCTAAAAATTGAAGCCATTATCCGGGTCCCCCTAAACCAGGGAATGGTTTGCCGACAGGCCGCCACGACACAAAGTGAATTCAGCTAGAAAATCAGCCGGCAGCTTGAGCGGCCTGACTTTTCACCTGGCGCGCTTCGATAAATTTTAAAGCCTTTTGGGCTTCAGCGGCGACCGGGGATTTGCCTTTGGTAAAATTCGCTATAAATTTGCAGGATTTAGCGGATCCAATTTTCCCAAGCGCAGCGAAGGCAGAGATCAGAATGGGTGTTTGATCGTTTTCGGGGTTGTTCAATTTTAGCCGGGCCATGAGTTTTTTGCCGGAATCACTCGATTTTTGCGCAGCTGTGAGAATGGCCTCCTCGAGTTGATCCAGAGCCGGAAAATTATTGACGCTCCCCAAGGTTTGGATAATGTGGGCAGTCTTGCGGATGTGGGCCGGTATCTTTTTGTCATCATCCGGTGGATCGACCGTAATGGTCTGCAGAATACTGCCGATGGAGTCTTTGGATAGTTGGCGCAAATTTCCAAGTGCCAAAGCCGCACGCCACCGCAGCTTATCATCCGAATCGGTCAAAGCCTCGATGATAAATGGTTCCAGATCCGACGCATCGAAGCTCATCAGGGTGTGCAATAATTCCTCCCGCACGCGCGTGTTGGTATGGTTGATAAACTTTTTGACGATGTCGGTATCTTTCTTGGCTTTGCCAACCTCACGCAGAATCGCCAATGCATTTTTCAGCGCGGCAGTGTCCGGGTCCTTATCTTCGAGTACCTTCAGGCTCCAGCGCCGGGCGACTTCTCCCATACTGACAATGGTCTCCATGGCATCCGTCCGAACATCAGCATTATCACTCCTGGTTAGAATCATGTTTAAAATATCCATGCCCTTGGCGCCTAGCCTGCGCACGATCTGATCAATCTTCAGACGTGAGGCGGTCGGCTCGGTTAAATAGGCTGAGCATAGCATGTCGGACGCATCTTTAAATACAAAATAGAACGGATTTGATGGAAGATTATTTTTGGGCGAGTACAAATCGGTTTCTTTTTTCACTTTATTGACCGCTAAAGTAATTTTGAAACAAATATCCCAGTCCATATCTTCGACAATAACTGTTATCACCCGGCGAAAACATTTCAGCATGACGATCGCATCTTCGGGATTTAGCCGTTTGAACACCCAACCGATGTATACGCTGGTGCGCGACTGCATATCGCGTACCATTTTCATGGTGTTAACCAGGTATTGAACGTCCGGCGGAAGTTCCTCGAATGCCAGTACATTGGTATGATGCAATTCCTCGAGAAATCTTTGAACACCGCTAATTTTCAGATGTATCATCCGGCGCGACAGGGATTTGATAATGCGTTTGACCCCGGCATGCCGCCGCTGAAGCGGGCCTGAAGCCGGCTCTTTGGCCTTCAATTCAGTGAGCCCCTTAAGGTCCTCGAATACATGCACTGCCGCAGCCAGCAGTAAATGGGGCGGGATTCCGGCAATGACGATTTCTTCGATGTCTTCGGCCTCGATATTGTCTACGTATTTGGCGATAATGTAACAGTTGACCAGAAGCTCTTTTAGATATTCACCATATTTTAAGGGCCGGATGATGTCATGGATGATTTTAACCTTTAACTTGAGAATATCTTCATCCGATTTTGATTTGAACATGGGCATGACTTTCAGGTCTTTTGTCAGACGCTGAATGGCCATCTCAACCCGCCAGGGCAGATTTTTCTCCAGAACGATGATATCATCCAGGAAAACGGTGGAAATTTCCTTAATACCATTTCGCGCCAGAGCCTTGGTAAGCAATTCTCCCATTTTATTATTATCGCCGCGATCGGCCCTGGGATCGCTCATAATGTCGATGTAACATTCGAAATGGGACGGCGTGATTTGCTTTTTTATGGCAAAACTGAGCAACCCCTTGCGGTTGAAAACTTCCGTCAGTTTGGGAACAAACAGCTCCGCCATGCCGGCGCCGACCAGGGTGCGCACGCTGACCGGCTCATCCAAAATGCCCGTAATCAAAATATCTTTCTTTTTAGGGGTCTCCACATTGGTGATCATAATTTCCGGGGAGTCGTCCAGGCATTGTAGAAAATTGGCATAAAGACCTTTTTTGGCCTCCTGGGTTCCCGGATGGTCCGGCGAATAGTATCCGGAGCGCAGCATGGCCTTGGTGAGGTCCATGATGAATTCAGCAGCCGGCTTTACCCGGTCCCGCTCCGCCGCGGTCAGGTTCTTTTTATCCTGCGTCGGCGGTGCTTCGATCTCCGGAGCGGGTCCGTCATCGAGGACCGCCACTTCCTGAGCAATGGCTTCACGCAGCCACTCGAAGCTTAAATTGGCTTTTTCTTCGCTGGAGGCGTAGCCGGAGTCGGCCGCATCGTTTTCCGGCGCTGCCTTGGAATCACTTTTCTCACCCGGGGCAGCGGCAGCGGCCTCCCCTCGAACGGCAGCAGGATCCTCCGGCTTCAGTTGCGGTTGCGGGGATGAATTATCGCCTGCTTCAGCGGCGGTTTTTTGATCGGCGGGATCCTCTGAGGTCTCGGGTGAGGTTGCGCCAGTCGCTTCCTGCTCCTCATCGATGTCTTCCCCGATAATGCATTCTTCATCATCAATCGTTTCGCAAAGCGCCAGGAGAAACTGGTATTTTTCGTCAACCAGCAGTTTTTTGTCCAAATTTTTAAAAAAGGCCACCATATCTTCCTGGAAATGGATTAACATACCCGCCGGTTTTTCCAATTTTTCGGCGGTTTTCCGATCACGGAATTTCAATACCGTTCCGTTTAGTTGAAATGTATAGTCTATCCTGGGCACGGCGAAATTGACGGCCAATTGGGTTTTCGGCGAAAATGGATCTTCAGACGCGACAAAAAGCGTGCCTTCTTTAAGCTGAATATAATCCTGAAAAAATTTTTCTGCGGAACGATAATTGATATCGAATGGTTTCATGAGCTTAATTACCGAATTGCCTTTTTTAAAAAAGGTTTTTTACTATCATACTGATATTATTATCAAAATTTCACTTTATGTCTGCCTTTCATGTTCAATCTATATTATCGGTAATTATCAGCAAAACTTAATAAATGTTTTAATTTATCCGCCGCAACCATGGTCCAAGAACTTCCATCGGCCGAAATAACGATTGATAGCTGGTAAGGCGCCAAAATCAAGGCGGATAAATTAGGGTATCGCAGCAACCGCCTCGATCTCAACCAACCATTCCTCCCGGGCCAGCTGATCAATCACAACCAGGGTGTTAGGCGGATAGTGACCCGTGCGGTATATGTCAGCAAAAATTTCCGCGCGTTTTTCGTAAAAGGCTTTCAGGTCAGCGGATCTCGTCAGATAAGTCGTAAATTTGACGACGCTGTTAAAAGAAGCCGCCGCACTTTCGAGAATGCGGCCAAGGTTTGTGAATACCTGGTCCATTTGCGCATTAAAATCACCGATGCCGACGAACTGATTGTTCTCATCAACCGCCACCTGCCCGGCAATAAACAGCAGTCTGCCGGCACTTACGGAAATGGCATGGTTATACAGCCCTTGGGGCTTCGCTACGCCCTGCGGATTCAAGATTTCAATCGTCATGCGGTCCTCCTTGGTTCTTGTTTAAAGTTTGGTTACCTTTTTACCCCGATTTACCACAGTTAGCAGTATCCTGTTCCAAGATGTCAGATGACCCGTCTTCGCTCTTCGAGCTTGGGGCTTCGCCCTTTAGGCTTCGCTTTCAGCTACGACCCAACAGGTCGGGCTACGACCCCACAAGACGCCGCGGCACGCAGAAGTCAGAGGTCAGAAGGCAGATGGCAGAGGTCAGAAGACAGACGACAGAAGACAGAAGACAGAAGACAGAGCACAGAAAAAATTCATCGTTATTGGTTATTCGATTTTAAGCGCAGATTTCAGAGAAAGGAAAACAGGTACCAGAAGGCAGATAATCCTGCTGTAAATCATCCTTCACCGTGCGCCATACTCCATAGACCCTGACCCATGTGCTTTGCCCCCTGCGCCCTCCCCATGCCCTCCGCGCTTTGCACTGTGGCGTTCAATCCGAAATCCGCAATCTGCAATCCGCGATCGAATTATCGCGCACCACGCAACGCGAAACCCGCAACCCGCTCTTAGCTTTTTACGCCATGCCCTATGCGCTCTGCCCTATGCCCATAAGCCCGCAACCCGCCCTCAACTTTCGATCAGAACATCCTGAACCGTATCCGGATTCTGCGGATCATGCTCGCAGGTATTAAAGGCAACCAGTATATTGACACATTCCCCGGTATTTTTAATGGCGTGCGGCAGCTTCGGTGGAATGGTGAATCGATATGCTTTTTTCCCGGGGACCGCGATGTCACGCAAGGTGCCGTCTTCCCTAACCCGAACAAGGGCTGGTCCCACCACAACGATTGTCTCGGTGCCCCGCAGGTGATAATGGTTGCCGCGAACAACGCCCGGGTTGCTGACGACGACATGGACATTGTGCTGCGCGGCGATCATTTCGACCGCCAGCGGTTCAAATACCTCCCCGCGATCATCGGAATGAACAGTCAAACTATCTATTTCTACTGGCATATTTTGCATTCCATCATATAGAAATTAGGTTAATTCTGGTTGGCAAATTATGGCTGAGTCGAAATCTTGTATTCAACCGGTCCAGCCTCCGGATATTTAGTATCTCATTTCCTCCTGTTTTCAAAATCTGAATTCCGCAACCACATAATTCCGGCTTCCGCATGCTTGCCGCGGCATAGTCCCATCCTTTTTGGGACGACGACGGGTCCGCATTCCCACTTCAAATGATTGACATCGTCATACTCTCTATATAATATCCTACCCAGAAAAGTAACCCCAAATATCAGGGAAGTGGTTTCAAAGCATCAGGCCCCGTTCCAAGACCCCTTGGGAAATTGCCCGCCTTTGACGGGCGGATTGCTCCCCCGCCCAAGGCGGATAAAACGGCGCCTTGAAAGCGCTTTCGCACTTGCAGGAGAAATCATCAATTGGAAAAACAATTTATTTCGCTTTTAAGCCGGCTGGTTGGGATAAATTCTATCAATTCAACCCTTTCGAATGGCCCCGGTGAGGGTGAACTGGCTGAATTTGTCCTGAACCATTTGCAGAAATTGAACGTGGAGGCCCAAATTCAGACCATCGCCCCCGGCAGGGCTAACGTGGTCGCCACCCTGGCGGGAAGCAGCCGTAATAGCTCGCTGCTGCTGAACAGCCATCTGGATACCGTCGGTGTGGCAGGTATGGATCAACCCTTCATATTAAGACAGCAAGACGATAAACTCTACGGCCGCGGCGCGTACGATATGAAAGGCAGTGTTGCGATCATGCTGCTGCTGGCCGATTATTTTGTCAAGCACCCGCCGCCGCTGGACATAGTGCTTACCTTTGTCGCCGATGAAGAAGATTTAAGTGCGGGCATGGAGTATCTGGTGGACCATTGGCTCGGTGAGATCGCACCCCGCCCTTTCGGAGCGATATTTTTGGAGCCTACCGAAGAACAAATCGGGGTCAGTCATAAAGGATTTAACTGGTATACGCTCGAAGTGATGGGCAAGGCGGCCCATGGCAGCCGGCCCGAACAGGGCATCGACGCCATCTTGCCTTTGCGGGCCGTTCTTAACGAGCTGAGTAAAATCCAGGCCGAACTGCTCGAGCGCGAGCCCGACCCGCTGCTGGGCCATGGCAGCCTGCACACCAGCACCATTGAAGGGGGCACTGAATTAAGTGTCATTCCCAGTCAATCATGCCTGCGCTGGGAACGGCGCACCCTGCCGGGAGAATCTCAACAGCAATTGGAGCTGGAGTTTAAGCGCATGGTCCGGGCCGCCGAAAATCACCCCGGCCGCCATGAAGTCAAAGCCCGCGAGCTTTTTGTGAGAGCGCCGCACAAGGTACCGGATGACGCCGATATATTAAAGCGTTTACAAAAGGCTTCGCCTCAATCCAGCACGGTCGGACTTTCGTTCTGGGCCGATTCCGCCTTAGGCGCCCAGGCCGGCATACCGTCGGTGCTCTTCGGCCCCATCGGCCACGGCGCCCACGCCATCGATGAATGGGTCAGTTTGAATAGTTTGGTCAGGGTGTATGAGGTTTTGAAGACGCTTATTGAAACGTATTGATAAAGAGGACAGACTATTGAAGTGGGAAGTCGGAATGCGGAAGTGGGAAAAGAAAAAGCATAGCGCAAGGGGCAGAGCGCATGGCGTGAAGAAAAATAGCTGAGAACGGTCGATTGAAGTGCGAAGTGAGACCAGCCATCGTATGCGGGATGGCACGTCCATTGAAAATAATTGTGGTGCTTCTCGATAACCTTTAACCCTATACTTTTGACCTTTTTCCTTTCAGCTTTGAAAGATGAACTCCTATATTAGCGATGAGCTTTTCCCCTTTGAGCTTACAGCTTTGAGCTTTGAGCTATGAGCTATTTCGTTTTTCCCCGTGCGCCGTGATCTTTTAACCTTTTACCTTTTACCTTTATCCTTTAACCTTATACCTTACACCCTATACCTTATACCCCTTTATCGCCCTTGCCAGCCGCCTGGCGCCTTCCTCCAACTCCGGCACGTCAAAGTAAGCGAAACTCAACCGGACACAGTTTTTCAACCCGTTTTGACCGGAAAATTGAATGCCCGGCAGAAAACCGACCTTATGCTGCCGGGCGGCGGCCAGCAGTTTGACCGTATCGATCCGGTCTTCGAATTCGAGCCAGATAAAAAATCCGCCGTCCGGCTCGGCAAAACGCACCGAATCCGGCAGCAGTTCGCGCAATGCGTTCGACAGCGCATTTTTGCGCCGGCTGTATACGGATTTAAGATTTGTCAGCTGCTTTTCCAACAGCCCAAGCTCGATGGCGCTGCGCATCACGCCCGAGGTCAGGTGATTCAAACTGCCGCCGCTGTCCACCAGGCCGCAGTCGACAAAGCGATTTATCAGCTTCGTTCCCGCTTGAATCCATCCCAAACGCAGACCCGGTGCCATAATTTTAGAAAATGAGCCCAGGGATATAATCGGGCTGAGATCGATATGGCTGGCCAGAGGCGGCGGCGGTGCCGCGGCATAACTCAGCAATTGATAAACTTCATCGGCCACAATAACCAGGTCATGCTGCCGGCTCAATTGCACCAGCCGATTGCGACGTTCGGCCGCCAGCGAAACGCTGGTGGGATTGTGAAAGGTTGGAATGGTGTATAAAAAAGCGGGGGCATGCTGCGACAGCTCATGTTCAACCGCTTCGACAATCAGCCCCTGATCATCCATCGGCAGGCTGACAATGTTCAGCCCATGGTCGGCGAATATTCGCAGCGCCAGAAAATAGCTCGGTTCTTCAACAAAAATGGTATCCCCGGGCCGGCTGAAAAGGGTGCAGATCAGGTCCAGCCCCTGGGATGCGCCCCCGGTAACAAAAAGACTGTCGTAATCGACCGGCATCTGATAGTGCTCAGCGAGATAATCGGCCAGCACCTGGCGAAAATAGCCATCTCCCTGAACGGCGCCATAGGCCAGATAGGCCGCATTATTGTCTGCCAATCTGCTGGCGGCTGCTTCGCGCAGCAACGCCAACGGCAGCAAATGCAAACTGGGCTGGCCGGCACCAAATTCAATGAAGTCCGGCGCAATATCTAATTGGGCGGTTAAAATTTTATCCACGATGGTCTCCAAGATTGTTTATCGAGTTGATGGCGTTGATTGCGTTTATCGAGTTGATGGTTGATGGTTAAATCTTTTGGAATGGGGCTGAGTCTATAGTATAAAAAGCTATAAGGTAATGCGAATTCGGAATTGGGCAAATTCAAATTTCGTTTTCCCTACCTTCACACCTTCCCATTTATCCTGTCTTCCCGATTCACATTTCTCACCGGCCAATAACCGATAACAAATAACGAATAACTGGTTTTTGTGACTTCCCACTTCAAAATTCCCACTTCCGCATTCCGCATTCCGAATTCCGCATTCCGCATTCCGACTTCCCACTTCAATAGTCTGTCCTCTGTCTTCCGTCCTCTGCCATCTGTCCTCTGTCATCTGGGTTAGTACCATCCCAAATATTTTCAGACAACAAAAATTTCTTGCTTGACAGCCAGTTTATTTTTTGTAATATTTGCTGCAAAAAAATCATACTGAAAAGTTTGCAATCATGACCAATGCCTCTAACAACACCCGTATCCGTTACCGTCGCCGCCCCGGGCGATCGAGGGCCGGGTGTAATTTGTGTTGGACATGAAGCTGATTTTACCTGAATCGACAACATAAAAAGCCCCGGCACTTGCCGGGGCTTTTTTTTTGGAAAGGAGCAATAAAAATGCCGGATGGTAACGTACGAAAAGTGGTGTTGGCTTACAGCGGGGGGCTGGATACCTCCGTGATCGTGCCGTGGCTCAAGAACAATTACGGCAACTGTGAAGTAATCTGTTTTACGGCCGACGTGGGCCAGCAGGAAGAGCTCGATGGGTTGGAGGACAAGGCGATTGCTTCGGGAGCCAGCAAATTGATCATCGCCGATCTGCGGGAAGAATTTTTGAACGACTATGTATTTCCGACGATGCAGGCCGGGGCGGTTTATGAACGCGATTACCTGTTGGGTACATCCATCGCCCGCCCCCTGATGGCCAAAAAAATGGTTGAAATCGCTGAAGCGGAAGGGGCGGATGCCATCGCCCATGGCTGCACCGGCAAAGGCAACGACCAGGTCCGTTTCGAGCTTACCGTCATGGCGCTCAACCCGAAGCTCAAAGTCATTGCGCCGTGGCGCGAGTGGGAAATCCGCAGCCGGGAAGATGCCATCCGCTACGCCAATAAATACAACATCCCGCTGGCCCAGACCGAAAAAGATATTTACAGTCGCGACCGCAACATCATGCACCTTTCCCACGAAGGCGGCATGCTGGAAGACCCCTGGAATGAACCGGAAGATTCGATGTTTCAGCTGTCGGTCAGTCCCGAAGCGGCACCGGATAAAGCCGAATATGTTGAAATCGGCTTCGCGCAAGGCAACCCCGTCAGCCTGAATGACGAAAAACTGTCGGCGGTGGATATGTTCACCCGCTTAAACAAAATTGCCGGCGCCCATGGCATCGGACGCGAGGATATCGTCGAAAACCGGCTGGTGGGCATGAAAAGCCGGGGCGTTTATGAGACGCCGGCCGGTACGGTTGTTTTCCGCGCCCACCAGGCGCTTGAAAGTATCTGCCTCGATAAATACACGATGCACTATAAGGATTTTGTGGCGGTCAAATATGCTGAACTGGTTTACAACGGCATGTGGTTTATGCAATTGCGCGATGCCCTGGACGCTTTCGTCAAAGTCACCCAGCAATCGGTCACCGGCACCGTGCGCCTGAAACTCTATAAGGGCAATATCATTATTGCCGGCCGCAAGAGTCCCTTCAGTCTGTACCGGGAAGACTATGCCTCCTTCGGAGAAGAGGATGTCTACAATCAGAAGGATGCCCATGGGTTCATCCAACTCTTCGGTCTGCCGCTGAAGGTTGAATCCCTGTTGGCAATTGACGGCGGTGGAGAAAGCCGCTATCGTCGGCCGGACTATAGCAAGTTTAAAAGAGACTAGAGGGGTTGAATCAGTTGATTGGCTGATAGGGTTGATTAGGTTGATTGCTTGGCGCAATGGGCAGTTTGATCTACATCCTTAATTTTAGTTATTTTGCAGTTTTAGCCATTTTATAGGTACTTATACGATGAAAGCACGCTTAATCTTATCCGATGGAACGCTGTTCGAAGGCCTTTCTCTGGGTGCCATGGGCACCAACATCGGCGAGGTGGTTTTTAATACCGCCATGAT
>Ga0209536_100009686_pt1 | contig 14308 bp, 13 predicted proteins | sample DeeMarSeWOR28_12_FD_187461 | JGI IMG/M metagenome (GOLD analysis project Ga0209536, IMG submission 187461) | Marine sediment microbial communities from White Oak River estuary, North Carolina - WOR-2-8_12 (SPAdes) (version 2) | ecosystem: Environmental > Aquatic > Marine > Intertidal zone >...
CGGAAGGGCTCGTTTGCCGAGGTTGAGCAGGGCTATGATGAAAAGACAGCAATTGAGGAAGCCAAGCGTTGTCTCAATTGTGGCGTGTGCTCGGAATGTCGGGAGTGCGAAAAGGTTTGCGAGGCAAAGGCTATTGATTATGAAATGGAGGATAAGTACGTCGACTTGAATGTAGGTGCGATAATTGTCGCTTCAGGACTTGGTTTATACGATGTTTCATCGCTGACGGAATACGGGTATGGAAAAATAAAGAATGTGATTACTGCCATGGAATTTGAGAGATTAACCGCCGCTTCTGGTCCCACTATGGGAGCACTCAAGCGACCTTCAGATGGCAGAATACCTGAGAATATAGCCTTTATCCAATGTGTCGGCTCTCGCGATTTCAGAAATAAAAGTTATTGCTCCAGTGTCTGCTGCATGCATGCCACCAAGGAGGCAATGTTGGCTTATGAGCATCATCCAGGGACAAAATCCACCATTTTCTATATGGATATGAGGGCTGTGGGGAAAAGGTTTCAGGAATATATTGCCAGAGCCAAGAAAGAGTACAATGTAACGTATATCAGGGGACGTCCTGGCAGGATTGAAGTCAACCCCAAGAATGACAATCCTATCATTTGGTATGAGGAAACCACCAGCGGAGAAGTTAAGAGCTTTGAAGCGGAACTGGTGATTCTTGCACAAGCCATGGTTCCTCAAATCACCAAAGATTTGTCAAAAATACTGGGCATAGAGTTAGATGAAAATGGCTTTGTGAAGATTCCGGATAAATTGGTACAACCACTGGATACCACAAAGCCCGGCATTTTTGCCTGTGGCTATGTCCATAGTCCCCGGGATATCCCTGATTCTGTAACCCAAGCTTCAGGAGCAGCAGGTAGAGCTGCTGAAGCTATTACAGGAGGCAACTAATGGCCAAGGAAGAAAAAGATCTCTCTCACCCTCGTGTTGGAGTTTTTGTTTGTCATTGCGGCATAAATATCGGAGCATATGTCAATGTCCCGGAAGTTGTTGAATATGCCGGACAGCTACCAAATGTCGTGCATGCTGAACACAATTTATTTACCTGCTCTGAGGAAGGGATTTCAGCAATAAAGAAAGCGATAAAAGAGTACAATCTTAACCGGGTTATAGTATCTTCCTGTACTCCCAGAACACATGAACCGCTATTCCGGGCTGCTTGTGAAGAAGCAGGTTTAAACAAATATCTTTTCGAATTCGTGAATATAAGGGACCAGTGCTCCTGGGTGCACATGCAAGAACCTGAGAAGGCTACGGAAAAAGCTAAAGACCTGATAAGGATGGGAGTAGCTAAAGCCAGGTTGCTGGAGCCATTGGAAGAGATTGAAATGGAGGTAACTCCATCGACATTGGTAATTGGTGGAGGAATTGTTGGAATGGAGGCAGCTTTAAACCTGGCTGGGCAGGGTTTTGACGTTCATATAGTGGAGAAAGAGTCGGAACTCGGGGGTAATCTTCGTAACGTTCATAAACTTTTTCCCGTGAACCAGGAGGCAATTAAGTTAATCAAACCACTTGTTGAACAAATTAAGAATAGTCCCAAAATCAAGACTCACCTTTCGTCCAGAGTAAAACAAGTAACTGGATTTATAGGGAACTTCGATATCACTCTGGATGAAAAGGGCAAAGAGAATAAGATCAAGGTGGGTACAATTATAGTAGCTGTCGGGGCTCAGCCGCTGAAACCTACGGGTCAGTATGGCTATGGGAAGATGTCTAATGTAATCACTCAACTAGAGCTAGAGGAGCGCATGAAGAAAGGGGAGTCCCTGAGTCAGAACGTTGTGATGATCAATTGTGTGGGAGCCCGGGTTCCTGAGAGAACTTATTGCAGCAGAATATGCTGCACTACGGCAATAAAAAATGCCTCCCTTATTAAAGAATCGAATCCAAAGGCAAAGGTCTGGATATTGCACAGAGACCTCATGACCTATGGTGCAGATTTTGAGAACTATTACCGGAAAGCCATGGAATTGGGTGTCAGATTCGTGAGATATAGCTTGGAAAAACCTCCAGAAGTTATTGGGGATAAGAAGGTTGAGAAAATAAAGGTGTACCATGAATTATGGAGAAAGGAAATAGAGCTTCCCTGCGATATGCTTGTTTTGACTACTCCTCTCATCCCTGGCGAGGATAATCAAGATATCTCCAAAATGCTTAAAGTTTCATTAGATGAGTTTGGTTTCTTCTTGGAAGCACATTTAAAGCTCCGTCCCGTGGAATTTGCTATGGACGGAGTTTATATTTGTGGTTCAGCACGCTGGCCTACAGACGTAACTGAAGGAATTTCTCAGGCTTACGCTGTTGCTTCAAAAGCAGCTGGTCCTTTAAGAACGGGATATGTTAAGGCTGAGGCTATAAATGCATTTGTTAACGAAGATCAATGTTCAGGCTGCGGGGTTTGTGAAGTCTTGTGTCCCTTCCAGGCTATTGAGATGCAATCCAAAGGAGATAAAAGAGTGTCTCATGTGAATGAGGCGGTATGTAAGGGTTGTGGCACCTGTGGTGCTGCCTGCCCCTCGGGAGCTATTTCCATGCACCACTTCACTGATGAGCAGATTCTAGCTCAGGTCGAAGCTTTATTCAGCTAATTAAATTGGGGCGGAATTCGCTAAATGTTTAGAATTATTTCTAGAGAGACTTTAGCTGCGAAAATTCACCTGTTCAAAATTGAAGCGCCGGCAGTGGCCAGGAAAGCACAGCCGGGACAGTTTGTTGTCGTTCGCGTTGATGAAAGGGGTGAGCGTATTCCTCTAACAATTGCTGACTGGGATAAAAAGGAAGGCAGTGTCAGTATGGTGTTTATGGAAGTAGGAGCGACAACCTTCAGGCTCGCGCAGCTCAAAGCAGGGGAATCGATTGTTGATTTTGTTGGTCCTCTGGGCGTGCCTTCGGATATTGAGAAATTTGGCACTGTGGTCTGCGTGGCGGGAGGAGTTGGTGTCGCGGTAATTACACCTCTTGCCAAGGCACTGAAAGAGAGTGGTAACAATATCATATCCATCTTGGGGGCGCGCAGCAAGGACTTGCTATTCTGGGAAGATAAGCTACGTAATGCCAGTCACCGGCTAATAGTTACTACTGATGACGGGACGTATGGTCGCAAAGGAGTAGTAACTGAGCCACTGAAGGAATTACTCGAGGGTGGCGAGAAAATTGACCGAGTTATTGCTATTGGTCCGACCGTTATGATGAAGTTCTGTGCTAAAACCACCCAGCCTTTCGGGGTGAAGACCATTGTCAGTCTGAATCCGATAATGGTTGACGGCACCGGGATGTGCGGTTGTTGCCGCGTATCGGTTGGTGACGCGACCAAGTTTGCCTGCGTCGATGGCCCCGATTTTGATGGACATAAAGTAGACTGGGACTTACTCACAGCCCGGCAACGTATTTATCTCGATGAAGAAAAGCGCTCTTTTGAGCGGTGGCAGGCTGAGATGGCTCAGGGTTCTTGAAGGAAGGTTTAATCACTGTATATGGCTAAGGTTAATCTCAACAGAGAACCAATGGCGAAGCAGGACCCTAAGGTGCGGGGTAGGAACTTCAACCAAGTTGCCTTGGGTTACAACGCAGAGCAGGCTAAAGCCGAATCGAGCCGATGTCTGCAATGTCCCAAACATCCCTGTACTGATGGCTGCCCGGTCGAGGTAGACATTCCTGGTTTTATCAAAGCTGTCCTTGACGATAATATGCCCGAAGCAGTAACTATATTAAAGGATAAGAATAGCTTACCCGGTATCTGCGGCCGAGTCTGTCCACAGGAGACACAGTGTGAACAAGCATGCTCCTTAGCGAAGAAGGGAGCACCTATTGCTATCGGGCGTCTGGAACGCTATGTAGCTGATTGGGAAAGGGCTAATAGTAGCAAGCTGAACCCCGGGAAGAAGTTGCCTAAACCAACTGGTAAACGTGTGGCGGTAATCGGAGCCGGACCAGCTGGACTGGTTGTCGCTGCTGATTTAGCCAAGCTGGGCCATAGTATCACTCTTTTTGAGGCGTTGCATGTTGCGGGTGGTGTGCTGATGTACGGCATCCCAGAGTTCAGATTACCCAAGGAAATTGTGCAGGCTGAGGTCGCTTATGTTGCTTCCTTGGGGGTGAATACCGAGCTGGATTCGGTGATGGGAAAGCTGATGACACTCGATGAATTACTGGATAATGGTTATCATGCTATCTTCTTGGGGACTGGTGCAGGTGCACCCATGTTTATGAACATTCCGGGGGAAAACTTAAATGGTGTCTATTCAGCAAATGAGTTCCTAACTCGAGTTAATCTGATGAAGGCTTATAAGTTTCCCGAGTATGATACTCCGGTATTAGTCGGTAAGAGGGTAGCAGTGATTGGTGGTGGTAATGTAGCTATGGACTCGGCCCGATGTGCTCTCCGTCTTGGTGCTGACGAAGTTCATATTATCTACCGTCGCTCAGAGGTGGAGATGCCTGCGCGCCGTGAGGAAGTTGAGAACGCTAAGGAAGAAGGAATCCAGTTTAAGCTACTGACCAACCCAAAGAGGTATATCGGCAATGAATCGGGTTGGGTAGTCGGCATAGAGTGTTACGAGATGGGGTTGGGTGAACCTGATGAGAGCGGTCGGCGACGTCCGATTGCCAAAGAAGGAAGTGAATTTGTACTGGACGTGGACATGGTGGTAGCTGCCTTGGGCACCCGTCCCAACCCCCTGATTGCTCAAACTACGCCGGATTTGCAGACAACCAAGTGGGGTACGGTTATAGCAGATGAGACCACCGGTAAGACCATGAAAGACAAAGTCTGGGCTGGTGGAGATATAGTCACTGGCTCCGCTACTGTGATAAGCGCTATGGGTGCTGCCCGCCGCGCAGCAAGGGATATTGATAAGTATTTGAGAGAGCAGTCTTAAGCGGGATGCAGGCTTGTCTTTTTGAGGCAAATATGGTATTTGTTATCTTTTCTACTGCGCTGGCAAATCAAAGTAGATTAAGACTATACCTTTAGGAGGATAGATGGACAACTTTGAACCAAAGATAGTAGCTTTTTGCTGTAACTGGTGTTCTTATGCCGGTGCTGATCTGGCTGGCACCTCCAGGATACAGTATTCTCCCAACGTAAGAGTAATAAGAGTGATGTGTAGCGGCAGGGTCAATCCCCTCTTTGTTCTCAAGGCACTCAGCATTGGCGCTGATGGAGTGTTAATCCTTGGTTGCCATCCGGGAGATTGCCACTACATTGAAGGAAATTACAAGACAATGCGCCGCATCCCGCTGCTGAAGAAAATGTTGAGTCAGCTTGGGATAGAGGAGGAAAGAGTCCGGCTGGAATGGGTTTCCGCATCTGAAGGAGCAAAATTTGCTGAGGTAACTGACAATTTTACCCAAGCAATAAAAAAACTTGGGCCAAATTCATCTAACCATTCGAAGCAGAGTTCTAAGGAGGCAAAGCATGGCTAAACTTAAGATAGCTCTTTACTGGGCGGCGAGTTGTGGTGGATGTGAGATTGCAACTCTAGCTATACATGAAAAAATACTTAAGCTAGCTGAAGTAGCGGATATCGTGTTCTGGCCAGTAGGCATGGATTTCAAGTATGCTGATGTAGAGAAGATGGCTGACAAAAGTGTAGATGTATGTCTTTTCAACGGAGCCATCCGAAATGAAGAGAACGAGCACATGGCCAAGCTCTTACGAGACAAGTCTAAAATAATGATTGCTTATGGCTCTTGTTCCTATGAAGGATGTATTCCGGGGCTGTCGAATTTTTATGACCGACAAACGACATTTGATCGAGTCTACATTGAAACGCCATCTACAGAGAATCCCAATAAAATTTTCCCTCAGACGAAAGTCAAGGTACCGGAGGGCGAATTGGAACTTCCCGAATTCTATGACACGGTTAAGACTCTAGCCCAAACGGTAGATGTCGACTATTTCATTCCCGGTTGTCCCCCGGAGGAAAGGACTACCTGGCTTGCCCTCGAAGCTTTGATTTCAGGTAAATTGCCGCCGAAAGGGACTGTCATAAGTCACTCGGTAAAAGCTGTTTGCGACGAGTGCCCCCGCAAGAAAGAGGAAAAGAAAATTAAAAAATTCTATCGACCCTACGAGATAATCCCTGAACCTGAGAAGTGTCTGCTTGAGCAGGGTTTGTTGTGCTACGGCGTGGCTACTCGGGGGGGGTGTGGTGCTCTCTGCCCTCAAGCCAATATGCCTTGCACTGGTTGTTACGGGCCAGTCGAAGGTGTAGTAGACCAGGGAGCCCATTTCTTGACTGCTCTATCCTCTATCATTGATTCCAATGACCCCGAAGAGATTCAGAAAATAATTGACGATATTCCTGACCCGGCAGGCACTTTTTATCGCTACAGTTTGCCAGATTCACTGCTTAGGAGGGCAAGGATAAAATGAAAAAAATAACGATAGATCCCATTACCCGCCTTGAGGGCCATGGCAAGATCACCATATTTCTGAAAGACGATGGCGGTGTAGCCAATGTCTATTTCCAGGTTCCTGAACTCAGAGGGTTCGAGAAATTTTCTGAGGGACGCCCGGCTGAGGAAATGCCTCAGATAACGCAGCGTATCTGTGGAGTCTGCCCTGAAGCACACCACATGGCAGCAACCAAAGCCTTAGATGACCTGTTTCATGTCGAACCGACTAGCACTGCTAAAAAACTGCGCGAGCTTCTTTATAGCGCGTTCTATGTCACTGACCACACTACCCACTTTTATATCCTTGGTGCCCCTGATTTTGTTATGGGACCTGATGCCCCACCTGCTGAGCGGAATATCCTTGGAGTAATTGCCAAGGTGGGATTGGAGTTAGGCGGTGCGGTAATAAATACCCGTAAACAGAATCACTGGATTATTCAAACAGTTGGTGGGCGGCCAATACATCCATGCTTCGGATTGCCCGGTGGTGTGAGCAGAGCCATAAATGAGGAAGAACGGGCACAGATTGAGGAAATAGCCAAACAATCGGTGGAGTTTGGCAAGTTATCACTCAAAGTCTTCGACGATGTCGTTTTAAAAAATAAAGCTTATCTGGACATGGTCCTTAGTGATACTTTTACCCAGAAATCCTACAATATGGGCTTGGTTGATAAAGATAATAAAGTTAACTTCTATGATGGTAAAGTACGAGTGGTTGGACCTGATGGCAAAGAGCTCTGCAAGTATGCTCCACGGGAATATCTGGGACATATAGCTGAACGAGTCGAACCCTGGACGTACCTAAAGTTTCCCTATCTTAAAAAAGTTGGCTGGAAGGGTTTTGTTGACGGCAAAGATAGTGGAGTTTATCGATGCACACCTTTGTCCCGGCTGAATGCTGCCGATGGTATGGCAACTCCTCTGGCCCAGGAAGCATATGATGAGATGTACTCCACTCTCGGGGGCAAGCCGGCTAATTTCACTCTGGCAACACACTGGGCACGGCTCGTCGAACTTCTTTATGCTGCTGAAAGGTTGCTGGAACTCAGTAAAGACCCGGAAATAACGAGCACGGATATTCGCAACATACCGACGGCAAAGCCGGATGAAGGTGTTGCCATTGTTGAAGCCCCGCGAGGCACACTTACGCATCATTACATAACTGATGAAAAAGGTATCATAAAGAAATGCAACCTGATCGTCGGCACTACAAATAACTATGCTCCCTTGTTTATGTCGATTAAGAAAGCAGCCGAAGACTTTATAAAGCCTGGAGTAGAGATAACCGAGGGATTGCTTAACCGTGTTGAGATGGCATGGCGCCCCTATGACCCGTGTTTGTCTTGTGCTACACACGCTTTACCCGGGCAGCTACCTTTGGAAGTTACTATTTATGATGCCCAGGGCAATGAGGTCAAGAAACTTAGTCGAGGCATCTGATAATATATTTTCGCGAGTCGAGATGAAAACCCTGGTTTTAGGGCTAGGGAATCCTATTCTCTCCGATGATGCTGTAGGGATTAGGGTAGCGCAGGAAGTAGGAAAAAAGCTCGACAATCCCCAAATAACTGTATCTGAAGCAAGTGTAGCTGGCCTTAGCCTCTTAGATTCTATTGTAGGCTATGATAAGGTCATTATCATCGATGCTATACAAACTGAAAAAGGGCGAGCAGGCCAGATATATCGTATGGGGGCTGATGATTTCTCCCTCACCAAACATTTTTCCTCACCCCATCAAATAAATTTGGTCACTGCTCTAGAACTGGGAAAGATGCTTAATCTAGCGTTGCCACAAGAAATCAATATACTAGCGGTGGAAGCTAGGGATGTTAGTACCTTTGGTGAGAGATGTACACCTGCAGTAGAGAAAGCGATTCCTAAGGTGGTTAAAATAGTACTGGAGGAGTTAGTCGGCTAGATAGAGCCCACTTTTACCTCCGCTCTTCCTTACCAGGCGAATCTCTCCGATGATCATGCTCTTGTCCACTGCTTTGCACATATCATAAATGGTCAAAGCACTCACAGATACAGCCACCAGCGCTTCCATTTCAAATCCTGTTTTCCCCAAACCCTTGACACTAGCGGTAATCTCAACAAAATTACTCTCTTCAGGCAGATTAAATCCGACGGCAATGTGGGTGAGCTGGAGAGGGTGACATAGAGGTATGAGACGATGAGTTTCTTTGGCGGCTATGATTCCAGCCGTTTTCGCTACAGCTAAAACATTTCCTTTTTCCAGTTCCCCTTTGCGGATAAGTTCTAAGGTAGAGGACTTCATCTGCACCTTGCCCTCGGCTATAGCCTGGCGCTCTGTTGCTTTCTTCTGGGTAACATCTATCATATTAATTTGCTCTGACTCCATTCTCAACCTCCAATCTGCGACATTTTTCGTTTTACCAACCTGAAATTATCTCCTATCAAAGGATGACGCTCCGGCTTGAAAGCAACTGCCTGTAGAATCAGGCGTTTTAGTTTGCCTATAGAGGCATTATTACGTAGTGACGTTTTTAGGTCAATCTCATTTTCTCCCAGGAGGCAGGGGCGCAGCCTGCCATCCGGGGTAAGTCGCATGCGGTTACACCGACTGCAAAAGGAAGGCTCCGTGAGAGGGCTGATGAAGCCTATAGTACCCTTGGCTCCAGATAAGCGGTAGTATGTAGCGGGTCCGTTGCCAGTCAGGGGTGTACAAGATTCAAGCTCACCAATCAAATTTATATGTTGTCGCAATTCAATCGAACGTACGAATTCCGTTACACCCTTGAATGGCATAAGCTCGATGAATCGAATATGCCAGCTGTCTTCATAGGTCATCTTGGCGAAATCCAGTATCTCATCATCATTTATACCGCGCATTACTACTATGTTTATCTTTATCGGATCGAAGCCGGTGTCCTTTGCTACGTCAATACCCTCGAGAACAGTTGCTAATTCTCCTAAGCGGGTTATGTATCGAAATTTATCCGCTTTAAGAGTGTCCAGACTTACGTTAACTCTAGACAAACCTGCTCGCTTGAGTTCAAGGGCATGTTTCTTGAGAATCGTTCCGTTTGTCGTCAACGATAGCTCTTCAATTCCTTCAATTTGAGAAAGCATTCGAACAAGATTGGGCAACTCAGCTCTAACCAGTGGTTCCCCGCCGGTGAGCCTCACCTTATTAACACCCAGCTGTGCTGCTGCTTTGACAATAGTCCTTATCTCCTCGTATGAGAGGACCTCACTATGGGACATCTGCGGAACACCTTCGGATGGCATACAATAGATGCAGCGCAGGTTGCAGCGATCGGTAACTGAGATCCGGAGATAATTTATGTTCCGTCCGAAAGAGTCAATAGCGCTGGTCATTCTTTTTCTCCTTAGCCATGGTCACAACCCGTACCCCTTCCACCTGTCTGAACATGGCACCCTGGCTGATGGAACGAATTGTCTTATCAGGTTCGACTACCTTCGTTCCAGCTAGGATATCAACACCATAATCAAACAAAACTGGCGATAGAGGGGTGGTTGGCCCCAAGATTACAATGAAGCTGTTTTTGCTAAGTTCTAACAACCTCTCCACGGAGTGATTTATGAATGAAGTCCCTGTAATGCCTACCACATCAGCTTGAGGTAATAACTCTTCCGCTGCTTCTGCTGGCAAATCGCCCTCTTGGGGTCTTTGCTCTATGACCCAAAGCGTTCTTACTATCTCTCGAAGTTTGGGGATCCACGGGAAGTGACCTACCACAGCGACATTCCTATTTCTTCCCTTCCGCGCCAAAACGTCAAAGGCATTCTCCCTGATACAACTGGCTTCATTAGTATCTATAACCGAATTGATGGCTGCCATTCCAATAGATGCTTCAAGAACGCTGTCCGAACCGGCATACTGTGCTAGCTCCAATGCCGATAATCCAGTTAAGCTTCCCGCATTTTTCACTGGCCTGTGGGTTGGATGTGTCTCATGGAAGGTTGAGGCTAAACCGCAGTGCTTACTCAGAACTGCAGTCCAGAAGACACAGGCATGTACCTCGCGGACTACGCTGTCTTCACTTAAGCTGGAGATTAAATCGTCCAAGATTCTGATCACTGGCTAGCTTTCCTTTCTATAATATGAACGGCGGTAGCTTTGAAAGTAGCGTGGACTTTGGCACCTGCCTGTAAATTCAGTTCTGCTGCCGATATTTTGGTGACTAGAGCTAACATTCGAAAACCACAATCTATTTCTACACGGGTAAGCGGTCCAATAAAAGTTATCCGGGTAATCTTGGCCTGAAAACAATTCCTTGCCGAACTTTTAGTGCTGGATAAAGCTAGAGTGATATCTTCAGGTCTGATGCAGGTATATACTTGCTTTCCAACGGGATAGCTGGAAATTGCCTGTATGGCAACGCCATCTATATTTACTGTAGCTATACCTTCATCGTTTGCAACTATTACACCTTCTAAGATGTTCTCCATACCAACAAAATGAGCCACCTGTTCGTTTTGCGGTGAGTGGAATATATCGGTGGCATTGCCTGTTTGGATAAGTTCGCCCCCGAGGAGTACCCCTATCCTGCTAGCAAGTTGCTGTCCTTGATGCATATCGTGTGTTGCCATTATCATGGTAGTGTTGCGTTGAGTGGCAATTTGTTGAATCAGTTGCTCAATTTTTGTCGTGGAAACAGGGTCAAGGTTGGCTGTTGGTTCGTCTAATAGCAGAACCTCCGGTTCGAGCACCATCGATCTGGCCAAAGCTACTCTCTGTGCTTCCCCACCGGATAGTGTGCGGGCGTTCCTACTTTCATATCCTTCTAGCCCCACCATTTCGAGAATATGGTCAACTTTACTAACAATCTTGTTCTTTTCTATTCCCCTCCATCTCAGCCCACAGGCAATGTTGTCATAAACACTCAGATTAAATACCTGGGGCTTCTGGTGTATAAATGATATCCGACGACGTATCTCCAATCTCTGTTTCCCCGATTGGGGGATACGTACACCGTCAAAATAAATTTCCCCCGCACCGGGGACTTCCAGCAGGTCTACAATACGTAAAAGCGTTGTTTTACCTGCCCCGGTGGGGCCGATTAGAGCAAACATATCTCCTCTATCAACGCTTAGATTGATATTCTGCAGTACCGGTCTCCCATCATATTTGTGTGTTACTCCTGTTACTTTTATTAAGGTCATTACTTACCTCTGCTGCAACCTGTTCAAGGCAATGTTGATGATAAGTGCTACCAATAGAAGAATTATGCCCAGGGCTATCGACAACGCTATATCGCCTTTGGATGCCTCCAGCGATATTGCTGTGGTCATGACTCTGGTAGCTCCCCTTATATTTCCACCGACCATCATAGCACACCCGACCTCAGATATAGCTCTTGCAAACCCCATTATCACAGCAGCCAGTACAGCATACCTTGCCTCTCTCAGCACAAGCCAGATAGTCTGAAAACCGCCGGCACCGAGCGACGTGGCAGTATCTATAATCTCCCTGCTTACACCACTCAAGGCCGAAATGGTGAATCCAAGCAGCAAGGGACTGATTAATAGTATCTGGCCTATCACCATGGCATAGGGCGTAAAAAGTATGCGAAAGAAACCCAGCGGCCCAACCCGAGAAAATAGCACGAGAACAAACAAGCCGACAAGAACAGTGGGCATGGCGAACAGTGTCTGGATAGTGCTAATTAAAGCCCGCTTTCCGCGGAATTGACGGAAGTGTATTAGACTGGCTAGTGGTAGGCAGATGAGAGAGGCGAGTAAGCAGGAAGTCCCTGAAATGATCAGGGATCTCCCCGCTATACGCATTACCTCGGGGTCAAAGGATACCAGGAGTTCTATAGCCCTGGTAAAGCCGTCCCATATTTCCAATTTTTACCAACTGCTTTCGTCTACTATTGCTTGCCCTATGTTTTGTACTTGCTGATTCGAGCAATACTATCTACCGCATCGGGTCGGACGCTTCAGTCTGTCTTTACTCCAGCACCACATTTCTTACGCTTCATTACTACCACATTATCACTACAAACGGCACAGCCCGCGTCCGACCAGTTAGGGCAACCCACAAATATCGGGATCCCAGGGGTAGAATAGCGATTCCCCGTATTCTGTCACGCCGAATCCGGCGATCAAGGTCTGAATTTCTCCTGTTCTGAGGAAAGTTACTAAATTTTGAGCCATCTCGGGATTAACGCCGTTCTTGCATATCATAACCGTGTAGACATTGAGCATAATGTCTCCTCTATCTACTAGAGTTACTAAATCCAGGTCACTTTTATAAGAGAGAAACGTTCCCTTGTCTGACAGCGTGTAAGCCAGCATCTCGTTAGCCATCTCCAGTGTTGCCCCCATGCCTGTTCCGGCTTCTATATACCAGCCAGCGGTCACTCCATCGCCTTGAATATCTTCTGTGTAGTTATAACTGGCTGATGCCCAGATGGCTTTCTCTTTACCATGAGTTCCCGAATTATCCCCTCGTGAGACAAACTTAACAGTATCGGGGTCAAGCGCTCCCTCTTGCTGGATTTGTTGGAAGGCTTCTTCTGGAGTCAAGTTACCTCCGCCGATACCTGAAGGGTCGGTCTCAGGACCAACGATGATGAAATAATTGTAAGCCCAGGTCACTCGCTCTGTAACATTGCCATCCACTTCTGCGTCAAGAGCGTAGCCCCCGTCTATAAATGCCGCTTCTTGGAGTGGGTCATGGACGGTAACTACATCCACATCACCATTTTCGCCTAATTCCAAGGCAGCGCCCGTGCCTTTCGCTGTTATCTGCAGGTCGACATCATATCTATCTTCAAATAGGGTTTCCAAATAATCCCATAAACCGGTGTCGTAGAGGCTAGTAGTAGTCGCCACCCTTAATACTTCTGTTTCCGGTTGCCCCACGCAACCGAGAACTATTACAAGTAATGTTACAATCAAAACAATTGAAGCTATCTTTATCAAAATTCCTTTCATTGGAATCTCCTCTCATCTCGAGAAATATCTCTGGAAGACATGGATTGCCGAAGTATTAGATGCACTCCCTGCTTGTGCTCCTTGCTCAATCAGGGCATAAAACAACTGGTAAGGAACAACAAAGCAGCAAATGGGAATAAAAAAGCACCGTTACCAAAACGGTGCTGTGCAGAGACCAAGTTTCATATTCCCTCCTTTCCAAGCATGGGAGGCACCAACATTTCTGTCTGTGCCTTCGAGGCTTTTCAGCCCACCGTCTGCTTGCCATGGATTCTCTTTAGGCAAGACAGCTCGGAGAGAGCTAATAAATAATCTATCTTGTGTATTTTATCAGGGACTCGCTAAGCAAGTCCAGTTTATAGATACAGATATAGAGGCAATATACGGGTTCGTGAAAAGATTATGTCTCCTTTGTCTCCTCGTCTGATGGACCCTCTTCGGGTGCTTCACCTTCTTCAACCGCTGCTTCCTCCTCTACTTCTACTACCTCTTCTTCTAGCTTTTCAACATGTCGGTAACTAATTTTCACCACCACCAAATCCGGATCGTTAAGGATTGTGATATCTTTATCTACAGTGACATCTTTTACGCGTATCGTTTGATCTGGCTCGCTAAGTGAACTGATGTCTACTTCTATGCTGGACGGGATTTTTGCTGGCAAACACTCTACATTCAAAGTCTCAAGCTCGTGCTCCAGCATATGGGCTTTAGATTCCAGGGCTGGAGCTTCTCCGACTAAGGCGATAGGAACATCTACCTTTATCTTTTCTCCCATTCTGACCTGATAAAAGTCTACGTGGAGCAATTGCCCCTTCCGCCAATCCCTGTCAAACTCGCGCACTACAACACTCCTTGACTTTTTCTCATGATCTACCTTGAGGCTAACAAGCCCCGTATGCCCGGCTTGACCCAATACTCGCTCAAGTTCACCAGTTTCACATTGTAGTGCCAG
>Ga0209536_100009687_pt1 | contig 14307 bp, 26 predicted proteins | sample DeeMarSeWOR28_12_FD_187461 | JGI IMG/M metagenome (GOLD analysis project Ga0209536, IMG submission 187461) | Marine sediment microbial communities from White Oak River estuary, North Carolina - WOR-2-8_12 (SPAdes) (version 2) | ecosystem: Environmental > Aquatic > Marine > Intertidal zone >...
TGCCAAGCCAATTGCGTCAGAGATCGGGTTGTTAAACAGGCCCGCGTTGGCCGGGGCGCTGACTAAAGCGATTGCGGTAATAATCGCGGTAAGTAGAGTTTTCATCGTTTTGCCTCCTGTGTTGAGATCGAAATGCGACAAACTCGGAGAAAACCTTAACATCCTGGTTCTCGCCTGGCTCGGGCAAAAGTCGCCCTCATCGGCCAAGTTAGTGTCGAATCCGACTATTTCGACTACTTTACCCCCGGTTTCGGGATCTGCCAGCAGGGTTGACGCCCCGGGCCCAGGTTGCATAGAGTGGTAACAGTTTTATCGCGTAAGCGATTGTCTGACATTGGTGACAGTGCAGGCAGGAACAGGATTCGCTACCTGTTTCGAGACTACCGGTTAGCAACCGGATTGACCTTTGGGTCTACCTTCCCCAACGGGGGACGCACACCATGTGTATCCTCCTCGGGGGGCATGGTGCGTCCTCTCAACCCATATGAGGAGACAACCCATGTCCGGAGAAATCCGAATCAGAACGTCGTTGCAGTCGCTGTTATGTCCCAATAAATCGGGACGCGCCGCTCTCCACGAGTTTGTGGAGTCAGCGTCGGAGGATCAGATCGAGCACATGAAAAAGCTGGTGACCGATCCGCCGTTCTCGTTAGCGGAGCATTACAAGGCCATCAAGGTATTGAGAGATGTGCTGAGTGAGCAGGGTCTGTTGTGACATCATTAAAAAGGGACCAATTTGGTCCCTTTTTTTTTCGAACTTCGATTTAGCGCACTAAAACAGAATGTAGATACTTCCGTTTCTCCCGAGTATCCACCATATTTCATTGGGGCGGCCTTCCGCCATTACGGTCGGCACAAACTCCTTGGTAGAGAACTGGTTCTTGTAGTAGTAGTAACGGAAGAAATATGCGTTGTCCTTGTCGGGCTGGCAAATCGCGGCACGATTAAAGACCTTTCCACCGTTATTGGCTATCGCGCTGCGAAACTTGTTAACCAATCCTGATTGATCGTTGATCGTGGTAGGTCGGCACTGCCAATGCAATACATCGGTGGCGCAACGCTCAGGATAATCTCGCACAAGCGCACGAATCCGAAACGCTGGTTTATTCCAATTGCTACGAACGTATTGCTCTTTCTTGCTAGTGATTACCGTCCACTGATCACGGAAAAAGATGTCCTTGGGATTTTTCATCACGATCGTATCGGGCTCGAACTGATCGCTTTCGATGCTCGGAAAACCTTGCTTCGCCGGCAGGCATTGAGCAAACGTAGAAATTGGTAACCAGAATAACAGCGCGAGTAGTAGATACTTTTTCATTGAGAAACCTCCGTGCTGGAAAGTCCATCTCCGACCTTCTAACTTTAGTCCATTATCTACCCGGAAGAAAAATCAGAAACCCCTAATATGGGGAAATAACGCAGAAAAATCAGGGGAGAAAGTGGTGGGGCAGCGAAGTTAGCCCGTTTTTTCGTTGTCTGGGAGCAGACCCATCGCGTTGGCCAGTGCGTCGCAGGCATCGTCGTCAAGGGTGTCGATCGAGGCCTGAAGCAGGGCTTTTTCGGAACTAAAAGGGTTACGCAGGTTGTACCCAGCCTGGCCGAAGGCCTTGCCGTGTTCCTCCCGGAACTTCCCGGTGACCCGAATCTTGCCTGTCTTGATGTCTTTAATCATGAAATCAGTATATCACATGAGCCTAGTGTACCGACGACCTGGCGGACCCCGAAAATGGTCGTCGACCCTATCGTTTGCGAGGCGTGAAAGTTAGGACCTTGCCTTGGAAAAATCGCTCCGGGTGTGCTGCCCGGTCCATGACCAGTACCTGATTGACGTGATGCGACAGCGAATCCGGCGGGAGAATCTCGTTTTCACCCACCAGTAGGGAAAACGGCCGCAGGTAAAACTGGCCTTTGGTAGTACCCGGATGCACGATAATCACGAAAGCGACTCGGTTGTTCAGTTGCGGCTTGGTCAAGGCGTAGGTTTTGGTATTGACCAGGTACATCACGGCGAACGCGCCAATGAGTTCCTGGTTCTCCGGGGTATTGGGCAGCTTCTTTTTTCCGTAGTCGCCAACCGCGTTACCAAACACGAAACACAGGTCTTCAAAGGTCACCGGTTTGCCCTCCAGTCGTACCACGCCGTCCTGCCAATCTTTCTCGGCATTTCTCAATGTTTCCCGACCCGGGCGGGTCATAAAGTACATACCACTACGAACGTCCGCCACGTATATCTGTGGCGCATCGTTGTCGAGCGCCTCGGGGTTAAAATATCCGAAACCCCACCCGGCTTCGTGCGCTTTTCGCTTCCACTGCTGCCGCACCTTCGCATTTCGGATATCGGTCACCTTAGCCATTGTGCACCCCGCTGGCACCGGTGACGAGCGCTTCGATGGAATACCCATCAACAACGGCAGATTCCAAACCGTAGCTGAGAAGACCGCGTTGGATCTCGTGCTCGATATTGCGCTCCAACCGAAGCGCGGCCTCGCCCTCGCTGACCGTTGCGGTATCAAACCGCACGGTTAACTCAATTTTTACCATGTGTAATTACCTCATCCAGATATCGCAAGTGAAACTCTCGGTGTTGATCTTCAGGCAAACTGTCCCAGTCGGTGTCGGACAGGTTGAAGTGGCCGACAACCAACGCGCTGTCCAAACCGTCATCCCAGTACAACCGATGACCAGCATCCCCAAATTCCCAACATACCTCGAACCAAGCATCCTGCGATGGGTGCCAAAAGCGTAGCTCCGCCGCGTCCGAGATCTGCCCGTGGAGTAACGACGCGAACGGTTTCGTGCGTCGCGGTTCGATATGTACCGTGAAGTCGGTACTGGTGGACTCAACAGTCTCACCTTCCTTCAGGTAATGGCGCATCGGCTTACCCGATCTCGATAACGATACGGCGACCGCCGCGGTCGTTGGTTTCGAGGTATACCGGGAAGTGGCCGTCACCACCCGTCGTGAAGGCGACTCCCTGCGATACCGACCCGCCAATGTGATCGTGCTGGGTCGTAGCACGACAGCAGCCGCTGTAGGAATACTCGCCGGTTTCGGGCCACTGTGTTTTGTTCCACTGGCCAGCCTGTAGCATCTGGTTCACGGTGTTGGCCACGGTGCCCGGGTAAGCGGGGTCGCCGAGAGACAGGAATTGACCGCCAACAAACTTGTCCTCGTAGCTGTAGAAATCGACACCAAAGCGGTAGTGCTTGCCGGTTGCCGCATCGACGCAAGGCGCGTGCCCGGGGGCATCGTCATTTCGCCAGTTGACCAGGTAGGCGGGGTCGGTCACCAGGAGTTGCCCCGAATCCACCGGGGCGTGTCCGATCAGTGCTCGTTTCATTGGTAGCTCCTTCAAGAAAGTCCTTCTATTAAAACGCAATCTCGTCGATCTGCTGCCGCTAGGCCGCAGACTCCGACGCGAGTTGCTTTCTCAGAATGCTGGCCGCATCCACCTTCCGGTACTTCAGTTGGTCAGTGGTGCATTCGCTCGCACCGATATCCGACCTCGTACCGAGGTACACCGGCTGCGCGAGGCTCCCGCCTTTGAAGGCATAGAGATAACGCACCTCGACCACATCGCCCTTGCCGGGAACGGGGTGGTTTGGCGGGATAGTCACGCTGCCAAGTGGTACGATTTTGTCATCATCGAAAGCCACGATCGCGACACTTCGCTTACCGGAATTCGGCTCATTCACGACCACGCTGGCCGATTCATAAAATTTGTATTTACGCTGCGTTCCAGCACTGGCAGGGCGACCTTCCGTATAGGGCGCGGACAGTGCCTTGAATACGACGCCTTCACCGTTCTGGTCGCGTACCCGGTCGATTAGTGCGGACTTGGTGGCCTGCGAAGTGTGCGAACTGACACCGAACACCGGGCTGGTCTCCGGCAGTCGAGAAATGATGGTTTTCTCCAGCAGCGCGAGTCGGTCGCGGTACGGCAGATCGCGAACGTCCTTGCGACCGCACTTGAGGATATCGAATACGGCATAGTTCGCGCCCAGTCCTTCGCCATCAATCAGGAACTGCTTGGTTGGCACCGATAGCAGGGCGAGCTTGACCTCGCTGGGGATCTCGAAGTTCGCAAATAACCCCTTGCGATTGATAGCGCGTAAGTTCTCGCCGTCGCGTTGCACCAGCATCCGTACACCGTCGTATTTTTCCTGGGCACATACGCCGTCATCTGCGAGCAACCCGTCGACCTCGCTTTCCTCGATAGGGTTAAGCAGTTGGCAAGTGATTCCAGACAGGCGCGGTTCCGCTTCAACGTCAATGCGCTCGCCGTTCTGGCGGTCGATGCGGTAGCCTTTGGACAGCTTGCTGTTGACCAGCTTGGCGTGAATCATTTCGGCCTCGTCGAATGACACCGGGGAGCTGGTCTTGGTGCCCGTTTGCAGGCTGGTGCCGCGTCGTCCGTAAGCATAGTTAACGATGTAACCGCCTGCCTGCGTCTCGATCGAGGCTTTGTAAACCTTGTCGCTGTTGCCTTGCTGGTAGTAGAGAATGGTGTTTTTCATGGTCTTGCTCCGGTTGAGTTACGACTATTTAAAACCACGCTCCCGAATCTGCCTCCGTTCCCCGACGGGATTTACCAAGTCGATAGGCCACGAGGCCATCCATGTCGAGCGGGGTGTAGGGGCAGACGAATATGCTGCCGGAATTGTCAATCGCCATGCGCCGTTCCCTAACGGTTAGCTCGAAGGAAAATGACGGGCAGGCGGCGAGCCTCGTAAATTCGTGCTGAATCATTTCATCCACGTAGCGACTATCAAACCGATCATCAGGTTCGGTGCCGGTTACATGGTGGGTCAGATGATGAAATGTTGCTGGGTCTACGTCCTGGTATACCGTGACTTCGCAAAATATCGCTTGTACAAACAGCATACGGTATTCCGGTAGATATCCGACCGCGTACTGGTTGAAATGACCGATCCGCGTTAACGAGAGACCCCAATCACCGGTCAAAGCGAGATGAATTTCGTTGAACATCGAGGTATTCAAAACCATGCGCCCGGTTCTGCATCCGACAGCTGAGTTGCCTTCTTCAAGCGATACGCGATAAGACTGTCAACATCGAGCGGGGTGTAGGGACATACGAAAATGCTGTTCGACTCGTTAAAGATGAATCGACGCGCTTTCCGGTCCAGCTCAAAGGAAAACAATGACTGGTCGGCAAGCACCTCAAGTACCTGTCGGATCATCATGTCGACGTCCTGGTGTCCGCTAGGATCAACCGGCTGGTCATTTGCAGCGAAAAGCGAAAGCAGGTGGAATACATTGGGATCGACGTTCTCGTACACCGTTACCTCCAAGACAAAAGACTGGATAAATAACAGGCGGTATTGAGGCAGGTACCCGACCGCGTACGACTTGGCGTGGCCAACACGGATAAACGTCACGCCCCAGTAGTCGCCGAGCCAAGATTGAATTTCGTTGAACATAGAAGTATTTAAAACCACGCTCCGGTATCTGCATCATCCTTTAACAGGGACATCTTGATTTCCTTGAACTCGAGCAATTCGGCTTGACGCCCATACTGCGCAACCAGCTGATCGATCGACGCGTTGTCAGCATCGATCTCAAATCCGGCGAACACGTTCTTGATCTGCTGCTGGAAGAACCGGCCGATGGAGCTCGCGCGAACCAACTGGTCGTAGATCGCCGGGGGCACTTGCTCATAAGCCCATAGCGCACCGCGATTGAACTCGATGAATAACAGGCCGTGACGGCTCAGGTATCCGATGGAGCAGATCGCGGAGGACGATACGCCCTTAAAGCGCACCCCGAGGCGATTGGCGACAATGTCTGCTTCCCACGACATGGTTAGGACTTCGTGTACAACTCATCGAGATTGACGTAAGGCTGGGTTACAAACTCGCGGATGACCTGCGCCCGGTTCACGGTGCCGTCGAGTTCGTGCACGCTGTCGAGAACCGACTCATCTACGTCATCCGTGTCGTAGTCGATGATGACGACATCATCGAGCAGGGCAGGGTTGTCGCTGACGACTGCCGTCACCATGCCGCCTTCGACGGCCACGGCAACTCGAATCTTGTTGGGTTGGTCGCGTAGCGATCGCGCCTCGCTGATTAGCGCGGCCAGGGCTTCGCGTTCCTCGTCCGCGGGCAGGTCAGTCGCAAAGGTCGCAACGCGATCGATAAAAGACTGAATCGGGTTGACAGTGGTCATGTATTTCTCCTGAGTAAAAAGAAAGTGGTGCTGCTGGCTACGCTGTCGGTCTTCCAGCTTGACCGTTCGGGTGACCCGATACACCCAACACCCGCCAGCTCGGGTCAAGACTGGCGGCCATCCCTGGGGACACACACAGAATATCGCTTGTTATCCGTTCTGCCGGTTCGCGCGCCGGACTCGCTCGAGCTCCTTGACGCGGCTGACGTGTTCATCGGGAAAGATATATCGTGCGTAGGTCTCGCCAGCAGGGTCGCTTGAGAATTGCACTTGCCACAACGGGTAATCGAACCCGGAACCCGCATGGACCAGTTTCACGAGTGTCGCATTCCCCTCGACAATCGAATTGCCGTGAATATCGACATTAAGAATGGTGACCTCATCACCCTGTTTCATTTGCGCCTCCATAGAGATCGGTGAAAACAGAAATACCATTAAGTTAGTGTATTGTTGGATTCGCCCCGCTTCCGCGAATCCGTTCGCGGGTGCATGCCTTTCGGTATCGGGAGGGTGCTCGTCCCGATCAACCTAGCTACGTTCTTATTCCGGTCCATCGGAACGATCCGACACGCTGAGAGGATGTTTTCTCTACAGTGTCGGCGGGCATCAACGACAGAATACGATTAGTGGGACAACCTGCAACCGATCACGGGTCGCACAGGAAGAAGCTAAAAAGTTACTGCGAGGGAATACTCAATGCTGCGGTCCGCCAGTCTTTCCAGGCACCAACAACGGTCGTGGTATCGAGCGTGCAAGCTTCATCGAGGCTTACCAACCAGGGGATCATCCCCAACGCTTCTTGCAGCAACTGCTGAATCTGCGAATCGTCCGACAGATTGGCCTGATCGACAAAAGCGGCCAGGACTCCGGTGAGGGCCTTGATAGGCGCATACACCCACCGTTCATTCTCAACCAGCGGCTGTTTTCTTGCCCAGAAAAATTTCTCAACGAATAGTAGTGCGGCTTCGAATGCCGAGGGCGATACCGGTAAAACGTCTAGCATTAACACGCTGTTGATGGCGAATGACGCCTCGTCCCGGTAGGGCATTAATCGGAGATCGACTAAATACAGCAACTGATCCAACGGATTCCACGCGTAGTCGTTGATCCCATATCGGGTTACGAACTCTTTTAGGACTTGTTCCCAGGAATGGCCTCGGAGTCGCTCCAGCACATTGTCCGCGGTACCCGCGTCGTGGACAAAGAGCTGCCACAATGACCAGTACGCCGGGTGATGAAGGAGGATGTCTTCCGCAACGACCGGGTCCACCAAAAAGTGATTGAGCGATTCATGGGAATACAGTCTGTCGTACCTGGACTGGTCCGCGTGTTCAGTCAAAAACCGGGAACCTAGCTCATGATAAAGAATGTCGCCAAGATGTTTTGCCATCATGTCGATGGCTTGATCGGCCGAGTCACAATCCACCTCTAGGTACGAGCGCGCGATTGAAAGAGGCAGTTCCTGAAAGGCCACGCAACCCCGGACCACGTCACTGAGTCCAGTCGCGGCGTCGCGTCGTGGATACATTGTTTGCGCGCGTCCGATCAGGTCTTGCTCCAGGGAGGCCAGCCAATTTTTCGTGAGATCACGAAGACCGCGCCGTGAATAGTTGAGGCGGCTGATAACCTGCGAATGGCCGGCACGGCTGATGCCGCCACTGATATGAGTACACTTGTCGGCTGCCAGCACAAGATTGAAACCGATATCGCCATCGAAGAACCGGAGCACCCTGACGTTTTCAACCGTGTGTACACTGGAAAGCTCGCCGTTGCGGGCCCGGGTAAGTTCTTCAGCGACCGCTAATTCGACCAAACCCTCGATATCGGACTCGTAAGCGTCGTGTCGCTGGTTATCCATGTTCATTCGCCAATTATACAGTGATAATTGTCAGAGCCGGGTATTGGGCAGGTGGATCGAAAAGACCTTGCCAGACTCATCAAAGTCGTAGTGGCCACCGATCCCCCCGATGCGTTCCCGGGTCCGGGAGAGGGGGCTTAAATGCTGAGACGACCAGTCGCTGAGATCGGAAGGCGTGAACGCGATCTCCAGCACCAGGCTGGATCCATTCTCCTGCACAAGAACGTGAATCGATGCATTCGGGACGCTTTTTTCCAGAAAGGATACGATTTCTTCGATCGCGCGCAGCAACTGCACCTCGATAGAGCGGTCCCGCCTGGAAATTGATACCGGCGCGTCAATCTCGACCGGCCCGCCGAGCGGGCTTTCCCGGTAGGTAGAAAAGATGTCCCGGATAGCCTGAAGTAGACCAAGATTATCCAGAATCTCTGTCTCTAGCGGGGCCCGTATACCGTGAAGTGCCCGCTGGGCATCGGAAAGCATGCTGCTTAGTTTAATAGCGTCTTCGGATGTCGCTGCAACATCGACATCCTGGTCACTGATTAGCGCTTTGTGAATATTGAATGCGTGCTGACGCGCCGCCAGCAGGTATTGCTCTACGTTGTCGTGCAGACGGTCGGCGATAGTCTTGCGGAGCCTTTCCTGCTCGTCGAGGGACGAGGCGATTAGGTTGCTTTTTTCAACAGACTGTTCCGCGAGAAGTTGGTTGTTTTTCGATAACTCGGCATATTCCTCGATCAACGACTCAACGTCCGAATGAAGTTTATTCACTTCGTTGACGTTAAAGACAGGCCAGCTGCTCGAAATGGACTCGATCGCATTATTTAGCGAAAAGGCGAAACGGCGTTTGGATTCGAGCATATAGGCGCCGACAATCGCGAGAAAGCTTGCGCCAAAAAGAAAAAAATTACGGTTCACGTACTCGATCGGGGGTGATTGATGGACCAGGTAATTGAGTACGTTGTAACCGGCAATCAGCACTATGTTAATGATGACCGCCGACGTCAGTGAAATGCCGGCCACCAGGTACATCCACGGGATCATCAGGATCAGTGCTGTGTAATAGCTTTGTTCAACATGTGGGGGAACGATGGCCAGCACCGCATAAATCCCCAGAACCGTAAGAACAACCCCGCTAACGATAACCACCTCGGGAAAACGAAGAAAGAACTTGGTAAAAGTTAAGTATGAGACGAGCGCGTAACCGGTCCAGACGGCGACACGGATAGACCACATTTTGGCGAGCATATCCGGCGTGTTGAACGAATCGAGGATCCCGAAGGCCAGCCACAGTAGCGCCGCCGATGCCATTGCGAACAACACCCGAGGCCGGAGGTTGGCCAAGGTATTCTCGCGATAGCGGCGCTCTAGCAGTTCGTTGTCGAACTTCAGCGCGAGCCGTTTTGTGGTGGAAAAAACCATAAGAAACGCTCCGCAAAAACGAAACTAAATCCTTTTAGTGGTATCTCCCGAGATCAATAGATTTAAGTATATAACGAAAAAACAGCATAAAAAGTAAAAAAATAGGATATGCACGAAATTCGCAAGGCCGACTGCGACCAGCAGGGGTGCGCCGGGGCTCGAACTATTCCAGCGTGTAGGAGGGGAGCCATGGCTCACGGTGGATTTTCAGGCTCATGGTCGAACACGACATGGATGCCTGCGGTCACCAGGGCCTGCGCCACCGACTCCACTCGTGATTCGTCTTGCTCGGTGATCCCGTACATCAAGAGTACTGCGTGCACGGCCTCATGCCAGAAAGTTGCCGCCTGGTCTTCATCGGCCTGCTCGGAGTCGATCAAAATCACAAAACCGCCGCTCGGATCGGTAGCCAGTTGCCCGGGGATTAACATGGGACGGCGAACTACCTTGAGTACACTGGTTTTGTTATCCATACCGACGGCTCTTGTGCTGTTCCCCGCAACGCGGACATTTGAAAGTGAGGATGTCAGCCCCTTGTATATCTTCTTCGATTCCCAGGAACTCGACCGTTTTCTCGTCGATTCGCGTGCCATCGCAGGAAAGCACGACGACGATAGTCGGTTCTCTATCTTTGTGGCTCATACGTGGACTCCTTAACAGTTATAAGTATTCAATATTTTCATACTGGGGCCGACCAGCAACCCGTCCAGGTCTCGACCGAAGCGGCAGACTTGCTCGATTTCTTTTCGTTATTCGGTTCTGACAGAAACTGTATCAACGGTCGTCAGCGAGCGTTCTCCCATATTCCTCGGCGATCAGCCGGTTCACGGCGTCAACGAGGTCCTGGCGCAGAAAATGAAAATGAATATTACCGTTTTTGAACAGTCGAATATCGAAATACTCGTTTTCGAGCTCCGTTAGCTTCGCCCGTCTCGCCTCGTAAACTGCGCTCGACAACTGGTCACCTCGACCGAGGGTACCGGGGTCGCGTCCGTCCAGCACCATGAAGATGCGCATCAGGTCATTGATCTGGTTCTCGCGACGGGAAAAGCTGTTCCAGCCATATTCGGTCATGGCACCGTCGAGCACGACACGTTTCCCGATCGCGAAGGCCTTGTTGGAGCGCCAGGCGCGACACAGGTCACGAAAGAGATCGACCAGCCCCTTGCGAAAGGAATCCTGTCGGTTCGCGAACAGGTTAACGAAAGTCGCGGTAACCGTCTCGCGGGTGATCGCCGGCGGCGCCAGCGCGATTTGTTTGCGCAGCGCCTCGATGTCGTTGGCGCTCATGACCGTGGGCAACCGGGAATGATCCAGCAATGCGCCCCAGGTGGCGCGACAAATGGCGTCTTGCAGTTCGGGAACGTAACGCGACACGATGTCGTCTCCGTACCAGCGAATCTTGCCCAGGGCCGGCTTGAGTTCCCAGCCTGGGCAGGTATCAATCGCCTCTTTGAGAAGCCGCAGTCCTTCCGCGACAAGTTCGGCGGCCCGGTCGTGGCGCGAGATAAACTCCTCGAGATCCCCCACGGGAGGACTCAGGTCTTGTGGCTTTGTCTGCAGTGCCGAATTGGTCATAGCGAAGTCCGGTTTGGTCAGTAGCAGCGGGCATAATCGGCGATTGGACGGCCGACACACATGCGCCAGGAAAATAGCAGCGGTGTAAAGGTTGTAGCGGCGGCGAGCAAACGAACATTGACACCGCGGCGTTCGAGTATGCCCTTGATCGTGATCTTTTCATGTAAGGTGGGTTGTCGCATTTCGATAGGCCTCCAAAGGGGTGTTAGCTCGTCATTGACATCTTCTGCCATGATCACGAACCTGCAACGCTCCTCTAGAACCATGCGTCGGGGGTATCAGCCTGGTCCGGGTTTTTCATTTGTATCTTCAATAATTCGATCGCCGTAGTGACGCTCGCGTATTCGTGCCAACGCGCCGCCTCCTGGATGTCCAGCGCGTCGGAAACCCCGGATACACTCGTGAACAGCGAGGGATATCGCAACACGAAAGACACCACCCGGGCATGGGAACGGTCATCATGATAGCCCCCGGAGACCTTTACCTGACCGCGACCCTCCGCCCAAGACGAAAACACACGATTCCAGTCTTCCATGGTGTTGAGCTGTTTGGCCAGGTCAGCCTGGGTTGGATCCGCTTTAATATAGGCAATGTCTGCTTCGATCGAACTGCGACTGCTGACGATGACCTGATCCGTATCGAACTCGGACTGGAATAGCGCATTGACCGCTTCGGGGTCTGCTGCCTGGAAGAAAAGGTAAGTGCCCATGGTTAGTCATTCTCGAGGTGCAAAATACGGTGACGGTTGGCAAGGACGTAATACTGGCCATTGGCGCAGCCAGCGAATTCAGAGGTCCAGAACGTGCGCCGCGGCCCCGTTGTTCCCGGGTGGTGTTCAATCTTGATGTCGCGGCCGGCCGCGGATTCCGCGCTGTGCTCCATTGACAGCCATGCGCCTGGACCGCCGGTCACCACGAGTTTGCCGTCCTGTTCGTAGCAACGCAGGAAGCGACTGAGCAGCCGTTTACCGGCTTTACCAATCGTCTTGAAGTCACTGGGACGAAACGGTCCACCGTGTTGCGAAGAGCCGCCGTCCCACAGGGAGCGAATAAAAGTCTCGTCATTGAAGGCGGGATCAAAACGCCGGGCGAAGGCCTCGTACGTATCAAAACGGTCGGTATCCGACAGGGGCATAATTTTCTCTACCAGCGGGATACTGGGAAACGGGTAGCCGTAGCGCCCGCGGCGGCGGTTCTTGATCCAGATGGTGCCCCGTTCGTACCAGAAGCTGCGAAACTTCAACCGGGTCACGTCTTTGTATCGGCGCCGGCCGATGTAGAACGAGGTGGGCTGTCTGAATTCGACCAGATAGCCGTCAGGCGCAACGTCATTGGCGGTTTGCAACTGTTTAATTGATTCGAGGGTTGCCAGAAGGGTGTTTGTATCCATGGACGCGCAGCCTATGTTAAATGTCGGGGTTAAATAACGTCGTTCGGGCTATGGGATCGCTTCATCAGGCTCGCCAGCGCGTCGTTCCAATTCATGTTCATCCCGTTTTCTCTCGCTAAGATGTTCAGCGCTTCGTACATCCGGATATTTCTCGCTTTCTTGAGTTTCTTTGCATCCTTCCGTACCCGCGCGACGGTTCTACCCGATGGAAATTTATAAAAATCGTATTTGGTAAATCTCACTCGATACCCTCTGTTTACGGATAACTTTTCAATGCGCGCGCCAAGTGTCCGGCATAGACACCGACCACCTTCCAGTACAATGCCATCGGCGCTTTGTGCCGTTGCCACTGCAACTGGGCACGGGCCAGCGCATCGCGACGCAACGCGAGCAGAGCATCACGCAGCGCGGCGCGCGAGTCTGCGGGTAGCGCAGAGAAGCGGTCACGCCACACAGCTTTCAGTTCCTTGTCGGCCTCATGGATCATGATGCGTCGTTTGAGCCGTGCTCTTTCGCAGTGAGTTGCGCGCAGGCCCATTGCCAGTACCCAAAGTTGGTGGCCGAGTTGATAACATCGTGCTGCCAGTCCTGGCGTGGGTAGGATGGGTGTTCTCCCCATGGCCCGCCGAAAATCCCGGATACGATATCCGGCATCAGAAACGCGCCGTCTTCACCATCGTCGTCAAGCAGGGCAGTGCCGTGACCGTAAGGGGAAAGTACTGGCCCGACACTTTGTTCGACGAACGAGGCATCGACGCAAAAATACAGCCCACTCTCTTTTTCCTGAACAACGCACTGCGTTATCACGTCGCCGGAGGGCAGGGTAATTTCAGTAGTGGTGATCTCGTTGGCTTTCATCGTCTCGCTCCTGTTAGTGACAACCATTGTCGGTCAGGATTTCGGATCTGCTTGCCATCGGGAAAACAGGGCAGGGTCGTGGTCGTTGAGCACCATCCAGGTTCTGTCAGCGGCATGCCAGAATGCACCTTGATCTTTGGCGATATCCTTTTCCTCATACGGGACGTCCAGCACCGTCGCGTGCTGGCGAACGAAGGTGAGCCAGTCGAGGGGTTCCAATGGTAAGCGCTGGGGGCTGCGCTTCTTGATCTCGCGGATAATCTTGGCGCGGATTGAATTATTTAAATCCCGCGGACAGATCCAGCCCCAGTGGGTAGACCAGCTGCCGCGGCCGATGTCGCCGTCAAAAGTCGATCCGGTACACAAGAACGGGGTACCGTCTTCCAGTTGCCCGTGAATAAAATACTCCGAGCGCGATAGGGCGGATTCCACCAGCCCTTTGGCCCGGTGAATACCGTCAATCTTGATTATGGGGAGATGGGTGACAGTCATCGTTTCGGCCCTCAGTGTTGAATCGGGATGCGACCGAGTCGCACGCGCCCGGATTGCAGATCATCGACATTGATGCTGGCCGGATCCCAGTCGCGGTAAACCGATACGACGACCTGTCGACGACTATCGTAATACGCCATAACGACGTCCTGGTTGGCGGTAAGCTCCTGCAAGGTGTCGGCGGCATTGTCGTGGGACGAGCGATTCTCGCGAATCAGGATGGTTTTTGTATTGATAGCGATACTCATGATCAATTCCTCAATCTGGCGAGAGCACGACGCTCGCGATTGGTAAGAGAGTTTTCAGCCTTGTGCACGGTTTTAAACAAGTCCTCGACGAGAACTTCGTGGACAATACGGTCCGCTGGATTCACACGCTGGTCATAGTCGTTGATCAGCGCGATAACGTGCCCGAGGCTCTTTTCCATCGACCAGTGGAGCCCAGACCCCGTGTAGCACTGGTTGCGCAGCGCAAAGACCCGGTCGGCGAGTTCCGGCAGCGCGCGTTGTACGCGCGCTCG
>Ga0209536_100009689_pt1 | contig 14307 bp, 11 predicted proteins | sample DeeMarSeWOR28_12_FD_187461 | JGI IMG/M metagenome (GOLD analysis project Ga0209536, IMG submission 187461) | Marine sediment microbial communities from White Oak River estuary, North Carolina - WOR-2-8_12 (SPAdes) (version 2) | ecosystem: Environmental > Aquatic > Marine > Intertidal zone >...
ATAAGCACATGGGTGATTAGTATTTCAAGAACATAGATGCCATCTTTTCAAAAGATGGCATCTATTGGTAATAAAAATAAAACCCGATTGCCAGATTGTAGTGTTGAAGAGTTAGCTTAGTAAGAGATGGAGGAATCTCCAGGTGGCTATCAGGGCAAAATCCCGGATGAAAGATCCGGGATTTTTGTTTTACATAGGAAAACCTCAACGTCCCTGTCTGTGCCTGCCTGTCGGCTTAGGCAGGGAAGGTAGGCAGTTTCCTTTGAATACAGAATATTATGAATCATACTTTATTAATTCAAATGTTGGCTGGCTTGCGGGCGGAGATAATGGAGGATTTCCAAGTTACATTTCACACAGGGTGATTTTATATACAAGTAATGGCGGAGCTACCTGGAACGAGCAATACGGTGAACCATATGAATCACCTCTTAAAAGTATCTATTTTGTTGATCAGAACAATGGATATGCTTGTGGAGAATCTGGAATAATTATGAAAACCACAGATGGAGGAATCAACTGGTCGCAGCAGGTAATATCTTCATTTCACTTACGCAATATATTTTTTACAGATAATCTTAATGGCTGGGTGACTGGTGAATATCTCGGTTTGCCTCATTATACAGCTGTGTTTAGAACAACCGACGGTGGAGTTAACTGGATTGAAACACAGTTAGGTGCCGATGAAAGTTTATCAGGTATATATTTCGTTGATAATATGAAGGGATGGGCAGTCGGTGGTGCTAATTCCCAGGGATTAGTTTATTACACTTCAGATGGAGGTGCTAATTGGATTCAGCAAAATATTCCTACAACTGAATATCTGTATAGAGTTTTTTTCATTGATGAAAATCATGGCTGGGCTTCCGGTCACCTCGGAACTATTCTTTCAACTTTAAATCCCGTACCGGTTGAACTGACTTCATTTACAGCTACCAGTAACGGTAATAATGTAACCTTGCTTTGGCAGACGGCAACTGAAACAAACAATTCGGGATTCGAGGTTCAGAGAAAACAAACCGAATGGGAAAGTATTGGATTTGTAAATGGACAAGGTACAACGACAAAAGAAAATAGTTATTCCTTTGTTGATGAAAATCTTACTGCAGGAAAATACCAATACAGACTAAAGCAAATTGATTTTGATGGCAGCTTTGAATATTCAGAAATAGTTAATGTACAGGTTCAGGCACCAACGGACTACACTCTATTCCAGAATTTCCCTAATCCATTTAATCCGAGCACAACAATTAAATATTCAATTCCTGCAGATGGGGTTGTAAAACTGACAGTACTAAATGCAATTGGTGAAGAAATAGAAACACTGGTAAATGAATACAAACCTGAAGGTGCTCACGAAGTCATATTTAATGCTAAAAATATCCCTAGCGGTATTTATCTCTATAGAATAGAAACAGACAAATTTAGTTCTGTTAAAAAGATGGTTCTACTGAAATAATTTTTGATTAATTAACCACTCTGAATTCCTTCCTGCTCGGCACACAATAAAAAGAGGAAGCTTTAATTTGCTTCCTCTTCAATTTTAATATAAATGTATTTATTAGTAGATAATATTTCTCATTCTCTCAAAAATTCTCTTATGACTTCAAAAAGTTTTGAAGGTTCTTCCACCTGTGGATTATGCCCGCTTTCTTCAAACATAACAAACTCAGCCTGCGGACAGTAAATTTTATACTCAACCATCATTCTCGGAACAGCAACACGGTCGTAACGTCCGCCGTAAATAAGTATCGGCATCGTCAAATCTTTTAGCTGCTTTCTGTAATCAAAAGTCCCGATATCGCTGGTAAGTTCAAAGTCGCCGTCTCTGCCAACCATCTGGTAATACAATTTTTTATTTCTTTTGTATGGATATGGTTTTCTTCCACGCGGTTTGAAATTCTCCGGATCGTAAGCATACAAAAATCCATAAGGAACCTTATCGTAAATTTTGTAGTGAACCGGATCGCAAGAAACAGCACCCTGCATTCTTACTTTCATCAGCTCTTCCCAGATTTCAGGATAGTTCTCTTTTATTTCGTGGTTTGAGTTATCGCAGTTTTCCTGCCACATTAAATAACTGTGGAATGAATTTGCAATTATAAGATGAGAAACATTTTTAGGATATTTGATTGCGTAGCCCTGCGCCACAACTCCGCCGTAAGAATGACCAAGAATATTAATTTTATCAAAGCCCATTGCTTTGCGCAAACCTTCAAGGTCGTCAATATCTCTTTCAAGAGTGTAATCTGTGACAACTTTTGCTGTGTCTGACTTCCCCCTTCCAAAAGCGTCGTAATAAACAAGTGTGTTTGTTGTTGAAAGAGAATCAAATCTTCTCAAGCCGTAATGCGTACCGCCTGGACCTCCTGCGATGAAAAATAGTGGTTCGCCTTCACCAAAGCTAATAGTCCAAAGCTTTGCACCGTTTACTTCGTAATATTTGCCGTCGATTTCGCTGTCTGGAAATTGCGCAAAGACATTGATACTAATTACCAGTATAAAAAGAAGTGTAATGTAAGTTTTCATAAGATGTGTTTTTTATAATTTAAATGAAAATTTTGTTACTCTGCTTTATCTGATGCAACGATCTTTTTAAACCCCGTCCAATAAAAATCGTAAGATTGTTTTCGTAAGGCATTGCATATTTAGATTGGTGCACATCCGCTGGCTCCACCTGCTCAAGTGATTCCAGGTGATCATTAATATCTCCGCCTATAATAATAAGTGTTGTTGCATTGGTATTCTCAGGCCACCAGTACCAATAATTATTGTGAGGACAAATTACTTTCGGTAGCTGATATTTTTTACTGTAGTATTCAATTGCACCTGCTTCCCCGTAATTGTTGCAGTAAACTACCGTTCGTTTCTTTTCTTCATCAGGAAGTGATTTATATACTTTTGATACATCTCTGGCAAGGTCTTTCCAGCCAAACATATCCGAATAAAACTGTGGTAGATCCGGGTTATGTCCTTCATTATCAGGTGCTTTCAGAATCAGCGCATTCTGAAAACCAAGGAAAGTTTCAACCGGAAGAAGTGGACGTGCATATGGAGAAATAATGATTGAGATTACTAAAACAGGAATGACCAAAGCATACTTTAATTTATTTACTCTTACATTCCAGTGAACAATCTGTATGGCTCCACCTGCAAACAGAATTTGAAAAGCAGGAGCAAGGTACTCTGCTTTACTATGCCAGTTGATGAAAAGAATTGCAAACGTAACCAGCCAGATATATCCGAGCGGGCGATAGATACGTGTTTTTTTATTGAAGAAGTAAAAAATTAATCCCGGAATCCAGATAAGAAATGAAACAGGATTCAGAATTAAAATCATATCCAGAATGAAGGAAAGTGGAGTCAGGCCCCCATATTTTCTTTGAGCAGCGTTTCGCATAAATTCCAGATGAGCAAAATCGTGCGTCAAATTCCAGATTATATATGGCGAGAATATTAGTATTGCAATTCCTGCTGCAATGTAAGGATATTTTGTTTTCAGGTCTTCCCTGAGTGGAGTGAATAATGTTCCAAACAAAACTCCTGCACTTAACCAGATCATACTCGTTTTGTTTAACAATCCGAGCCCTATAACTACTCCGAGTGCATACCATAGTTTATGATTGGAAGATTCAAAGATTTGAAGAAAGATGTATGCGGATAAAATCCAGAAGAAGAAATCAAACCCGTTCATTGAATAAATCGTTGTCATACCAAGAAAGATGGGAGTAAGCATAAATGTAACAGTAGATATTATTACAGCATATTTACCTCCGCCAAGCCTGAATGTTAAAAGACCAAGAAAGAAAATTGTTATAGAACTGATAAATGCGGGTAGCAATCTTATAACAAAAAGAGAATCACCAAGAAAAAATTTCCATACTGCAAGAATCCAGATGGACAAAGGCGGTTGATCAACATACCCAAAAGCTGGTCTGTTTGCACAGGCGATATAGTAAAGTTCATCGCGAAAAATACCATATGATGTAAAGAAAAGAGTGAAAATATAAATCAGCAGATTCAGGATGGAGATTAATAATACGATATTGACAATTTGCTCGTGCTTATTCTCAATCCTGCTTTCAGAGGATGGTTTTATCATATGCATTTTCTCCTTATAGAAATAATATCGCTTAAAGAGATAATGTGCAATTTAATAATCTTCTGAAAAGTTTTGATGCTAAAATAGAAATGTGCTTTAATTAAAAGATTTTATCAAGAAAAATTTGCCTCCAGAAAGTATCAAATCGAGAAAAAGGGGAATTTGTCCAGAGATATCTTTATTTAGTATATACAGGAACGCCCAACAACTAATTATTAACTTCTGTTAATCATACTAATTATCCTCTTATCCAATTTTTTCAGCTATTCAAGTTTAAAGATGTTTTATTTGCAATTGATAAAAAACAATTAGCGGAATTCAAATGAATAGATTATCAACCATTGTTACAATTATAATTTTCTTGGCAAGTAGCAGCCAGTTTGTTTTCTCCAATACTCCTGAGATAACATTTGAAGTAAATGTGTTGAACTACCAGGATGATCTTTTTCACGTCACGGTTTATTCCAGTGGACTGTCTGAAGAAAATGATAGATACAACCTGCCGGCAACAGTTCCTGGAACATATTCTGTCCTCGACTTCGGACGTTTCGTTAAATCATTTACTGCTTATGATAAAGACGGGAATGAATTGGAAGTTGAAAGAATTTCTACCAACAGCTGGAAAATATCAGATGTTGAACGACTGTCAAAAATCAAATATGACGTAGAAGACACCTTTGATGCAGATATAACCGAGCACCAGGTAATCCCGATGGGAGGAACGGGCATCAATGATGATTACATTGTCCTTAATACTTTCTCTGTGGTGGGATTTTTTGAGGGTCTGCAGTCGTTGCCTGTTAAGATGAAGCTTGAACACAATCCGGAATGGAGTATTGGTACCTCCTTAAATCTTGATGATGAAGGATATTATACTGCCGAGAGCTATGATTACTTTGCCGACTCTCCGATTTTGATGGGGAAACTCACAACTGCAAAAACAATGGTGAATGACATTGAAGTGGGTGTCTACGTTTATTCACCTGATAGCACAAGAAATGCAAATAGTGTTTTACAGATTGCTGATTCTATACTTCAGGCTTTGGGAAAATATATCGGGTATTCACCGGTAGAAAATTATAATTACCTGATCTGTTTTTTAGATGAAGAAACTTTCCAGACGGTTGGATTTATGGGTGCAGGCGCACTCGAACACTCTTACAGCTCTTTATTTGTATACCCGGGATTTGGAAATTTAGGAGCGGGACTAAAGGATGACCTGGCACATGAATTTCTTCACATTTTAACTCCGCTCAACCTGCACAGTAATCTTATTGACCCATTTAATTTTGAAATTCCTACAGCATCAGAACACTTATGGCTTTATGAAGGTGTAACGGAATGGGGTTCCGACATTAGTCAGATGCGGGGAGGGACGATCACAATGGATCAATACTTAAAAAAGCTGTCGAATAAAATTACTCATAGTAAAAATTTCAGAAAGGATTTAAGTTTAACCGAGATGAGCCGGGATGTGTATTCAGATATTATAACTATGGAGTTTCTTAATTTCTATGAGAAAGGTGCAGTAACAGCAGCTATGCTTGATATCAGACTTCTCGAACTTTCAAATGGAACAAGAGGGCTGAGAGAAGTATTCTTGGATCTGCTTGAGGAGTACGGGAAAAATAAACCATTTCCGGAAGATGATTTTTTTGAAATCTTTGTAGAAAACACCTACCCCGAAATTCAGGAATTCATCGAAGACTATATCGAAGGAACTGATCCGCTTCCTTATCAAGGATATATGGCGAAGCTTGGATTCAATTATATTGCTGAAAGACCCTCAGAGGATATCCGACCTTCGCTTGGGGTTCAAATGGGAATGAACGATCAGCAGCAGTTAACCATAATTGGAGTTGATGATGAAGGCTCTGAATCAGGATTAAAAGCCGGAGATGTTCCTTTAAAGATTTTTAACATTGATGTTAAAATGGAAAATGTTCGGGAGATTTTTGGAAAACTGCATTCAATGAAAGTGGGCGATAAAGTAAACATGCTAGTACAAAGAGGTGATAAAGAAATCGAACTGGATATCACACTTAAGCAAAGAATGGACAGAAATATTTTTGAAAGTAAGGATATGTTAACAGAACAACAGAAGAACCTTAGAGAAGCCTGGTCAAAAAATCTTTAATTCATTGTTCGGGTAAGTTTAAACTTTTTAAAGCCGGTCAAATAATTGACCGGCTTATTACTTTAAAAAATTAATAAAGCTTCATTATTTTTTCGCAAGCATCTCAGCAGCTTTATCCGGCGGTGTCGGCTGCGGAACTACATTATGTATTGGTTTGATTGACTTCAGGTATGCATAAATACATTTTAGATCTTCGTCGCTTGCACCACCAATCCCCGGCCAGGGCATAGGCGGCATAAGCGGTCTTCCAACTCCCATCCATTTTCCTTCCCGCAGGCATTTGATAAACATTTCTTCTGATAAAGTACCGATACCAGTTGCATTATCAGGAGTAAGATTAGCAGCGTATGAAATACCCCATGGACCAACCCATGCGGTAAAATTACTTTCAGTCAACGCTAATCCGTTTTGTGAAATTACATTTAAATCACCGACTGGCAGTTTTGTTCCCTCAAAGTAACCTGCTAAAAGTTTAGTTGAATCAGGAACAGGACCCATATCCGTATATATTTTTGGTGTGTGGCAATCATTACAACCGCCAAAATTTACCAGGTATTCTCCCCTTGAAACCATTTCTTCATGAGTTAGTGGTTTCGATTCCCCATTTCCGCTACAACTTGTTTGAACAAATAGTAACATAGCGAACACTGCCGCTGATAAGACAGCAAAATAGAACCTGTGCATAGCATCTCCTTAGTGAATATTGAAAATTATTTAAACCTGGCCGTTAGCTGTGCGGCAGAGGGATGACTCGATGGGCAAACATTATTTGTAAGTGATGAAGTTGTTCACCCAGGGGCTATACTAAACTATTAACGAAAAAATCAAAAAGCAATTTTTGTTAATGCCCTAAACTCTTGAATGTGTTAAGTTTATTTTGGTCGAAAACCAATAATTTTTTCATATGAATTGAAAAAGTTAAATACGAAAATCGAAAAGTTTATTTTTCTTTCAGAGGTAAAACTTTTCTTAATTTTAACTGAACAAGCACAGCACCTGATGCAGCTATTAACATTCCGATTCCTTCTTTGGTTGTTATATCTTCACCAAGAAATATCCACGCAAGGATCGCAATCTGGATAAGCATTGTACCATTAATAATACTCGATTCCATTGCAGAAAGAGTCCGTAAGGTCAAATTCCAGATAGTAAAAGCAAGAGCAGTATTAACTATTGCCAACCAAAGTAGATAAATGATGTTCTGCAAACTTATTGACGGAAATCCCTGAAAAGATATTCCTGAAATAAGTAAAATGATTGATCCGATACCCATACTGACAACCGTTACAACAAGTGGATTTATTTTTGCATCACGATTTATATTTCTTCCAAGTACAGCAGAAGCCGAGTTAGCCAAAACACCAACAGTCATCACGACTAAACCAGTTATCTGATTTTGAACTAAATTAACAGGGAAGAAATAGGTTACAATACCGATTATAAAAAGTAGAACTCCTGTCCATTGTAATTTTGTTGGATATTCACTTATTAAAAAGATTGCCATTACAGCAACTATGAAGGGAGTAAAGTTTAACCAGAGGCTGACTGTAACTGCTGGTAATAGTGACAGTCCTATAAATTGAGTTCCCTGCGTAAAAGCATAAAATAATATTCCAAGTAGAATTAATTTCAGCCAGTTTTTTTTATTCAGATTTTTTATCAGTAAAGAATTCGTTTTTGTGAAAGCAAACGGCAGAAGACAAACAAGGGCAATTGAATATCTTAATCCTGCAAAAGTTAAAGGAGGAATTTCAGCAAGTCCGAACTTGATTATCACAAATGAAGTTGACCAGAGAAAGGTTACTAGCAGAGCAAGAAGAATAGCCTTAAGATGAGAATGTTTTTTCACGGTTTATAAAAGATAATATTAAAAATTAACCTGTCACTCCAGATTCCTTGATAAATATTTTCACTCTTTTATATACTGTATCACTATCTATGCCTCCGTTCCCACTGAAATCACAGATATGCGGATCACCGGGACAAACTGTTGAACAATAATTTTCTTCGGGGAGTATTATTTCTGATTTGTTGCCTAGCGGTCCCCAAAGTTTAGGAGAACAAGCTGACAATGGACAGAACAAAGATATCGTCGGAACTTTTAGTGCTGCACAAATATGCATTGGTCCTGTGCTGGCTGAGACTAACACATCCAAAGCACTAAAATTTATTATTGAATCCCTAAGAGAACCGCCAATGTTTGGATAAACAACTTCAGGTAGTTCAATTATTTCATCAGCCGGTTTATTGTCAGTTACCGCAACACGAATATTTTTTTCATTTGACAGCTGAAAGATTAATTTTTTGTAATCTTTCAACTTTAAATTTGGGGATGATTTCCCGCTCGTTGTGTTGATTCCTACAAGCAATTCACCATTGGGACTGAGTTTCTTTTTAATTTCATCACGCTTTTTTATCTCTTCAGCAGTTAAAAATATTTCGGGTTCAATACTTTTCGGCTCGATTCCAATTTTCCTAATCATATCCAAACAATAATCAGCTTCGTGTCTTAATGGAATATATTTTTTTCGGTCCACATATTTTGAAAAACTTAAAAATTGGTAAAGCTTATGCCCGACACCTATACGTGTAGGTATTCCGCTAAAGAATAAAACCCAATTTAACTTTTCATTCGGTAGCAGCATAAAAGCATGAGTAAATTTATATTTTCTTATCTCTTTCACTAACTGCCAGAACGTTTTAGGATTATTTTCATCTTTACCATCAAACAATATAATTTCATCAACATTAGGATTGTTTAGATATATATCTTGAGTGTATTTTCTTACAAGTACCGAAACGAAACTATCGGGGAAAGCTTTTTTTATCTCACGCGGAATTGGAGTTGAAAGAACCACATCACCAATTCGATCAATCCTGGCAATTAGTATTTTTATTTTTTTCTTGTTCAAGAATTTTTCGATTAATCTTTTTTAATTTAATAACGATAGTACCTTTTGTTCATTTACAGAATTCGGATAAAAATCTCCCATCCATCTTACACACCTGTTTGCATCAAGAGGAACCCCTATTGCAGGAACGTCATACTTTACACATAACCTAAAACCATTTACGAGTTCAGGTATACAGGCTATTCCAAATACACCAATTCGTTCACTATTCAATTTTGCTAACTTAAATATTTTTTTGAGATCAGCTTCTCTCCAGATGTATGACTTGACATTTTTCTGCTGCAAAATTTTGCTGACTGAGTTAATCGAACAATTTTTTGAGCAATGTTTACATACATAGTCAACGCCATCATGATACGACAAACACTCCTTCTCCAGATCGTGAAGACAATGTGGCAGTAGAGCGAATTTTGTTTCAGATGAATTAAATTTATTTTTATTCATTTTATTAACAAACTCGATTTCAAGCATATACAATAGATATTGTTCTCTAGAAGTAGTTAATGTTGAATCGCACTTTTCGGCAAGTGTAAGATTATCCAGATGAGAATCAATATCAGTTAAGTATTTCGAGAGGGTTGATTCTGTTTCACTTAAAATTTTAGAAATAATAGAGTCTGGTTTAGACTTAATGGTTTTTAACGTTCTCTTTCTTGATGAATATTTACGTATGATCGAAATAATTTCTTCATCAGATTGAGTGTAATTAAGAAACGTTTCCGCCAATTCAGATAACTTTTTGAAAAACTCATCAGTATCTGTTTTTCCTGCATACAGCGAATAGGTTTTACCAACAATTTCCGATCTATTAAGCATACAATAATGACAACGTAAGTATTATTTTGAACTTCACTTCTTCAAAATTAACTAATCATTTTATAAGATTCTTATTAATATCAGCAGTAATTCGTCGCTTCTACATCCGAAAAATTTCATTAATTTTACAGATACGTAATGAAGAGAGTATAAAAATTTGTCAAAACGAAAATCTGTTTCATCTAGTACAACGAAAAAATTAACCCGTCTCGACATTGATGAGAATCTTAGGAAAAAGATTTTACCTTTTTGCAGATTGAAGAAAGGTGAAATATGGATTGATCCAAAAGGTAAGCACAAGATCGGTGTTTTAGATGCGACAAGTCCTGAAGATGTAAAAAAATTATTCGGCAGAGAAAAAATACAGCTTGTAATCAATGACCCACCTTACAATATTGTTGTTGGGAATGCAAACACACAAAATCTTTCCAAAATAAAAATTAATGAATACATTGAGTTCTCTAAAAAGTGGATGTCAAACACTCTCTCAGTTTTGGATAAAAACGCTTCGCTTTATATCTGGCTTGGTGCAGATCAAAATGACGGTTTGCAACCTTTGCCTGAATTTATAATGATGATGAGAGAGTTTAAAGAACTAAAAATCAGAAACTTTATTACAATGAGAAACCAGCGTGGTTACGGCACACAAAAAAACTGGATGTCTGTTCGTCAGGAACTTCTTTATTATATAAAAGGTAACCCGTATTTCAAAGTTATATATACTGACATTCCGAAAATTCTCGGAGGGTATTACAAAAAAGTAAACGGAGAAATAACTGACAATTTTGAAAGAAGCAAATCCTCATTCATTCGTCCTGGAAATGTTTGGGTTGATATTCAACAGGTCTTTTACAGAATGGAAGAAAACGTTCCGGGAGCGTATGCACAAAAACCTCTGAAAGCAATTTCAAGAATTATTGAAGCTAGTAGTAAGAAAAGTAATCTCGTAGCAGACTTTTTCAGTCATAGCGGGGTCACTATCCTGGCTTCGGAAATTTTAAAAAGAAGATGCTTTGTAATTGAATTTGATCCAATCTTCGCTGAGATTTCAATAAGACGACTTGAACATTACCGCAAAACTGGAAAGACCGGCTGGCAATGGGATAATCCATTCCCGGAAGTAAAATTTTGAGTATAAAATTCATTTTACTAATTCAATATTTTTATAAAATCTTAGGTTGATTATTTATAAAAATTCAATAAAATTTAGTTGTTCTGATTTACTGATTAGTTCTTCAATATGAGCATCATTATAATAGATACACTTGCTGTTGTAACAGCTATTCTTCTTCTTATCTTTTCAGCTTTTGTTTATACAAACAAGAAAGGCAGTTTGCTAAAACAACGAATTCTTGCTTCATTTCTTCTGGCTAATGCACTTTTCATAATTGATTTTTGTCTCCCTGTTATAATGGACGTAACTGGTGCAAACTTAATTTGGTTCAGCGGTATCGGCACATCTTTTGGTTTTTTATTTGGACCACTTCTTTATCTGTACACTAAATCAATCACCCAAAAGGATTTTTTGATAAGAAAAACGCACCTGCTGCACTTTGTTACTTTTATAATTGTTTTCATTGCAGCAGTAACTAAACTTCAAATACCAGACACTTATTTATTTGCTGTACTATATATTCAGACAACTCCATATATGGTAGCCTGTATAAAAATAATTTTAGACCACCGCCTTAGATTAAAAAATTATTTCTCCTCTCTGGATAAACTAAATTTAACATGGATGCTATACGTGGTTGGCGCATTTTTTATAATGTGGATGATTGATTTTATTAATTTCATTTTCATAAATCTTGAATTGTCTGATTTCACATTTCGTATGATTCTTTCATTCATATCTCTGGCTATAAATTTTGTTTTTGCTATTCTGATTTTTTACAAAGCTTTACAGCATCCTGAAATATTTGCAGGGGATTCGGAATCGGAAAAGCCTCAAAAGTATGAGCAATCAAGATTAACTGAGGGTGAAAAAACAGAATATCTGCAAAAGCTCAGAGATTATTTTAAAGAGAACAAACCTTTTTTAAATCCTGATCTAACAATAACGGAAGTTGCACACCAGTTAAACGTTTCAGTCAGATATCTTTCACAGGTAATAAATGAATCCCTGGGAAAAAACTTTTACGATTTCATCAATTCGTATAGAATTGAAGAAGCAAAACGTCAATTAACTGAAGAAAAGGAATTAAAAAAGACCGTTCTGGAAGTACTTTATGATTCAGGATTTAATTCTAAATCGGCATTCAATTCTGCCTTTAAAAAGCATACCGGATTTACACCGACCGAATTCAGAAAACAACCGCTTATAAATTAAAATAGTTCTGATTCAAGTAAATGGACGATTTTGCTAACTTATTAATATAGGTTTGCGGTTAAAAAATCGGAGGAATTATGAGGTCTTTATTTTTGACAATTTCTACAACAATACTTTTTTCATCTTTTAATCTTTTAAGTCCTGCTACACTTAAAGTTCCTGAAGATTATTCAACAATTCAGGCGGCAATAAATGCTTCTGCTAACGGTGATACAGTGCTGGTTGCTTCAGGAACGTATTATGAAAACATAAATTTTCTCGGTAAAAATATTCTGCTTACAAGCTACTATATCTTTAATGAAGATGTTAGTTACATATCAAATACAATTATTAATGGAAGCCAGCCGGCACATCAGGATACAGCAAGCTGTGTGTTAATTGTCAGCGGCGAAGATAGTACAGCAATTCTGCAAGGATTTACCCTGACAGGTGGAACCGGCACGAAATGGCTAGATGAACATGGTGCCGGAACATATGTTGAAGGTGGCGGAATATTAATCACTTTATCTTCACCTACAATTAAGAACAATCTAATAATTAATAACGAAGCCATAAGAGTAGGTTCTGGAATAACAAGTGCAGGAGGAGGTGGAATAAGAGTCGGCGACGGAAATCCACATATAATTAATAATGTAATTATGTCGAACTCTGGAATGTATGGAGGTGCAATTGTTTTAAACTATACCGGGGCCGTTGTAAAGAATAACATTATTTATAATAATGAAGTTTACCAGGCAGTAATGGGTGTTTCGACATTTGGCGGAGGAGGCATCTGGGTTTTGGCAAATTTTGGTACTACTCCCAAAATTATTGAGAACAACATAATTGTTGGGAACTCATCTTCCGGTTCGGGAAGCAGTGCCGCTGGAAAAGGCGGCGGAATACTCGTGTGGAGTACATCGATCCAGGCAAAGAATAATATTATCTGGGGAAACACTCAGACAACCGGAGAGCAAATTGCATTGATTGGAAGTTCATCATCTTTCACTTATAACCTGATTGAAGGAGGATTTACTGGAACCGGTAATATAGATGCCGATCCTTCCTTTGAAGCATTAGGTTTTTATTTGTCGGACAGCTCAGTTTGTATTGATGCCGGAGACCCCGACCCTGTTTATAATGACCCGGAAGGAAGTCCTGGAATGGGAATGTGGCCGGCAAAGGGAACGATTAGAAATGACATGGGTGCTTACGGTGGACCGCTGTCCAAAGAGTTAGGCGAGTTTACAATCAGTTCAGTCGGTGACGAAGAATCCTTTTATTTTCCAGAAGGTATTAAACTTGAACAAAATTATCCAAATCCCTTTAATCCATCTACAAAAATCTTATATACCATAACTCATTCGTCGTTTGTTACACTGAAAGTATACGACATTCTTGGAAAGGAAATTACAACACTTGTAAACGAACCATTACTTAAAGGAGATTATGAGGCTGAGTTTGATGGAAGCAAGCTTACCAGCGGGATATATTTTTATAAGCTGCTGTCCGACAATTATGTTGAAACAAAGAAGATGGTGTTGATGAAGTAAAAAATGAGGTGATAAGTTTATCTGTTTTATATTCTTATCTTAAAATTCACAGATAAATTCTTATAATAAATCCTCTCCTGTTTTTCTAAGCATAGAGAAAAGAATTAAATCTAAGAGTCTTTTGCGTTTGATGATATACTTAAAAAATCGCATGATCTTAATAATAGATGAAAATCCAGAATATAAATTTTGAAAAGTAATAATTCTTTGTAACAAAAATTTAACTGACCGGAGAAAAATGAATCTTTATTTCAGAATACTAATTATTTTTTGGGTGGTAATTGCACATATAGGTTGTGATAATCTTCCTTCTAGAAAGAACGACAATCAATACAATTATACGGGATTAAGCCGGTTGACAGATCCAGAGGAAAACACCCATTTATTAGATAGTCTTCCTGATAATATTGAGGAGATATGTGATATTGCAAATGTTCAGTTGGTTCATTACCGGATGCTATCCCAATGGAAGATTCCAA
>Ga0209536_100009690_pt1 | contig 14307 bp, 14 predicted proteins | sample DeeMarSeWOR28_12_FD_187461 | JGI IMG/M metagenome (GOLD analysis project Ga0209536, IMG submission 187461) | Marine sediment microbial communities from White Oak River estuary, North Carolina - WOR-2-8_12 (SPAdes) (version 2) | ecosystem: Environmental > Aquatic > Marine > Intertidal zone >...
GCGGTCGTCGGCCATCCCTCGCGCGACTATCTGTGGATCCTGTCCCGCACGCCGACGCTGGATCCCGCTCGCTACGCGATGTTGCGCGCCCACGTCGAGGCCCAGGGCTTCGATGCGACGCGGCTCGTGCGCACTCCACAGCCGTCCGGCTCCTGAGAGGCAGCCGGGCTCGGCGCCCGGGCGGATTCGGTCAAGCGCGTGCCCGCCCACCCGACGATCCGCTTCTCGCGCGCGGCTTCGCGAGCAGCAGCTGGGCGCTGCCTGTGTAGTGCTCGAGGAAGGAGCCCTCGCACGAGGCCAGGTAGAAGTCCCACATGCGCAGGAAGCGCTCGGGATAGCCGAGCTCGCGGATCGCCTGCCAGTTCGCGTGGAAGCGTGCCCGCCAGCGGTGCAGGGTCTCGGCGTAGTGGGGTGTCAGGTCTTCGAAATGCTCGATGCGAAGATCGCCGGTTCTCGCCGTGGAGCCGGCGATCGCACCCAGCGACACGAGCTGGCCGCCGGGGAAGATGTAGCGCTTGATGAAGTCCACCGAGCGCACTGACACCGCATAGCGCCGATCGGGCGTGGTGATGCACTGCAGGCACATCAGTCCGTGGGGAGAGAGACGCTCGCTGCAGGTCCGGAAGAAGGCGTCCAGGTACTCGTGCCCCACCGCCTCGATCATCTCGATCGAGGCCAGCTTGTCGTAGCGCCCGGAGAGCTCGCGGTAGTCCTCGAGCAGGATCTCCACCCGGTCCGAGAGTCCGGCGCGTGCCACCCGTTCGAGCGCCAGCTCGCGCTGCTCGCGCGAGATGGTGGTGGTGGTGACCCGGCAGCCGTAGCGGCCGGCCGCATGCAATGCGAAGCCGCCCCAGCCGGTGCCGATCTCGAGCAGGTGGTCGCTCTGCGACAGCTCGAGCTTGCGGCAGATGCGGTCGTACTTCGCAATCGATGCCTGCTCCATCGAGCAGCCCGGCGGATCGAACACGCCGGCGGAGTAGGTCATGGTGGGATCGAGGAACAGCGCGTAGAAATCGTTGCCGAGGTCGTAGTGGGCGGCGATGTTGCGGCGACTGCCGTCCCGGGAGTTGCGTCGGAAGCGGTGGGCGATCCGTTCCGCCCGGTTCGCGAGCCAGGCGAGCCCGCCGTCGAGCCCCCGGGCGGCCTCCTCGTTGCGTACCAGCACGCGCACCAGTCCGACCAGATCGTCGCACTTCCAGTCGCCGTCGATGAACGACTCGCCGGCGCCCACCGCGCCACGCAGCGCGAGGCTGGTGTAGAAGCGCGGGTCCGCGACCTCGACCCGCACGCTCGGCAACGCGCCCGTCGCGCGACCGTAGCGGCGACGAACCCCGTCCTCGACGAGCACGATCTCCCCGTCCGCCAGACGCTCGAGCCGGCCCGCGACCGCACGCCGCGCAAGGCCCTCGATCCACGGCAGCGCGGGCAGGCTGACCGTGTGGCCCGAGAAGGTTGCGGTGCTCGATCCGCTCGAGTCGCTCATGCCCGTGCCTCCTCGGGCTCCGCCGGGGGAGCGGGGTGGGCCGTGGAACGGTGCACGCTTCAGCCGCAGGCGAAGCGCCTGCCAGTATAGGTCGGCAACGATCTCGCCCGTCGTCCAGTGGATGGAGCGAGTTCGGAGACCGGGGCTTGACGCGGAGCGAGCCCTTGTCGTATTTCTGTCGAGATCCAAGATGAGATCCGATCGCGACACAGATGGAGGCGAGTACTCGCTCGGGGCGGTCGTGAGACTCACCGGCCTCTCCGACCACACCATTCGCGCCTGGGAGAGACGCTACGGCGCGGTGCGGCCGAGCCGCTCGCCGAAGGGTACGCGCCGCTACAGCGAGGCCGAGATCGAGCGCCTGCGGCTGCTGCATGCGGCGGTGCAGGCCGGCCATCGCATCGGCGACGTCGCCGGCCTGAGCGACGAGGAGATCGAGGCGCGGCTCGCGGCGCTGCCGACGCCCGCCGTCCAGCCTCTCGACGAGGTGCGGGAGGCACTCGAGCGCCTCGACCCCGGCGAGGTGGAGCGGCTGCTCGGCATCCAGCTCGCCGCACTCGGCAACATCGCCTTCTGCCGGGAGATCGCGATGCCGCTGCTCCAGGAGGTCGGGGCGCGTTGGGAGCAGGGACAGGGCAGCGTGGCCTCGGAGCACCTGCTCACGGCGGCGACCCGGGGCCTGCTCGGGATGGCCCTGCGCAGCGCGCCGCGACTTCCGGAGGCGCCGCGCCTGATCTTCACCACGCCGGAGGACGAGCGGCACGAGCTCGGCGCGCTGATCGCGGCCGTGACCGCGGCCGGCGCCGGTGCCGACGTCACCTACCTCGGCCCCGAGCTGCCGGTCGAAGAGGTCGTCTCCGCCGCCGGCCGCGTGAGAGCCCGGGCCGTCGGCCTGAGCATCGTGACCCTGCCGCTGGGCGCGACCCGCCGCTACCTCGAGCGGCTGCGCCGGGCACTGCCGAGCGCGACCGCGATCTGGGTCGGCGGTCCGGGAGCCGCAGCGGTGAAGCGCGGCCAGGGCATCGAGGGCATGGACCTGGACGGGCTGCAGCGCGCCGTCTCCCGGCTCGCACGTCGACACGGAAACCCGTCGAGCCGATGACACCCGACGATCGGGCTGCCGCGCTCGAGCAGCCGATCCCCGAGCCCGACGCCATCCGCCGCCCCGGTGATCCGGCACGGGAGCCCCGGATCCTCTCCCGGCTCGATTCGATTCCGCCAGTCAGTAAATTTTGTCAAGATTTTATCTTGACAGAACGGGTTGCCTGCCCGACACTCCGAGACCTCGGATCAGACCGAGAGATCTCCAGGAGGGAACCCCGATGACGTCACATGCTGGGACCGTGCAGATCGCGGGAATGCACCCGAAACGGCGCTCGCTGCTGTGGCTCAACGTGATCGGCGGCATCGCCGTGCTCGGCAGCTACGTGCATGGCATCGTGACGCACCCGCTGACGCGGGGGGACGCCTGGGGAGGCGTTCCGGTCGCGCTCCAGCCCCTCTACACCGCGAACATGCTGTTCGCCGCCGCCGGCTACTTCGCGTTCAGCTACTTCGTGTTCTTCCGCCTGGACCCCGACCGCGCGCGCATCGGCGAGCGCTTCGGTTTCCAGATCTTCCACCGGCTCTACGCGCTGATCCTGATCCCCGCGGCACTCTGGATGCCGCTCACCTTTGCGATGCTCGACTCGCCCGGCACCGGGCTGTGGCTCGCGGTGCGCGGCGTGCTGATGTTGACGGGGCTCGGCTCGCTCGGCCTGCTGGCAGCGATCGCGATGGTGCAGCCGTGCCAGGGCGAAGGCTCGCGTCGACTGGCGCTGCTGGGCTGCCTGTTCTTCTGCCTGCAGACGGCGGTGCTCGACGCGCTGGTCTGGCCGGCCTACTTCCCGTTCTAGAGCTCTCGCCGAGAGCCTCGAAAGGAGGACGACATGATCGCGATTGGAAAGCCCGCACCCGCCTGGTGCACCACGGCCCATCACGGCGGCGAGGAGGTCGACCTCAGCAGCGAGAAGCTCGCCGGTCGCTGGTACGTGCTCTATTTCTACCCCCTCGACTTCACCTTCGTCTGCCCCACGGAGATCCGGGGCTTCCAGGCCTTGCTGCCGGATTTCGAGGCCGAGGGCGTCGCGGTGATCGGCGCGAGCACCGACTCCTTCTACTCCCACCAGCACTGGTTCGCGGACCGCAAGACCTTCGCTCAGGAGATCACGCATCCGGTGATCGCCGACACGAGCCACGCGGTCGCCCGCGCGTTCGGCGTCCTGAAGGAGGACAAGGGCATCGCCTACCGCGCGACGGTGATCGTCGACGATCGAGGCATCGTCCGCTCGCTGGCGGTGAACGATCTGGACGCGGGACGCAGCCCGGCCGAGGTGCTGCGCACGGTCCAGGCGCTGCGCAGCGGAGGCCTATGCGGCGCCGACTGGAAGCAGGGCGACGACTTCGCCGCCTAGCGCGGGTCGCCCGCGCTCGTTCGTTCGCGGCCGCGCTCTGACGACACCCACTCTGGAGAGGAGAAGATCATGAAGTACTGGACCGCTCTCTGCACCGTCGCCTTCGCACTGGCCAATGCTCAGGCGGTGCTGGCCGATGGGGGCTGCGCACACGACTCGGCGAAGGCAGCCAGCTACCACGTCGAGAACGACATCGTCGAGGTGGCGACCGACGCTGGCTCGTTCAGCACGCTGATCGCCGCCGTGCAGGCGGCCGGCCTGGTCGAGACGCTGAAGGGAGAGGGACCGTTCACGCTGTTCGCGCCGACCGACGAGGCCTTCGCGAAGCTTCCGAAGGAACAGCTCGACGCGCTGCTGGCCGACGAGCAGAAGCTCACGACGGTGCTCACGTACCACGTCGTGCCGGGACGCGTGATGGCCGCTGACGTGGTGAAGCTCGACTCGGCTCGGACGGTCCAGGGTCGGTCGCTCGACATCGCGGCCGGCGACTCGGTGACGGTCAACGGGGCCACCGTCGTGCAGACCGACATCCCCGCCAGCAACGGTGTGATCCACGTGATCGACAGCGTGATCCTGCCGGAGGCGTAGGCGCCGGCAGTCCGCAGGAGCACGCCCCGCTCCGCGCCGGCGGAGAGGGGCAGAAACCCCTGCGAGCACTCCGAGCGGGCCGATCAGCAAACGTCGGCGGCCGCTGAGGCGATGCGCGTTGCACGTTGCTCGACCGAGTGGCAGGCGGCGGTCAGTGCCGAGACGAAGCGGTCGGCGCAACTCACGCAGGCGCTGTGGTCGCCGGCCACCTCGAACACCTCGGCGTGGGGTATCGATCCGGCCAGCTTGTACTGGCGCTGCGGCGGGACCAGCTCGTCGTGGGTCGTGACGACGACCGCGGTCGGCACGTCGACGCCGCCGATCCAGTCGTGGGACGCGAAGCCGCTCAGCGCGTGGGTGGCCTGCACCACCGAGGCGGGATCGTGACCTTCGAGCTCGCGGTAGATGCGATCGCGCAGCTCGGGGTGCTCGACCCGGGAGAGCATGCGCTCGAGCAGTCGCTCGTGGGCGATCGACGGGGCCAGCCGCGCGAGCTGGCTCACCGCCGGCAGCGCGAGCCGCGCCGCGCGGGCCACGTGCCGCGGCATGAAGTGGCGCGCGGTCGCGCACAGCACGAGGCCGATCACCTGGTCCGGGTGGCGTCGCCAGGCGAGTGAGGCGATCGGCCCCCCCATCGAGTAGCCGACCGCGATGAAGCGCGAGACGCCGCGCGCCTGCGCCACCGCGACCGCATCATCCGCGCACTGCTCGAGCTGGAAACGGCGCGTGCGCAGGCCGCGACCGTGGCCGCGGTGGTCCACCGCCAGCACCCGGAAGTGTCGCGAGAGCGGCCGGAAGCTGTGTCCCCAGTTGAGACGGGCCGTGGCCCCGAGTCCATGCAGCAGCATCACCGCGGTGGCGCCCGCCGGACCGGGGATGTCGCGCACGCGGGTGTGCCCGTGCCCGGGGAGCTCGACCTCGTAGTCGATCGGGGCGGTCGTCACGGCCGGACCTCGTTCGGCGAGACCAGGGAGGAGAGTCGAACCGGCAGACGACGCGCGCCCCAGTCGCCCGGCGCGGGCTCGAACACGCCGGGGCAACGCGTGCCACAGGCCGGACACGACCCGCTCGCGTCCAGGCTCCACCCGGTCAGCGCGTAGCCGTCCCGGCCGATCAGCAGCACACCGCAGCCGCTGCACCAGGTGCTCTGGCCCTCCGGATCGTGGACGTTGCCCGTGTACACGTGGTGGACGCCGGCGCGCAGCGCGACCTGGCGGGCGCGCTCGAGGGTGGCGCGCGGCGTCGCGCTCTTCGCGAGCATCTTGAAGTCCGGGTGGAAGGCACTGAAGTGCCACGGCACCTCGGCGCCCAGATGCTCCACGAACCAGGTCGCCATCGCCTCGAGCTCGGTCTGCGAGTCGTTCTCGCCCGGAATCAGCAGGGTCGTGACCTCGAGCCAGACCCCGGTCTCGTGGCGCAGGTAGACGAGGGTGTCGAGCACCGGGGCCAGCTCGGCGCTGCACACGTCCTTGTAGAAGGACTCGGAGAACCCCTTGAGGTCGACGTTCGCCGCGTCGATCGCGGCGAAGAAGTCACGCCGCGGCTCGGGACAGACGTAGCCAGCCGTCACGGCCACCGAGCGGACGCCCCGCTCGCGGCAGGCGCGGGCTACGTCGACCGCGTACTCCAGGAAGATCACCGGGTCGTTGTAGGTGAAGGCCACGCTGCGGCAGCCGAGCTGCGCCGCCGCGCACGCGATCCGCTCGGGAGAGGCGTGCTCCTGCAGCGTGTCGAGCTCGCGCGACTTGCTGATGTCCCAGTTCTGGCAGAAGCGGCAGAAGAGGTTGCAGCCCGCCGTCCCGAACGAGAGCACGGGCGTGCCGGGCAGGAAGTGGTTGAGTGGCTTCTTCTCGATGGGATCGACGCAGAAGCCGCTGGAGCGCCCCCAGGTGGTGAGCACGACCCGGTCATCCAGCCGTCCGCGCACGAAACACAGGCCGCGCTGACCCTCGCCCAGCCGGCAACGGCGCGGACACACGTCACACTGCACCCGCCCGTCGCCCAGCGGCGTCCAGTAACGGGTTCCGACGACGCTCTCGCCCCGCTCGATCCCTGCGCGCGACGGCACTTGCGCGGCCTCCTCGATTGCCAAACCTTGAATAGATAAGGTCCCGCAGGAGAAGGGCAATGTCCGCCATCCGACCCGCGGCCGTCGCGGGGAGCTTCTACCCCGCCGCGCCCCGGGCGCTGCGCTCGACGGTCCAGCGCGAGCTTCGCGCCGTCCAGCGCGGGCCCCAGGCGTTGCCGAAGGCGTTGATCGTGCCCCACGCGGGCTACGTGTACTCGGGCGCGGTCGCCGCCTCCGCCTACGTCTGGATCGAGCCGCTGCGGGGCCGCATCCGGCGGGTCTTGCTGCTGGGGCCGGCCCACCGGGTGCCGGTACGGGGGCTGGCGGTGCCGGCGGCAGAGGTCTTCGAGACGCCGCTGGGACCCGTCGCGGTCGATCGCGAGGCGATCTCCGAGATCGCCTCGCTCCCCCAGGTCCGGGTCTCCGATCCGGCCCATGCCTTCGAGCACAGCCTGGAGGTGCAGCTGCCCTTCCTCCAGGAGCTGCTCGGCGGATTCGCGCTGGTGCCGCTGGTGGTGGGCGACGCGAGCCCCGACGAGGTGGCCGCGGTGTTGGAGCGGCTGTGGGGAGGCGACGAGACCCTGATCGTCGTGAGCTCGGACCTGAGCCACTACCACGACTATGCGACCGCCCGTCGACTGGACGCCGAGACGACCCGCGCGATCGTGGCGCTGCGGCCGGAGGCGCTCGACGGCGACCGCGCCTGCGGCTGCATTCCCGTCCAGGGACTGCTGCTGGCCGCGCGCGCACACGACCTGCACGTCACGGCCGTGGACGTGCGAAACTCCGGCGACACCGCGGGCCCACGCGATCGGGTGGTCGGCTACGGGGCCTACGTGATCACCCCAGCCGTCCCGGGTTGAGGCGGAGACTTCCGTGAAGCGCATCCTCGTCACCGGCGCGCTGGGGCAGATCGGGTCCGAGCTGGTTCCGGCGCTGCGGGAGCGCTACGGCAGCGATCGCGTCATCGCCTCCGACGTGCGGCTGCCAGCCGCGCCGCCCCCGGACGGTCCGTTCGAGCACGTGGACTGCATCCACATCCGCGAGATCGAGCACGCGGTGCGACGGCACGAGGTGGACGCGATCTACCACCTGGCCGCTCTGCTCTCGGCGGTGGCGGAGGAGAAGCCGCGCGTCGCCTGGGAGATCAACATGGGCGGCCTCTACCGGGTGCTGGAGGTGGCGCGTCAGCACGGCTGTGCGGTGTTCCTGCCGAGCTCGATCGGAGCGTTCGGTCCGAGCACGCCGCGCGAGGGCACGCCCCAGGACACGATCCAGCGGCCGACCACGATGTACGGCATCACCAAGGTGGCCGGCGAGCTGCTGTGCGACTACTACCACACGCGCTTCGGCCTCGACACGCGCGGCCTGCGGCTGCCGGGCCTGATCTCCCACGTGGCTCCGCCGGGAGGGGGGACCACCGACTACGCGGTCGAGATCTTCTACCAGGCGGTGCGCTATCGGCACTACACCTGCTTCCTGCGCGAAGACACCCGCCTGGACATGATGTACATGCCCGACGCCATCCGCGGCATGATCGAGCTGATGGAAGCGGACCCTGCGCGCCTCGAGCACCGAAACGCGTTCAACGTGACGGCCATGTCGATCACACCGTCCCAGCTTGCACGGGCGATCCGCGCGGAGCTGCCCGACTTCCGCATCGACTACGCGGTCGATCCGGTCCGGCAGGCGATCGCAGACTCCTGGCCCGAGGCGATCGACGACGAGTCGGCGCGGCTCGAATGGGACTGGCGGCCCGAGTACGCTCTCGAGGCCATGACCCGGGACATGCTCGAAAAGCTCTCGGCGAGACTGGCGAGAGCGGGAGGCGAGGCGACGATGCGTCTTGCGAAGTCGCCCGGACCCGGGGCCGATCCCGGGTCGGACTGCTAGCGGCATGCCGTTCGACCGGCTCGAGAGGACGCTGCGCCAGGAGCTGCGCGCGCTGGACTCCCGCAAGCAGCCCGAGTCGGTGGTGGTCGCGTTCCTGCCGCCCGAAGCGGGTCGCGGAACGCGGGTCGAGCTCGAGGGCGAAGGAGAGCGCCGCTTCCTGCGCATGAACTCGAACGGCTACCTGGGCCTGGCGCTGCACCCGGAGGTGATCGCCGCAGAGGAGCAGGCGGCGCGCCGCTTCGGCACGGGCCCTCAGGCGGTGCGCTTCATCAGCGGAACCTTCGCGCCCCACGTGGAGCTCGAGCGCCGGCTCGCCGCGTTCCACGACCGCGAGGCCGCGATGATCTACAGCTCGGCCTACGCCGCGGTGATGGGCATCCTGCCGCCGCTGATCGACGAACAGACCGCGGTGATCAGCGACGCGCTGAACCACAACTGCATCATCAATGCGATCCGGCTGGCGCAGCCGGCGGGCAAGTGGGTGTACCCGCACCTCGACATGGCCGCGCTGGAGGCGGCGCTGGCGGAGGCGTCGCGTCGTTGCCGTCGCGCATTGGTGGTGACCGACGGCGTCTTCAGCATGCGCGGAGATCACGCCCCGCTCGCGCGCATCGCGGAGATCGTGCGCCACTTCGACGCCCGCTTCCCGGAGAACGTCTGCCTGGTGGTGGACGACTCCCACGGCGTGGGCGCGTTCGGCGCGACCGGCCGCGGCAGCGAGGAGGTGACCGGCGCGCGCGCGGACGTGCTCGTCTCGACGCTCGGCAAGGCGCTCGGCGTGAACGGCGGCTACGTGGTGGGCTCGCCGACCCTGATCGAGCTGCTACGCGAGCGATCGCCCTTCTACGTCTACTCGAACCCGATCACGCCGGCCGAGGCCAGCGCCGCCTGCCGGGCGCTCGAGCTGCTCGATTCGCCCGAGGGAACGCGCCGGCTCGAGCGGCTGCGCAGTCTGACGCTGCGCTTCAAGCGCGGTCTCGCGCAGCTCGGCTACGAGAGCCTGCCCGGGGAGCATCCGGTGGTGCCGTTGCTGGTGCGCGACACGCCGCGCACCGCGGCGCTGGTAGCTCACCTGCGCGAGCAGGGCGTGCTCGCGACCGGCCTCTCCTTCCCCGTGGTGCCGCGCGGCGAGGAAGAGATCCGCTTCCAGATCAGCGCCGACCACACCGAGGCGGACATCGACGAGGTGCTGGCGGCACTCGCGTCGTTCGCGGGGCGCGAGGCGTAGCGCTCAGTCGCGGGCCGCGACCCGGAACTCGAGCTCGGCGCCCGGCCCGCGGCTGCGACCACCGATCCAGCCAGCGGCCCGGTAGCGACCCGGCGGCAGCGCGGCGTGCGCCGGACGCCAATGGGTGCGGAAGCGGCGCTCCTCGCCCGGCTCGAGCGCGAGCTCGCCGAGTCGCTGGGCAAAGCGGCGATCGGCAGACCAGCGCCAGAGCTCCTGGCCGTCCGACGTTCCGATCGCGAAGTCGTGGCTCTGGGCCGTCGACAGGCCCAAGCGCCACGGCGTTTCGCCGGGATTGCGGACCGTCAGCACCAGTCCGACCGTCTCACCCGCGACGAATCGCTCGGCCGACCGTCCGTCCTCCCGCTCCAGATGCAGGCGGACTTCGATCGGGGGCTGGGCGAGCGCGATCCGCTCCGGCTCCGCGCAGCCGGGCTGGAGCGCCACGCCGGCGAGCAGCAGGACGAGCGCCGCGCGTCGTGCGACCGGCGGTCTCACTCGCTCTCGGGCGCGGAGGCGAGCTGCGAGGGATCTCCCTTCGCGTAGAGCAGCCGGTTGGGAGAGCCCGGACCGATCGCGCTCAGCTGGTCGCGCGTCGCGCTCTCGACCACGCACCGCTCCACCTGGGCCGGCCCGGAGCCCGGATTGCGCTGGAGGCAGAGCGCCGCGACACCGGCCGCGTGGGGCGAGGCCATCGACGTGCCGGAGAGCGCGATCGAGCCACCGCCCCGGCGCGCCGAGGTGATGTCGACACCGGGTGCGAACAGATCCACGCACCGGCCCGTGTTCGAGAACGGGGCGCGGGTGTCGGAGCGGTCGCTGGCGCCGGTGCCGATCGCCTCGGCCACCCGCGCCGGCGACGAGTCGCAGGCATCGGCGTTCTCGTTGCCGGCGGCGACCGCGTAGCTCACTCCGGAGAGGATCGAGTTGCAGACCGCGACGTCCAGCGCCGGTGACACGGACCCGCCCAGGCTCATGTTGGCCACCGCCGGCCAGCCGTGCTCGCTGGCGTGGCGCGTCACGAAGTCGACCCCGGCGATCACCTGGGAGTCCGTGCCCGAGCCGCGGACCAGCACGCGTACGGGGTGCAGGATCACCTGCTTCGCGATGCCGAACTCGCGGCCGCCCAGCGTCCCCGCCACGTGCGTGCCGTGTCCGTCGTCGTCGGCGATGCCGTCGCCGGTGGCCGAGAAGCCTTCGCCGACCCGGCCGGCGAACTCCGGATGCGCGACGTCCATGCCGGTGTCGATCACGTAGGCGTGAACGCCCTGCCCATCGGCGCCGGGGTCGAAGACGCCGTCCAGCGGCAGGTTGCGCTGGTCCGTTCGATCGAGCCCCCAGGTCGCGTCCAGCTGCTGCGCCGGTCGGGGATCCACCCGCTTGCGACCTTCCTGCTGGACGAACGCCACCCGCGGATCCGCCGCGACCTCGGCGGCCTTCTCCTGTCCCGCGCGGCAGGCGAAGCCGCGCAGCACGCCGTCGAACACCTCGACGTCGTCGACACCGAGCTCGCGCACGACGGATTGCACCGAGAGCTGCGCCGCACCCGTACGGGGCGCACCCGGCAGCGCGTCCTTGAGCACGACGATGTAGCGGCCGGGAATCGCATCCTCGACCTCGACCACGCCGGAGAGCCCGATCGCACTCGCACAGTCGAACGGGGACGCACCGGGGCCCGGCGTCGGGACCGGATCGACCAGGTTGGGACAGCCGGCCAGCAGGCAGGCGAGACCCGGCAGCAGCAGGTTGCGAAGGACGCGCATCGTGCTGCTCTTCGACGACTCCCGACCCGCACCCGGTAATCCGGATCACAGATCCGAAGGTCTCCGGCAGCGGCAGCGGCCCAGCCGACAGCGCCCGGTGGTTGCGCGCGGGGCGGTGCTACGTTGCGGCGCACGGCGGAAGGACGATAGGGCCGCGGAGGAGCGGGGAGGATTCGCACGTGTCGCACGGGAGGGCATTCTGGCTCGCCAGCCTGCTCGCGCTCCCGCTCGCCTGCGGCGAGCCCTCGCCTGCGCCGCCCGCTGCGCCGGCTGACGAGGTGAAGCCCGAGTCGGAAGTGCCCTCGCGCGAGAGCGGTCCGATCGTCGTCGTGCCGCCTGCTCCGGCCCCGGCCCCGGTGACGCCGGCCAGACCGCCCGCGGCGACCGCGAAGCCGCCGGTCGTGGCGTCGACCGCGCCCGTCGCTCCGCCGCCGCCGGAGGTGGTCGCGCCGGAGATGCCGCCGCCCGCCGCGGCGCCCCCGCTCGACCTGGAGGGCCTCGAGCACCGGCTCAAGCAGACGAAGGCGCTCGGCGTGCTGACCAAGCTGGCGCTGAAGAACCAGATCGACGATCTGATCGCCGACCTCGACGCCTTCCACCAGAAGCACGAGGGCGACCTCGCCGCGCTGCGCGAGCGCTTCGACCTGCTACTGCTGAAGGTGACGAGCCTGCTCCAGGACGGGGAGCCCGACCTGGCGCGCGAGATCGCCGAGGCCCGCGACGGACTCTGGCGACTGCTCGCGGACCCGACGGAGTTCGCGAAACTCTCGGCATGAGGTGCCCGATGCGAAGAGTGCGAATCGGACTGCTGGCCGCGGCGCTGCTGCTGCTGCCGGCGTGGGCGTCGGCCCAACAACAGGAGAAGGTCGGCGTCCCCGAGGACCTGTTCGCGGTGATCACGCTGCGCGGCAAGCCCTGCGGCAAGGTGAAGAGCTACGAGCGGCGCGGAGAGAGCGACTACGAGGTCGTGTGCGAGACGGGGCACCGCTACCGGGTCTACGTGAACGAGCAGCAGCGGGTGATCGTCGAGGAGCGCTGACCGACCGCTACGGCCGGGATTCCGCGCCCCCCGACACGGCCGCGAATGGGCTGGCCGTCCGAACCCCCGCCTCGCCGACCAGCAGCAGTCGCTGGTCGGGGCACTCCGCGATCGCCGCGAAGGCGTGGCGCGTCGCTTCGCTGTGGGCCACGAAGTGTCGACCGTCGTCCCAGCTCACCGCCACCACCCCACCCAGGCCGACGAGCACCACGCTCCCGTCGGAGAGCTGGACACCCGACTGCAACGAACGCTCGGTCCCCGTCGCGACCGCTTCCCAGCTGCGCCCGGTGTCCTCGCTGCGGAAGGCATGCCCCCGCATTCCGAACACCAGCATCGCACCACTGTCGAGCGTCAGTCCGCCCCAGAAGGATCCCGGGTAGGGCAGCTCGAGCCTCTGCCAGGCCGCACCGGCTGGCTCGGAGCGGTAGACGGCGCCCGCCTCGGCGGCGAGCAGCAGCACGCCGCCCGGGCCTCCGAACAGGTGCGACAGGTGGGGGTCGTCCTTCGGCCCCCCCAGCGCGCGCCGTTCCCAGCTCTCGCCGCCGTCGCGCGTCTCGATCAGCAGGCCGAAGCCCCCGGCGGCGAAGCCGCGGCGGGCATCCGCGAACCAGACCGTGAGCAGCGGAACCTCCTCCGACGGTGCGACGAACTGCCGGCGCCAGGTCTCCCCGCCATCCCGGGTGTGGATCACGGTGGCGTCGTGACCCACCGCCCAGCCGAGCTTCTCATCGGCGAAGAAGACCTCCGTCAGGGTGACGCGCGTCGGCACGATGCGCGCCTGGCGCCAGCTCGAGCCCGCATCGTCCGAGAGCAGCACGTGACCCCACTCGCCCACCGCCACCAGCCGGTCGCCGACGCGCGTGACGTCGAGCAACAGCGAGCGGGTGGCCAGCCGCGAGGGCTGCGCCAGCGCCGCAGCCTCCGCCGCGACCGCGCGGGGTGAGAGCACGCCACCCGCGGCGAGCGCGAGCGCGAGCGCGACGTGGAGCCCGCGACCGCGCGGCGCGCGCGGCGCGCGCGGCGCGCGAGGCCGAGGCCGCAATAGATCCACCACCACCGCGAGGGAAGGCAGCAGCGTCACCGCCATCACCATGTTCATCGCGAACATGAAGGTGAGCAGCAGTCCCATGTCGGCCTGGAACTTGAGCGCGGAGAACGACCAGGTCGATACGCCGATCGCCATCGTGATGGCCGTGAAGATCACGGCGATCCCCGTCTCGGAGAGAGTGATCCGGTACGCGCGGGTGACACTCGTACCGACCTCGATGTGGCGCTGAAGGCGATCGTAGATGTAGAACGCGTAGTCGACTCCCAGGCCGACGGCCAGCACCATCACTGGCATGGTCGCGACCTTGAGTCCGATGCCGAACTCCTTCATGAACCAGTAGCCGAGCGCAGTCGCCACCGTGAGCGGTGCACAGCAGCAGAGTGTCGCCCTCCAGTCGCGGTGGGTGACGAAGACGAGCCCGATCACGGCCAGGTACACGTAGAACAGCATCACCAGCTCCTTGGACTCGAGCTCCTCGTTGATGGCCGCGAGCAGGCCCACGTTTCCGCTCGCGAGGCGGATGCGGACGTCTCCCCGTCCCTCACGCGTGTGGAAGTCCTTCACCGCGGCAATCGCGCGGTCGATCGTGTCGGATCGGTGGTCCTTGGTGAAGACGTAGACGGGCATCAGGGTACATTCGACGTCGATCAGGCCCGAGCTCTCGTCGAGTGCGCCGACGGCGCGTCCCAGCGCTTCCAGCAGCAGACCTTCGCGCCTCTTCATGCCCACCGTGGCGAACTGGACTGC
>Ga0209536_100009691_pt1 | contig 14307 bp, 10 predicted proteins | sample DeeMarSeWOR28_12_FD_187461 | JGI IMG/M metagenome (GOLD analysis project Ga0209536, IMG submission 187461) | Marine sediment microbial communities from White Oak River estuary, North Carolina - WOR-2-8_12 (SPAdes) (version 2) | ecosystem: Environmental > Aquatic > Marine > Intertidal zone >...
TATGAGAATTCGCGTCGGCCTGGTGGGGCGCTCTCACGGATGGGAGCAGCTCCTGGTGCAGGAGGGTGTCGACTTCGCTCCGGCCGACGTCACCTCTCTGCCGAGCCAGGAATTCAGTCTCCTTGTCGTAGCCCGGGAGCTCACAGAAACCGAGAGAGAGACGATTCTGCAGTACCTCGAGGGGGGCGGGGCCATCCTGGCCAACATCAGGTTCCTGGGCGCTCTGGGAGGCCTGAGCTCTCGTCCAGCGCGTCTGGACCATCTGCTGCCTGACGGGACCCCCCCCTTTGCCGATCTTTCAATCCTCGACCTGGGCACAGAAGGGCATATTCCGACCGAAGCGCGAACGATGCGGACCCAGGCAAACGAGTTCGCGGTTTTTGCCGGGGAGCTCTGCGGTGGAAGAGCGGTCCTTGCACCCTTTGACCCCGGCGCTGTTATGAGTGACACGCGAATCGCATCGAAGAGTTTCTTCACCGAACGTGAGAGGCTCCCCGCCGAACAGGTATCACTGGTGGGCAAGAACGAGGTGCGCCACTTCGTTCATCGCGCTCTGGAGTATCTTCATCACGCCAGGGACCTTCCGTACGTTCATCTCTGGTGGTTTCCGGACGAGTATGAGAACGTTGTGGCGCTGCGGGTTGATACGGACGCCGCTGAGAAGCGCGACATCGATGATCTCTACGCCGTCTCGAGGGAGCTGGAGCTGGGCTTCTCCTGGTACATAGACGTGAAGAGCCACACGGACTTGTTGCCCCACTTTGCCTCCATGGTGCAGCAGGAACTGGGGGTGCACTGTTACGAGCACCGCGTCTATTCCTCCTACGAGGAGAGTCTCGGTCAGCTTTCCAAAGCCAAAACGGCGTTGGAGATCGTCGGCATCTTTGGAGGAGGCTTTGCCGCCCCCTTTGGGATGTGGAACCCGTCGCTCGCGCGGGCTGTTGATGATCTTGGTTTTGCATACTCTTCTGAATTCTCCTACGCCTACGACGGATATCCCCTCCTTCCAGCCTGGGCGGATACGGTGTTTTCCACGGTCCAGGTCCCGGTCCACCCGGTCTGTCCAGGGACGCTGCGGCAGGTCGGGTATTCGGATGACGCCATGCGTGCGTACTACGCCGCCGTTGTTGACGCGAAGCGTCGGAGACGGGAGCCCCTGTTTTTCTATCACCACCCCTCACATCGCCGCTGGGAGGTGATACGGGATGTGCTGCGGGATGCGATGGGCCCACACATCATGCCGACAACGCTTGGGAGTTTTGCAGGGTGGTGGAAGCGACGGAGCGCATGTCGCATCGAGGCGGCATCCGGGCCCGGGATCCTCAGCACACGCATGCGCAGTCCCGGGGAGGGCCACGGACTGGAGGGGGTATCGTATCGAATATCATCCTCACCCGGGAAAGAGGCGATCCTTTCCCGGGAGGGAGAGATTCGCCTGGCAGATCTCCGTTGGAGGGATGTGCCTCTGTACCGTCCGCCGGAGGATATTGGGCGTATCCGAGAATTCGACCCGCGCGCCTTGCTCGGCCGGGTGTACACCGCAATGAGGAGGAGGATCCGTTGAAGGTCGTTCTTGCATCCTACCAGGCTGTTTCCCTCTTGCGGGGGGGTCCGAACACGCAGATTCGGGGCACGGCGAAATTTCTTCCAGAGTTTGGTGTCTCGCCGCAGTTCTTTGATCAGTGGACGCCCCTGAAGAGAGAGGATTGCGAGCTCGTCCATCTCTTTGCGGCCAATATTGGAACGTACCACTTTGCGCGTGAGATCGCGGCGCTCGGCATTCCGCTGGTCGTTTCTCCAATCCTCTTCAGCAGCCACTCGGAGGCGTTTGTCAGAAACGTCCTTTCCGGGACGAGAATCCTCCAGAAGCTAGGCCCCGGTATCTGGTCGGACTACGCCATCAGCGCAGACATTTGCACATGGGCCGCCAAGGTATTGCCAAATACTGAGGCGGAAGCAGACCTTGTTGCAGAGGGTCTCGGAATCGGGAGGGAGAAGCTGCAGGTGATTCCCAACGGGGTTGACGGGCGGTTTCGTGAGGGTGATCCCAGGCTCTTCAGAGAAAGGTATGGGGTGGAGAGGTTCATACTCAACGTTGGGCACATAGGGCCGAGGCGGAAGAATGTACGCAACCTGATAAAGGCGCTGGCCCAGATTGACCGTCCGGCTGTTCTCATCGGTCGGGTCGCCGGAGGCTCCGAGGGTGCGGCCTGTCTGGCCGAGGCGAAGAAGCATGAGAACATACTCGTCCTGGAGGGATTGGACAACGACTCCGAGATGCTTGCCTCTGCCTATGCAGCTTGTGATGTCTTCGTCCTTCCCTCGCTCTTTGAGACCCCGGGCATAGCCGCGCTGGAGGCGGGACTTGCCGGAGCGAAGATCGTCATCACCCCCTATGGAGGTACACGCGAGTACTTTCGGGATCTGGCGGTCTACGTGGAGCCCGATTCTATAGATTCCATTCGGCATGGCATTCTTGCGGCGCTAGAACAGCCCTCAGGCGGCAAACTGCGGGAACGGATCGAACGGGAGTTCCTCTGGCGGGAGGTCGCCAGAAAGACCGCCCGCGCATACGAAGACGTTCTCTCTCAAGGAAGGAGATGAATCAGGATCCGCGCGCCACTGAAGGGACGTCCTCTCGTCCATTTCCCGGTGCCGTATACCTCCTCCTCTTTGTGCAATCGCTGATGGCCAGCGGTACGCATCTTGTGGCGAAGGTTGTGGTCATGGAAGTGGATGCCTTTGTCCTGACGCTGGTCAGGTCGCTCATCGCCGCAGCCGGAATGGGTCTGATTCTTCTATCGACAGGGCGGCGCAACTCGATTCGGAGAGAAGACTACGCTCTGGTCCTCCTCCTGTCGTTCCTTGCGGTACCCGTCAATCAGTTCCTGTTCCTGATGGGGATTCGCTACACGACCCCCTCCAATGCGGCACTTCTCTATGCAACGACACCCATTCTGGTTCTGCTCATTTCGCGGTGGCTCCTCAAGGAGCGGCTGGCTCGTCGAAAGGTCGCGGGGGTGGTCCTGGGATTCCTCGGGGTCACAGTGGTGATCTTCGAAAGGGGTGTTGACGCCAGCATGAACAATGTGACGGGGAACTTGATAATCTATGTTGCGGTTATCGCATGGGGATTCTACACCGTGCTGGGCAAACGCCTCATTCACCGCTATGGACCTATTCATGCGACATCCATGACACTGATTCTGGGGACAGTGCTATTTATCCCCATCGGCCTCGTCCCCACTACGCAGTTTGCCTTCGGGTCGTTGAGCGGATCCGGCTGGATGCAGATTCTCTATCTCGGTCTCGTGACATCCGTCCTCGCCTATATGCTCTGGTACTACGCGCTTGGTCGCATCGAGGCCGGAAAGGTGGCGCTATTCACGTATCTGCAACCGGTCCTCACAACGGTCATGGCGGTCATCATTCTGGGGCAGGGTATCACGCCTGCATTCCTTATTGGCGGAACGGTGGCACTCGGGGGGGTGATTATCGCTCAGTTCGCGTAGCGACGGAGCAACGGGCCATTGCATCTTGCGTGTGAAGGCATCTTCTCATACCTTGTATCGATCAGATCCGGATGCAAACCTCAAAAAGGGAAAACCAATGAAGAAACGAGCCGTCCGCGTCAAGCCGAGTGTTCCCCCCCAGGAGAAGAGCGACAAGCCGGCAAAGGTTCAACCGCCAGCGGCAGCAACGGCCCCGCTCCAGACAACCGTCAACAAACGCGACGAGAACATGTGGGCAATGTTCTGCCATCTCTCAACGTTTGCCGGGTTGCTTCTCCCGATGATTGGAAATATCGTTGGCCCTTTGGTGATCTGGTCGGTCAAGAAAGACGAGTTTCCGCTTGTCGATGACCAGGGAAAGGAAGCTATGAACTTTCAGATCAGCATGACGATATACTACATCGTTGCTGGTCTGCTGGCAATAATAGTCATAGGAATCCCCGTACTGATCGGGCTCTTCTTCTTTGACATCATCATCACGATTGTCGCCATGGTAAAGGCAGGAGAGGGCGTAGCTTACCGTTATCCGCTATGCATTCGCTTTATCAGTTAAGGGAAAGCTGTTCTTCAGTGCGGAAGTAAGAGGTCAACGGGGGTGGTGTTGCTGGGGGAGGAGGTAGTGTGTAGATGCACTGCACCCTTCCGGGCTACACCCGGGGGGGGCTAAACTTCTGCAGGGAGAGATAACAGCGACTACCTGAATCCTTGACTTCCTCAGATCAGATGTCGGTTTTGAGATAGTAGGGGAGACTCCGACGCATCTTCTCCCGCTGGGCCTTGTACCGCGCCTCTTTTTTCCTGCAAGATGGACAATACCGAAGGCTGGAACTGCCTTGAAAATCCTTCCCGCACTGCCTGCATATGTTGGAAACGGTCTTTTTCATACCTACAATATAACAAGGGGTGGTCCGATTTCGTTCTCAGTGCTGATTTTTTTCTGCATTTTTGAAAAATTTACAACAAGAAGAAAAGCACAATTTGGGCGATTTCCCTGAATAGGCGCAGGATGTAGTCCACATCACAGATTGGCGCTCTGGGCTCTGGTATACTTTCTACATAGGTCGGAATGGATTTGCGAGACGATATACAGACCCACCGCGTAATCCGTTACCAGGCACCGTTGATTGCCTGGGTCGGGATGATAACGGTGAGCTCGGCTGTTCCGGCGGGCTGGTTCCCACAGCTCCCCTTTTGGTGGCTCCCCAAGACAGTTCATGTAGTCTTCTTCTTCTTCCTCTGCCTGTTCATCTACAGGGCACTCAGATTCCAACAGAGCCTCCCGACTCTGCAAAAGTACGCGATTCCGGTGAGTGTTCTCTGCACGATCATCTACGCGATGGCAGATGAGACACACCAGCTCTTTGTGGAAGGGAGAACTGCCCGTCTCTCAGACGTGGCTCTGGATGCATCAAGCGCGTTCCTCTTTCTCCTCGTTCATCGAGTCACGACTGCCATCCGTTCCTCCAAGCTGCCTGCCTGTTCACCCTGATTCCTCCTTGGCACAAGAATCCGTCCTTGAGCTGACCTGACTCTCGTTCAGGCCAGACCTTACGTTTCTTCTCGGGCAGTGGGGAGATAATGGGTACGGCCAAAAAGGGTGTGGGAGCGAATTCTCCGGCGAGTTCAATTCATGGGAAGGGGGGGCTTTTTGGTCCTCCTCTGGAGATTAAGTCTGTGCAGCGGAACGAACTCCGCCTCATCCGGTTCCATATTCCGGCCGAAACCACAGACCCAGCACCCTTCGATCTCGATCCCGCTGGATCCTCCGCTGACAAGGAGCGTTCCCTCACAACCACACTGCGGGCAGTTTGCGACCCCGTTCCATGAACTCATTCGAATGGCCCCTTCCTGGATGCTGTAGTGGTCGAATGCGATTCTCAGGGGGGCACAAACTGTACCAACCTGGGTGACCGAAAAGGGCCCAAACGGGGGAGGTTTCTTTGGGGGTGGCGTGGTGTATCTCTCTGGAGCTGGCGAATATTGGACAGGCGGTTGATTTGTCGCGGATGATTGGTGCTTCAAGCCTGCTTCATGAGCTCGAGGATTTCCAGCGGCTCTCCCCGGGCCGGCTCCCTGACGAGTGAGAGCGCCCCGTTCGCACACTTGCTCCTGCAAACGCCGCATCCCATGCACTGTGTCTCGTTGACCGAGCTGTGTCCATCGCGAAGGGAAAGTGCGCCAAACTGACAGAATTCCAGACACTCACCGCATCCCTCACAGAGATCGGTGTCGGACCGGCACACGTAGCCCGAGGAGGCCAGCATCGGGGTGCCGTTTCTCTGTGCCTGCATTGCCCCGCAACAGCAACTGCAGCAGTTGCAGATCGCGTAGAACCTGTTTACCATAGCATCTTTGAAGAATGCATGGTGAACGTGTCCGCGCTTGTCCTCGGCCTCGAGGATATCGACAGCTTCTGCCTGGGTGATCTGTCTGGTGCGGCCGGGATTGTGTTCGGCAACAAAGCTGGCGAATGGTTCGCCAACGATGAGGCAAACGTCGAGCGGGTGGCAGGGGTCCTGGCGCGAGGCGCGGCAGGGGCAGTCGAGCACAACGATATGGTCAGGATTCCTCAGGATTATCTCACGCGCCCTGCTGTAAGGAATAACCTGTTCCGGACAGGATAGCTCTATCTCCTCCCCGATGGTCACCAGTCTCCGTGCGCCATCCAGTGGGACGACCTTGCCGTGATAGGTATCGGCGAATGTCGGCTTGCCCCTCGTACGGTCCCCCCTGCTCTCTTCCGGGAGATCCTTGGTTCCCTCGCCTCTACGGCCGTCTGACCTTTCGGCGTTGAAGAACCTCGAGAAGAAGGGGAGGAGAACCTTTGCCGCGCGATGTTCTCCGGTTGCAATGCCTATGTAGAGGTAGGGCCACCGGGCATAGACATAGCCGTGGAGGAAATCAAAGAGGGAGTAGTCCCTTGCCTTTCTGGCTTCCTGCGCCAGTGCCTTCGTTGAGGGTTTCAGAAGGGGAGGGAAGATTCTTCGTTTCATCGGAACTGTCCGAGGATTGGGGCCGGATGTATCTCAAATGTACGGTTTCGCACTTAGTTGTCAATACGGGGGTATCTCACTTACAGGGGAGAAAGCGGACTGTCGTCTCCATCTCTTCGAGTACTTTCTCCAGGGCCAGGGCTACCTGATCGATATCCCCCTCCGTAGTGTAGTGCGAGAGTGAAAGCCGTATGGAACAGTGGGCTTCTTCGTCGCTCCTCCCCATTGCGATGAGAACGTGCGTCGGCTCGGGAGTCCCGGACTTGCAGGCCGAACCTGAGGAGAGGGATATCCCGTGCTGGTCCAGCGCAACGACGAGCGATTCGCCACGGAGATCGGGGAGCGTCATGTTGAGCGTGCCGGGGAGCCGGAGCGTGCGGTGACCGTTCAGTCGTGCCCCAGGGACGAGCGATCTGATCTTCTCTTCCAGCCTGTCTCGGAGGATTCTGACACGTTCCGAGTCCTGGAGGGCCCGGAGTGCCAGCTCCGCAGCCTTTCCCATACCTACTACTGCCGGCACGTTCTCGGTCCCGGCGCGCAGCCCTCTCTCCTGCTTCCCTCCATGGATGAGCGGGACCAGCTCAACATGCTTCTGAAGGAAGAGCGCCCCTACGCCTTTTGGTCCATGGAATTTGTGACCTGACAAGGAGAGCATATCCACACCCAGATCTTCCACGTCCAGAGCAATCTTGCCTGCAGCCTGGACGGCGTCCGTATGAAAAAGAACGCCCCGCCTGTGGGCAATTGCGCAGAGCTCCTTGATTGGCAATACCGTCCCAACCTCGTTGTTTGCCGTCATTATGGAGACGAGGATGGTATCCCCGGTGATCGCTTCTTCGAGCCTCTCCGGGTGAAGCCAGCCGTCCCCGTCCACATCGAGGTATGTCACCCCGTAGCCCATTTCCTCCAGAAAGCGGCATGTGCCCAGGACGGCAGGATGTTCGATCTGTGTGGTGATGATGTGTTTTCTCTCAACGCGGTGAGCGAAGGCAATCCCTTTGAGGGCCAGGTTGTTGGCCTCTGATCCACCCCCGGTGAAGATGAGTCTCCGGGGGCGCGCATTGATCAGTCTGGCAACTCTGCGCCTTGCGTTCTCCAGGGCCTCCCGGGCATCTCTCCCAAACCGGTGGATGCTCGAAGGGTTGCCGAGATCTGCCATGAGGTACGGGATCATCTCCTCCCTCACGGCATCGGCGACCTGGGTTGTTGCATTGTTGTCCAGATAGATCCGTTTCTCGAATGTCACCTGGCGGGGTGGCGGGATCTCCGTGCGGATCTCGACAGGTCTCAGGTGGGAGAGGACGGACCCGTCTGACTGACCCTGGCCCGCGTCACTCTTCCGTACATCACAGAGCAACGATTTATAGACCGGGAATCCTGAAATCTCATCGTAGTTTGTGACGTCCGTGAGCTCGTTGACGTTCCACTCCTGCCACGGCTTCGGGCCTACCGGCGTACCTCCCCCCATGCTGCACTCGACAGCCCCCTTTACGATATCCTCTGTCACCACTGCGCGGAAGGGAACAGTCGCGCGGGGGGAGCTGACCTCGACGAGGTCCCCGCTCCTGATTCCCCTCTCCTCGGCATCCAGGGGGTTCATCTCTATGGTTGGTTCGGGGTTGTCCTTGACGAGTCCCTTGATGCCGTGGTGCTGAGAGCGGAACGCCGTGTGCGTCCGGGAGCCCGAGTTGAATACCAGGGGATACTTCTCCGCGATCTGCGGACTCCCCAGAGGTCCCTCCACGGGTTCAACGTATTTGGGGAGGGGTTCGTATCCGTACTCCTCCAGGGTCGTGGAGGAGATCTCGAACTTCCCGCTGGGGGTTTCAAAACCGGGCTGGCCGTCTCTGCGGAGCCCCCCCTTCTCCCATTTCTTGTACTGCATCATCGGTGTGGAGATCTTCACCCAACCGCCTGATTGGCTGACTTGCTCGAGTGTGAATCCTGACCCGTTTAGCGCCTGACGGATCATGGACTCCTCTGTCTGGGGATAGAGGTCTCCGTATCCCAGGCGCCGAGCGAGTTCCGCCACAATGAGATAGTCATTCCGGGCTTCGCCGACAGGTTCGATGACTTTCTCCCTGAGGCGGAAGATCGGGCCGTAGGTCATGTAGGAATTGATTTCAAACATCGTGGTCGCGGGGAGCACAATATCAGCAAACGCGGCATCTGCAGTCAGCTGCCGATCGATACAGACCTGAAACTCCAGCCTGGAGAGTGCTTCGCGCCAGCGCGAGGTTTGTGGCCAGGAGGTCAGGAGTGAAGCCCCATGGATGATCAGCGCGCGGAGGCGATACGGATCGCCGGCCAGGAGGGAATCCAGCAGTCCGCTGGCGTGTGATTCGCCTCGATAGTGGGTGTAGAGGGGAAATTTCTCACGGGCAACCGCCAGGTTGACGTCGGGGTTCTGCTGATTGCATGATCGATTGATGGGGAAATGGGTATCAAGCATCGCCAGCCCGATCCCCCCGGGAGCATCCAGATGGCCTGCAAGCGCAAAGAGTGTCAGGACAGCCCGGATGGCCTGGATGCCCGAGTTGGAGTATTCCAGACCAGTGTACATCACGGGACAGGCACCCGTTGCGTTGCAGATGCGCCTGGCAAGATCCCGAATTGTCTCAGCAGGCACGCCTGTTATCGATTCGGCTGCAGCCGGGTGGAAGTGCTGGACGTACGTCCTAAGCTCATCGAAACCGCGACACCAGTTCTCAGCGAATTCCTCGTCATAGAGCTCCTCCTCGATCATTACCTCAATCATGCTGAGGGCGAGTGCACCGTCTGTTCCGGGGCGGATCGGGATCCACCGCGCGCCTGTTCTCGTTGCGGTTTCTGTGCGGCGGGGGTCGATGACCACAATCTCCGCGCCCCTGCGGGCAGCGGCCTCCAGCCGGTACATGTCGAGAGGGGGGGAGTCGGTTGCGGGGTTTGCCCCCCAGACTATCAGCATCTCGGCGTTTTCCATGTCGGTGAACATGTTGATGAGCATGCGTCCCATCGTGACATGGGGGGCAATCATGGCGAAGGAGACGTAGCAGAGGGCACCTACACCCATCGTGTTTGGTGATCCGAAGGGGAAGAGGATGTTTGACGCGGACGAGACCGCGACTCCTTCTGGCTGGTACATATCGCAGAGGGAGAGTTCAAATGCGCCCCGGCCGGTGTAGATGGAAACGGCCTCAGGACCAGATTCCCTCTTTATGGCCTGGAACCTCTTCACGATTGTCTCGTAAGCCTCATCCCAGGAAATCCGCTCGAATGTGTAGGTTCCCTTTGGACCGACCCTCTTCATGGGGTGCTTCAACCTATGCTCTGAATAGACGATCTCCGGAGCATGCTGGCCCCGTCTGCATATCATGCCGAGGGGATGGGTCGGATCCTGGCGGATGTCAATCATCTTCCCGTTGCTCATTCCGACCTCTACCCAGCATCCGGCTGGACAGATGCCGCAGATGGCTTTCTTCCACTGCAGGGGGTCAGTCTTTTTCACATCCTTCGGCATATGCGATCTCGCGAGTCGGAAATGGATTTCAAACAGGGATTTGTCTGGATGGGATATCACCAAGAATCAGCTTTTCCCGGATCAGGTGCAAGAGGAATCGAGTGTGGATTCGGTTTCGGTGAATGGTTTAATGCAAACCTCTCATTTGGCTCATAATCGAGATGTCGTTCGGATTGTGAGCATCCTCGGTGTGTGCGGAGTCAAGCGCAAGCGGCGAAAACAGGTCCCACGATGGGGAGCGCAATCAAACCTCAACACAACTATACGAGCAGGGGAAGACTCCGTCACGAGTGTTGATGGCTGCAACTTTTGTCTGGCAACATCGATACAAGAGAAAGCTGCTCTGGGGTGCCTTTCAAAGGGGAGAGCAGGCAATCGGTCAAGGCAAGCCGCTGCACGCGACGGTCTGAGGAGCGCGCCATCGAGGCTCATGCGACATGAGTGGCGGATTGTGGACGCACCTCCTGTCATACCTTGGTACCCGTAGCCGGAACGGGGGGGTCTACCGAAAAGAGGAGCAGAGCATGAAACGGCAATTGATCTCCGTTGTGACGTGCGTACTTCTTTCACAATCACTGATGGCTCAACCGTCAGGACCGTCAGACAAGGGGAGCCCTTGGACAGGTACGGCCGACCAGAAGCTCTGGGGGTTGATCACCATCTGGGCCCAGACCAAGTTTGCCTTTCCACACAGAGAGAGGCTCAAGGAAGTCGGGTGGGACAGCACGGTACAGGCATTTATTCCGAGGGTGATTGAAACGAACGACCAGGAAAGCTACTACAATACGCTGATGGAGCTCATCGCGCTGCTCCGGGATTCTCACACGGAGGTCATTCCACCCTGGGGGCGATTCACCCCTGGATTTGACATCCCACCGGTCGAAGTGAAGGTCATTGATGACAAATTCTATATCATCAGGACCGGTGACGCTGAAGAAATGGAAGCGCAGAAGGTCACTCCTGGGACGGAAATTCTTGAAGTCGATGGTGTTCCGGTGAGGCGGCTGTTCCAGGACAATGTCTTACGGTATCACACTCGTGGATCAAAACGCGCTACTGAAGCCGTAGGGGTCTTCTATCTTCTGTATGGTCCCAAAGGAACAAGAGTACAGCTGACTGTCCGGGATATCGACGAGGGAATACGTGAGGTAAGACTTACCCGAAACGCAACGACCGGAAATAGAAAACCTTTCATGTATACGTTTGTCGAACATTTGATGGCAACAACGATCGAACAGTTGTGGCCGACAGATAGCATACTCTACGTTGATCTCCCAAATTTTGAGGGGACGAACAAAGGGATCCGGGACGACTTTCTGGATCTGATAGACACAACGGATCTGACCGGAATCAAAGGAATGATCATAGACCTGCGCTACAACATGGGCGGCTCTCACAACATCTTGCATCCGATTGTCAGTTGTCTGATCGACTCACCCGTGCAGACGCCCCTCGACCACTACGTAGAGTATGCGCCGGCACTCGCCAGATGGGAGAAGAGGGACCCTTTTGTTCTGAAGACTCGGAACTGGGAGGTCAAACCCAGGGACGGTAAACGCTACCGAGGCCCCCTGGTACTGCTGATAGGTCCGATGACACACAGTTCCGGGGAAGATATGGTCATAGAGCTCAGCCAGAGCGGTCGCTGTGTCACGATAGGAGAAAGGACGGCAGGGGGTGCCGGCGGAAGGTATTCTTTTCCCCTGCCAGGTGGCGGGGAGTTTTCGGTGAGTACGTTCAAGGCGACCTACCCGGACGGGAGAGAGTACATGACAACTGGCATTCTGCCCGATGTTGAGGTTCATCAGACATTGGACGATATCCTTGAGGGCACGGACAGGGGACTCGAGCAAGGGATTGAAGTCATCCAGAATTGGGAATCAATTCCGCCACAACATGGAGAGAGGTAGCGGTTCTTCTGAGCGGGTGAGAGGTTGGATCGCAAACAATTGGGGAGCCACCTCAGGCATTGAGGTGGCTTTTCTTATGTGCCCAGAAGAGGCCTTCAACCTGACCTGCCTCCAGACCCCACCCCAGTTCTAAAATCAGTTGCATCGATGGGCGACTTGCCCCCATCGTAGCGGAAGGAGACAAGGTAGCTGTCCGGCATGGCTTCCGGGGGAGACAACTCGGCACGATGGGTGCGTACCGGCCGTCTGGAAATCTGATGGTATCAGAGTACCTATCGATGAGTAGGCTGGCAGACGTCGTCATTGTGGAGGCGTGGACGGAATGGGGCAACCTCAGTGCCCTCACGCAACTAGGCCACCATAAGCCCAGCGGCCGGAGGCGGCAGGCGCCTACACCTCGGTTCGATTCTCGGATCGGGGGTTGCGCGTGGTTCGCCCAGAGTGGAGTACGCCTCGCATGGCGCGTCTGCGCCACGCACTCGTGGAGTCGTACAGCGGCTCACGCGTGTCAACCGTTGAGACAAGGACACCGGCAGTGTTTCGGCGCAAGCGCCCCGTCACTACACCATCTGCGCGAACAAAGAAAGCCGGCCAGCAGCTGTGGCGAGCCGATGAGTTGCTGCAACTGATCCATACGTGGCTGCTCGCTGCCATGGCCTGCATGGTGGCTGGCATGGTGATCTCTGGGTAGGTTGTTCCTCTGTTGAGACTGTGAATCTCCGGGCCAACCTCCGCCTGCATGGCCCTTAGACGGCGCGGAGGGATATTGCCCGCGTGATATGAGTGAAAGATCAGCTGAGCGCCCTGTCTCTTGTGCTCTCGGTACAGCTCCGGATACCGGTAGTCGTGGCAAATCAACACGCCGCACCGGACGCCGCGGATCGTGAAGGTGCAGGAATGATTGCCGGGCGTATAGTGCGCAAGGTCTCCGGTCTTCCCCAACCGATCACCCGCGCAAAAGCGTTTATCGTAGCGATCGATAATCCGACCTCGGTCGTTGATGACATATACGCAGTCGTGAGGCTTCCGGCGGCCTGGGAGCGAGTGACTGGAGCCCAGAAGAACCCAGATTCTGAGCTCGGCGGCAAGTGCCATCACTTGGCGCGAGCACGATCTCAGCAGCGACCAGTCGAAACCCTGAAACGTGTCAAAATCGGTGCCCGCATAGCCCGATAGCGCACCTTCGCAGAAGTGAACGACGTGCGCCCCGGAGGTCTTTGCTTGGCGCATCTGTCTCAGCACATAATTCGTATTCAGCTGAAGGTCATCGCCCACAGGGAATTGACTGGTGGCAACGGATAGCTTCACGTCTCTGTGGTCCCACATGTATTGGGTTGTACGACAACTTGGTAAATATCGTGATCCGTGTGCAATATAAATAACCATAGCCCTTGCAGCAAGGCAGACTATGTTGCAATCCGGGATCATAGTGCCACCTCCGAGCGAGATAGACTGCAGAACTCGATTGAAACTGAAAAAGGGCCGCAATGGATAAATCAAAACTGCAGGACCAAGTCCAGGCAGCCGCTGCCCTGCGCCACCTGAGTCCACGCACCACAGGGGCGTCTTGAGCAGGGAGGGACACGTGAGAGTGGAAAGGTCATCGACAATCCCAACGAAAGTCGATGCCGTATCCCTGGATCAGGGGGGATAGGGGTCAACGTGAATCTGGCGCACGCACTGGAGGTGGGTTTTGGTGGGGTGTGCTCTCCTGTTCATCCACACAGTGGGGATGATCCAAGGAGACCATTAGTCTGGTAGCGAGGGTGGGCTGGCTGTCAGCGGCGCTTGCCCTGGAGCCAATTTTTCGTTAGCTTCTCTGTTGATGCGTAGTGGTCTTATGTACCAGATCTGACACCACCTTGGTGCAAAACCCGCAAGGAGAGCTGGCAGAACGGCTATTGCACCGGTCTTGAAAACCGGCGTCCGAAAGGACTTGGGGGTTGTTTCCGCTTCAGATTCGATGATTTCCTACTGACTGCACACTCAACTGCCCACCACTGACCCCATTTCTGGGGGTCCCAGTGTTCATCTCGAAGCGCCGTGGCATCTGGTACGTCTTCTATGAGGACGAAATAGGAAATCGTCGCAGTGTCTCTACACGTTCCCGCCACAAGACTCACGCGATGAAGTTCCTGCTGACGTTCAAGGAGAAAGACAGGGCAAGAAGAGTCAAACTCCAACGTGTCACTCTGTCTGAGTTCACCCGTCGTTTCCTTGAACACTCTCATGGCGTACACACTCCCAAGACGGTTGCTAGTAGCCGAACCGCTCTATCAGAATTTCGACGCGTTGTCGGAGACATCCCTCTGCACAACGTTGGTATTCGTGATATTGAGACTTTCCTTTCAACGAAGCAGCAAGAGGCATCAGATTGGACAGCGAGGAAATAC
>Ga0209536_100009692_pt1 | contig 14306 bp, 15 predicted proteins | sample DeeMarSeWOR28_12_FD_187461 | JGI IMG/M metagenome (GOLD analysis project Ga0209536, IMG submission 187461) | Marine sediment microbial communities from White Oak River estuary, North Carolina - WOR-2-8_12 (SPAdes) (version 2) | ecosystem: Environmental > Aquatic > Marine > Intertidal zone >...
TTTAAAACGGTAGCCAATTACCGGGACCATCCCGATACCGGACTGTAACACGAGTCCGGCGCCGCGCATGCACCGGCTCCCGATCGCCGTCCGCTGCTGCAAACGGCATGAGCCGGAGTTCGAACGGGTTTGACAACTCTCTCTATGCACCACCAGCCGTGCCGGTCCCCGCATCAGCGCGCAACACCGAAGTACGCCGCAGCGGCGTCAGTGCCGGACTGAGTCCTCGGGCGGAGCTGACGCCCCCGCGTTACATCACAGGCCTAGACCACGCGCCTCTCGCGCTCCTGCTGTTGCTCGCGACCGATGAGCGCAGCGATATCGCCGAGCTGTTCGGCCAGCACTTCGATAACGTCGTCGATGCTGACGATGCCGACCAGAGCGCCGCTCGCATCGACCACCGGCGCGCGCCGCACTCCCTTGTGACGCATCGCGGCCAGTGCCTCGGCCTCCGTTTCGCTCTCTGTCACGGTGAGCAGCTCGGAACTCATCACGTCGCTCACGCCCAGGCTGTCCAGCGGCACGTCCTTGGCCACCACCTCGATGAGGATATCGCGGTCGGTGAGAATGCCGACCGGCAGGGTCTTGCCTGCGCGGTTGCCGGTGATTATCACATCGCCGACGTGATTCTCCCGCATCAGTCTGACTGCTTCGCGCAGCGACTCGCCGCCATCCATCACGACAACTTCACGACTGCAAATCTCTCCGACATTCATGCTGACCTCCTGTTCGATTCCCCGTAGCGCCCTGTAATTACCGTAAGTCTAGTACCGCACTGCGGCCTTTGCGCGGCGCACCTGGCAACACCCGCCACTGGCAGCGACTATGCTTGTCGCATATGGGTGCGGAGCAGAATAACGGCTACCAGCTGGTTGCGGCGCTGTTCGTGCGCCTGCTGGGCGTCTTCTATCTGATTGCCTTCGCCTCCATCGGCGTACAGATCGAAGGACTGGCGGGCAGCGCCGGTATCCTGCCGCTGGCTCAGACGCTGAGTGAGACGCAGTCACATACTGGCCTGGAACGCTATTTCCAGCTGCCCACGCTGTTCTGGCTCACTGCCAGTGACAGCGCACTGACCGGCGCAGCGCTGGCCGGCTGCATCGCCGCGTTGCTCATCGTCTTCGACCGTCTCTCCAGGCCGGCCTTGATGGTCGCTTTTGCGCTCTATCTGTCGCTGTATCACGCCGGACAGGTGTTCCTGACCTTCCAATGGGATGGGCTACTGCTGGAGGCGGGTTTTCTGGCTATTTTCCTTACCCCGCGTTCGCGTCTCGTCATTCTGCTGTTTCGCTGGCTGCTGTTCCGGTTGCGTTTCCTGTCCGGCATCTCCAAGCTGACCCTGCAGGACCCGAGCTGGTCCGGCCTGACGGCGCTGAACTATTACTTCGAAGTCCAGCCACTGCCCACACCACTGGCCTGGTACGCACACCAGCTCCCTGACTGGTTGCTGAAGACCGGCACCGCGGCCACCCTGGCGATCGAGATCCTGGTCCCCTTCATGATGTTTTTGCCGCGGCGCTGGCGCTTCGCGGCCGCCTGGATCACGATACTCTGGCAGCTGCTGATCATCCTCACCAGCAACCACAACTGGTTCAATTTCCTCACCATCGCCCTGTGCCTGTTCCTGTTCGATGACCACGCCGTGCAGCGCGTGCTGCCCGGACCGGTACACCGCGCCCTCCTGCCCCGGCCCGGGCCGGCGCCTAGCACGGCGGCGCTGCGCCGCGTCGCTACTGCGGTCATGGCCGGCTGCATCCTGCTGGTCAGCGCCGTGCAGGTCTGGGAACTGGCCACCCTGAAGCGCAGTTCGGGCCTTATCGGCAGTGCACTCGACTATGCCGAGGCATTCCGCGTGGTGAACAAGTACCACGTGTTCGCGACCATGAAGACAGAGCGAATCGAACTCGAGCTGGTGGGTTCTCACGACGGCGACAACTGGCAGCCCTATGTGTTCAAGTACAAGCCGGGTGACCCGGGCCGGCGTCCGCCGGTGGTGATGCCGCATCAGCCACGCCTCGACTGGCGCATGTGGTTCGTCACCATGCATCCGCAACATCTGCGCTGGTTCGAACCGTTTCTACAGGCGCTGCTGGAAAACTCGCCCGCCGTGACCGCCCTGCTCGCGCACAACCCTTTTGCCGACGCGCCACCGCGCTATATCCGCGTCATGGCCTATCGTTACCGGTTCACCAACTCGGAACAGCGCCAGCGCACCGGTGACTGGTGGCAACGCGAAGCGCTCGGCGCCTTCATGCCGTTGCCCCGGCTCGAGCGGACGCCGTGAGGGATCCGCGCGCCGTCGGGAGGCGCGCACAGCGCCGTTCAGCGCAGCGAGCGGTGCAGTATGGCGCGGTGTCAGGATCAGGCAGGTGCTGGGTCAGTCCCCGGGAGACGAACAGCCGCGCACAGGCTATCTTTAGACAAAGAAGGTTCCGCACGCCTTCGCGGTTAATTCAAGCCTGAGCGGCATCACGTGCCATGACCGTGTCTAGCGGATTCGACAGTCTCGATCACCGGCGACTCGAGCGAGAGGTGAAACGTTACGCCGCCTATTTCAGGGGCTGGTGCCAGGCGTTCGGCGAGCACCAGGTCGACTCGTCCAACGACGACGCTATCAGCTGGCTGCTGGCTGAACAGCAGGTCGGCATGATTCTGCCGCGCCCCCTGACCCGGGCACTGTACCGCGAGGCGTTGGGCCGGCCGCGTGCGCCGCCACTGCTGACCATCAGCCCCCGGTGCCTGCGGGTGGGCGCTTTCCACTACCAGTTCCGCCAGGCGCTGGAGCCGCACATTCTGAACGCGCTGCAAGACGTCCTGCAGGCGCCGCGAGACCTGCACCTGTACCTGAGCTACCATTTCATGTACCCGTCCGGAACCCGCATCATCACGCTGTCGAGTAATAAACCGCTGCACATCATTTACAAGGAAATCAGCCCGATGCGCATCGGGCTGTTGCAGGAAGACGGTGCCGGTCAGCGCCCCAACGCCGAACCATCCCTGCCCTAGCCGCTCCCTGCATGCGCTTTGCAACGCTCAGTGGCGACCCGCTTCGGCGTCCGCCCGCGCCAGGGCAAGCAAACGCCCCACGACTTCGCAGCTGAACGCGTGCGCCCCCGGCCAGCCACTTTGGCGCGGGCCGGCCACGTTGAGCACCCGAATGGCTCCCCGCGCGACAAACTCGGCGGCCGTCTGCGCCGCGCAGGCGGGACTGACCCGCGCGGCATCGATCAGTTGCAGCGGTTTATGCTCGCGTCGGCATAACTCGGCGGTCAGGCGCGTACCGCCACTCAGCACACGCGTGTAAAGAATGAGTGTGCCGTCGCTGTCGCGCACGTTACGCAGGGTGCGGTCGGGATAGTCCGTGCTGGTGAGTTCCAGCAACGGATAGCGCGCCGCTATCACACCGTCCTCGGCCCTGCGACCTGCAGGGCACCAGCCGCCACAGGGAAACGCGCTCTCCAGCGCTGCATCCAGCGCGCCGCGGTCTACACCAGTCTGGCCGCCCGAGATGATTCTTTCTATCAGCACGGCATCGCCGGGTGGCCGAGACGGGGCCAAAACAGCCGCGCGAGGCGGTAAAAATTCACAATCCCGCTATTGACAATCCTGGCGGTGCAGATTTCAGCCCCCGCACCTTTTACACAGGCGTCACGCAATCGTAAGAAAAAAACCAGCCGAATCCGATATCGCCTCAGTTCACATCTAAATATATATTGCATCACATTGTTTTTAATTAGATTTAATAAATTGAGGTAAAAATACACGATTTAGCAGAAAACGGCGATCTGGGTGGCTCTCAACCACCGCAATCGCATTCTTCCACAATGTTATCCACAGGATCTGTGGATAACGCAGACCAGTGACCGCAGCGTCCTGCAGCACCTGGCAGCGGGATACCCCGGTCGCGACCGATGGGCCGCTTACGGCCTGACGGCAATACGCTCACCCGGGCCGCCCCGGAATCGGGCCATGTATATCAGGCCGACCCGAAACAACAGCACCAGCGCACCGAGCGTGGCGCTGACCAGGGAGCCCGAAGCCACCGCGGCGATGGCCAGAACACCGAATAAACTGCCTGCTTACATGGGCCTCCCCCGTTCGTGCAGCACTGGGATCAACAACCGTCAGGTAGCGTGCGGGCCGCCGTGCGCTGGTAGACGCGACGCGCTGCATTGACCCGCCGCCGAGCCTAGCACGCGGCGGCGACTGCGGAACATGCGCCCCCAACGCACCGTGGCCGGCGCTGCAATCAGGTACCATTTTTGCATCAAATCAACCGATGACGCACACCGTGCACAAAGTCACACCGCACCGCCCGCTGCTGGTGTACCTGCTGCCCTACGCAGTGCTGCTGACCGCGGGCCTGGTGCTGTACCTGTCCCTGGACCATGCACACCAGAAAGAGCTGCTCAGAGCCCACGAACAGCTGCAGATCGAGCTGGCCAGGAAGTCCCTGACGCGCGACTTCGAGCAGGTACTGCCGGACATCAATGTACTGGCCAATGCCAGGCATCTGCGCAACTATATCGATAGCTTCAGTGAAGCCGAACGTACCGCGCTCGGCGACGAATTCATCTCCTTCGCGCTGCAGAAGCGGATTTACAATGTCATCCGCCTGCTTGACCTGGAAGGCAACGAGCGCATCCGGGTCAACTACGCTCAGGGCAAGGCGCACACCGTCGCCGCCGCCGAGTTGCAGAACAAGGGCGACAGCTATTATTTTAAAGACAGCCGCACACTGGGCCGGGGCGAGCTGTACATTTCCCCCATCGATCTGAACGTCGATTACGGCCAGATAGAGATCCCCTATGTGCCGGTGATCCGTTTCGCCGCACCGGTGTTCGACCGCCAAGGGCTGAAACGCGGCGTGCTGATGCTGCATTACCTGGCCGAGCCTATGCTGGGGCACTTCGACGAAATGCTGGCCGGCTCACGTGGTCGCGTGGCGCTGCTGAACAGCGACGGTTACTGGATCCGCTCGCACGACAGGCAACGCGAGTGGGGGTTCATGTTCGACAGCGACATGACGTTTGCCACTACCCACCCGCGCACCTGGACCGACATGCAGCAGCACCACTCGGGGACGGTGGCCACCGACGACGCCCTGTTCACCTATACCACCATCCACCCCGTATCCTTGATCGGCGGTTATAGCAAAGCCGAACTGCAAGACGAGCACCATGGCCATCACCATATCGATCCCGACAGCTATGCCTGGCGCATCGTTTCCGACCTGCCGCTCAGCGTGCTGAGGCAACACCTCTACGACGCGCTGTTCGGGGTCGCCGGCCTGGTCTGGCTGACGCTGTTGCTGGGAGGTGTGGGCGCGGCCTGGGTCATCGCCGGCCAGCGCATGGAACGCCGGCGCATGGCCGCAGAGATCGAGCTGCACGCCAAGCTGTACGAAACCACCACCGAGGGCGTGATGATTACCGACGCCCACACCAACATTGTTGCCGTCAACGACGCGTTTGCGTCCATCACTGGCTATGCGTGCGATGAAGCGCTGGGCAAAACCCCTCGCCTGCTGGCATCCGGCCGCCACGACCGGGCATTCTACCAGGGCATGTGGTCGGCGCTCGCGGGCGACGGGCACTGGGAGGGCGAAATCTACAACCGCCGCAAGGACGGGGGGCTGTATATCGCCTGGCTGCGCATATCGGCGATCAGAAACGAGCGGGGCCAGACCATCAATTATGTCTGTATTTTCTCTGACGTCACGCGGCGCAAGCTGAGTGAGGAGGAATTGCGCAAGCGCGCCCACCATGATCCCCTCACCGGGCTGCACAACCGCCTGTCATTCGACGAGCGTTTCAGCCAGGAACTGGCGCGCGCGCGCCGCACCCAGTCGCGACTGGGACTGCTGTACATCGATCTGGACGCGTTCAAACCGATCAACGACCGTTACGGCCACCGCACCGGCGACGCCGTGTTACGCGAAGTGGCGGTGCGGCTGAAATCCGCGGTACGCGAAATGGACACCGTATCGCGCATTGGCGGCGACGAATTCACCGTCATACTGCCGGAGATCGGCCAAGCCGCGAATGTGGAATCGATAGCGGACGGCATACACCGCAGACTGCAGCTGCCGTTCGAGTACGAAGGCAACCAGCTGCAGATCGGTGCCAGTATCGGTGTCGCGCTGTTCCCCGATGACGCGGGCGGCGAACGCGAGCTGCTGAGCCACGCCGACGCCGCCATGTATGGCGTCAAGCAGGCAAGCGACAACAGGGGCGCGGGGCGCGAGAAGGGTCAGGTGCTGGCCAGCGGGTAAACAGTATCCCGGCGAGAAGCCGGTGGCTTCCGATGAGCGCTGAAAGCCGGATCGACCAGCCAGCCTGCCGATGAAACTGCAGGTCGGGCGGAGCACCGCGAAGCCCAACTGCCTCAGCGGATCCCCTTAGCGGGGAGACTAAATCGCCTCCATCATTTTGCCGAGCAGGCGTTTGACTTCAGCGACCATGCCGTGCTGGTGCCGTTTGATACGCTCATGCGCGTCGCCCAGCCGCTGGTGCCGCGAAGACTCGGCATCGTGGGTCTCAGCCCACGCCTTGTCGGTCTGGTTGGAAGCCGCCTTAGCCTCCTCGCAGACCACCGCCTCGTGCGCCTTGAGACGCTGCTGGTGCTCCCACACGCTGTCTGCGTGGTGTTCCAGGGCGACAAGCGAATCCTGCATCGCTTCGCGGATGGCATCCAGATCCCGGAGCGCCGCCTCGAGGCCATTCTTCCACTGGCTGATGTCGCCCTGCCAGGTGTCCGTGGCCTTGCCCCACTCGACATGCTGCTGATGCATTTTCTGGTGAACTGTTTTGCTCATCGCCCGTTCCTCGAAGCTGCCTGGCGTTGACCATCCTGACCATGCCGGAGATGCCGCCGCGTTTTACCGCATGATTGCGCGCTGTTGCACCGCGGTAAAGATCACGCAAAAAACCATCCCATTGCGCGGCGGCCATAACACTCCGCGGGCGCATGATTGAGCCGGGTGGCGCCGCCACCCGGCTGTGTCAATTGATCGAGTGCCCGTTCCTCAAGCGCGCATGCAGCTGGTCTTTGAGGCTGAGTCTCTGTTTCTTGAGTTCCTCGATGGTGAGGTCTGCGATACGCTGACCGAACTCTTCTATTCTGCGAATGCGTGCATCCAGCTGATCGTATTCGGTCATCAGCCTGGCGAACTTTCCGTCGTTGCTGCGCAGCGTCTCGATCCTGTCGCGGAACTCGGGAAATTCACTCATCAGGTCGTGCGGTTCTCCAAGCATAGTTCCCTCCCTATCTTCGCTCTCCGACACACTCCGGCTGCGCCGCATCGCCTGGCGGTTGAATCCGCTCAACGTCAAGGCGACCGGCGGCCGCAGTCCCTATTTCCAGCATAGCGCATCGCTCTCACGGAGCGTACTACTCAGCCGCGGCCCGCCGTGCCGCGCGGCAAACCCGTGACGGCACTAAGCATCCGGATTCACCGGCAGGTAGAAAAACACGAAGCGGCCCTGCTCGATATCCACTTTTAGGGTTGCCCCATGATGAATGCCGTAGTCAACGTAACCCGGTACCGCACTGTCCAGGTGGCACTCGCTGGCGTGCTGCGGAGACTCGAAATCGCGGTCGCGGTCATACCACGACAACAGCATGTGCTCTCCGAGACGTCGGCTTGCCTCGGCATCGGCCAGCTGCCTGGCAGCGCGGTAATCTGTCAGCGGCAAATCCGGCTGCAGCGCCAGCGTGGTCAGACCGCCTAGATCGGCTGCGGCGGCCAAGGTGCGCGACCGGCTATCGGAACTCTGTTCGGACATGCCTGTCGGTGGTCACCCCACCGCGCGCCAGCGGGTGCCCGGCAACCACCTCGCGCGGGCTTCGCACCCGCCACCCCTACTGATTGCTCAGCGGCGGGAGACTGGGATCATCGCGGTAATACCACTGGTTACCCTGCCCGGCGGGCGGGGTTGCATAGCCCGGCTGTCCGCCGTAACCCGGCTGACCGCCGCCGTAGCCCTCGCTGCCATAGCCTCCAGCTGGAGGCGCCGCAAAGCCGCCCTGCTGGCCTCCGGCGGGGGGCGGGTAACCCTGCTGGCCGCCATAGGGTGCCGGCGTCGGCATGGGTTGCTGGTAACCATACTGGCCAGGTGCGCTCTCGGTGCTCTGGCGTTGCTGATCCTCGAGTTCCCTGATGCGTCGTTTCAGACGCTCGACTTCCAGCGCATCGGCACCGGAACTGCTCTCAGGCGCACCGTAGGCGGGTGCCGTGTAACCGGGCACACCAGCGCCCACGCCCGGATAGCCGTAGCCTGGCGCGCCGACGCCGGGCCCACCGTAGCCCGGTGCAGCGTACCCCGGCGCGCCGACGCCGGGCGCGCCGTAACCGGGATAACCAAAGCCGGGGGCACCGTAGGCTCCGGGACCGCCGTACGGGGGCGGATAACCTCCGTAACCCGGCCCCCAGCCCTCGTCGTAATATTCGTCATCGTAACGGTCACGATTGCCGCCAAACCACTTGGTCGGATTCATGACATTGCCGAAATCTATGGCAGAGGCGGGATCGGCGACCAGCAGACTCACGGCAACCAGCATTCCGCCATGTTTTATCTTTTTGATTTTCATGGCATTTATTCCTCCGATACAAAGTACAACAGGGCACTTTTACACTTACTCTTCTAGCAGCTGGCGGAGGCAGCGTCAAATCGGTTAGTTGGATGGCGCCGAATCGGCGAGCTGACGCCTGAGGAATGCCACCACGCGTTCCCAGGCGAGCGCCTCGTTGTCGCGGCGCGTGAAACCATGACCCTCGTCGGGGTAGACGAAATATTCCACACTCTGGCCGAGCTCGCGCATGCGCTGCACCAGCCGGTCAGACTGTAGCCGCGGCACCCGGCTGTCGTTGGCGCCCTGGTGAATCTGCAGCGGAATACGGATGCGCGCCGCGTGGTAGAGCGGCGACAGCATCCAGTTACGCAGCGGATCGCTGCGCGGGTCAAAACCGAGCTCCACGAACAGGTGGCGCTGCAAAAAACGCGGCCAACTGTCGACAAAGCTCGCCAGTTCAGTGAAGCCGAACAGGTCGACCGCCGCCCGGAAGGTCATCGGGTAGCGAGTAATCAGGGACATGACACTGAAGCCACCGAAGCTCTCGCCGGCGACAAACATATTGTCAGCATCGACAAACTCCAGGCTGCCGACGGCAGCCGCCACCGCGACGATATCGCGGATATGGCCGCCGCCCCAGTCGCCGTTGTCGAGCGACGCATAATACTTTCCGAACCCAGTGCTGCCGCGCACATTGGGCGCCACCACGATAAAACCACGGTTGGCCAGGAACTGCACCACGCTGAGATACAAGGGATCGATGTGTTGTTCCGGCCCGCCGTGAATCAGGAACAGTGCCGGGCGCGGCGCGCAGGCCGAGGTGCCATTGGGAACGAACAGGTGTACCGGGATCTCCAGACCGTCAAAACTCGGGATCAGCAGCGACCGCGCGGCGGCGAACAGACGGCTGTCGATACCGGACTGATTGGCGTCGTAAAGCAACTCTGGGACGCCGCCGCCGACCAGAAAATAGCGTCGCGGCGTGTTGGCCGTCTCGGTGAACACCACCCCCAGTCGCGGGTCGCTGTCGCTGAATACCGCACCGGCAATTGCTGCGCGCGGCAGGCCAAAGCTGCTGGGCGCCTCGAAGCCATCCACGAACACCTCGGTGCGCCCACGCAGCGCGCTGCGATATCCGATCACCGCCACGCGCCCCTGGGCGTACATGGCGAACTGGTCGATGTCATTGTCGAACGGCAACTCGACCAGCGCAGCCTCCGCCGTACCGAGCGCGTAGCGCCACAGGCGAAAGCGGTCGGCACCGAGCGCGCTGCGATAGTACACCCAGGCGCCGGAAAAATAGGCGTCGACATTGTTGACGCCCGGCGCGCGCGCGATGTCACGCCGGACACCGCTGGCGAGATCCAGCAAGCCGAGGTGGCGCTCGTCGAAGCCGACCAGTTCGCCGAACAGCAGGTAGCGCCCGTCCTCGCTCAGCTGTTCGCAGTCATAGGTGTGGCCGTCGCCCGGCAGCAGCTCGCGCGCCGTCCCGGTGTCGACTTCCACCTGCCACAGGCCGGCCTCGCGGCGGTGGTCGCGGGTCTGGGCGTAGTACAGCAAGCGGTCGTCGGGCGACAGACCGCACAGCATGGTGGTGTCGCCGTCACCGGCCGCGGTAAGGCGAACCTGTTCGCCGCTGGCAAGATCGAAGCGGTACAGGTCGAAGTTCTCGTTGCCGCCGCTGTCCTGCGCAACGATCAGGAAGCGGCCGCGGTGGTCGGGCAGAAATTCGCTGACCGGTTCGTCGAAGTGGGTCACCGGACGCAGCGTCCGGCTGGCCAGATCGATGGCGAATACGTTCTGCACGCGGCCATCGTTGCGGGTGAAATATAGGCTGCCGTTGTCGGGGCCAAAGTGCAGCTGCTCGAGGGGCCGGGTCTGCAAGAAGCGCGCGAAGGGGAACTCGGGAGCACGCGGGCGTTGCGGAATAGTGCCCAGATCGATGTCCGGGGGTGGCGCACCGCAGGCTGTTCCCAACCACAGCAGTGCCGGCATCAAGCGGCCCAGGGCGCCGACCGGTCTGTCGCGAATTGTGCTCACACGCCCCTCCCCTGCGGTCCTTGCCACCGCTACAGCGACCTCGAGCGGCTGCCCGCGGCTGGCTGGCCGGCAGCGGCAATGCCGTGCCTCAGCGCCCTCCGCGACGCAGTGCTTCCGTCAGCCGGTCCAGAAAGCCGAGCTGGCCGTGCGTTATTTTCACCCGCGCGCTCGGCATATCAAACCAGGCGGCGCGATCGATTTCCGGCCAGGTCCCGATATGGCCGGAATGGGGCGGCCATTCCAGGCTGAAGGTATTGCTCACCACCCGGCTGACGTCGATGCTCTTTTCCAGCGCCCAGGCGTGCACCACTTTTCCGCTCGGCTGGCGCAGGCTGCCCAGGGCCATGAACTTACCGTGGACGGTAAAACCGGTTTCCTCCTGAAACTCGCGCTGCGCCGCCGCCAGCGGCGTCTCGTCGGGCCCGCACAGGCCCTTGGGAATCGACCAGGCACCATCATCCCGGTGCGCCCACAGCGGCCCGCCCGGATGGCCGAGCAGCACTTCCAGCCGCGTGTCGCGGTAACGGAATAGCAGGATGCCGGCACTGTGCTCGCTCACTGCCCATACGCCCCGGCGGAGTCCGTCGCGCCCCGCATGCCTCAGCGCGACAGGCGCCACAGCAGCCGGATATTGTCGCGCTGACGTCGCGGGTGGAGGTCTGCAATAGCGGCGGCCTGTTCGATCGCGCCGACGTAAGCCGCCGGCAGGCCATGAAACCGCGCTCCTTCCAGCACATAGGCCTTGTACCAGGAAAACGGCTGCAGTGAATCGTCGATATAGCTGGCCGTGGCCACGTAGAAAAAGGTCTCACCGTGCGGCTGCAGGTGCAGCTGCCGCAGCTGGTAGCCCGATCCCAGCCCTTCGACCCGGTCCAGGTTGGGCTTTTCGCACGCCGCGATATCGTAGACGACCCCGTGCACCCGGTCGGCCGGGTCATGGGTCTCGATCACGTTGCATTTTGCCGAACCGTCGCTGCCGCGCTTGTGAAAGCGCAGCTGCCAGCCGGGCAGCTCCACCGCCCCCAGCGCGCGTGCCGAGGGCACCCGTTGCTGCAGACGCAGCGGGTGCAGGTTGGAACCGTAGGCAAAATATTTCAGAACGGTCATGGTTACAGTTGCACCCCTGCGCCACAAACGGCAAGCACCTCGGCTTTTGTCATCTTACCCGCTCCGTCGCGCCGAAAAAACGTTACCCGGCGGGCAACATGCAGTCTCGGTCATGGCCCGGCGTCCAGCTCGATCACAGCCAGCACAGCGATACCCTGCCCAGCCCAGCCGGACCCGGTCGCGGCACACAGGCTGCATAAGCGTCACGGAACCGCACCGGCATCTGGTATACTGCGGTTTCCATTGGCAGGCGACGGGCAGCATGAGCAGCGACAAGATCTATCGCATCGTGTTCTACAATCAAGGTAACGTATACGAAATCCACGCCCACCTGGTGCGGCAGAGCGAACTGTACCCCTTCATCGAGGTACAAAACATCATCTTCGGCGAGCGCTCCAAAGTCCTCATTGATCCCTCGGAAGAAAAACTCAAGAGCGAATTCAGTGGCGTCAGGCGCACCCACATTCCCATGCAGGCAGTGATCCGCGTCGATGAAGTCGAAACTGCCGGCCAGAACAAAATCGTGTCCGGCAGCGGCGGCAACGTCATGCCGTTCCCGGCCAGCATGCCGTCAGCGCCGAAACCCGACAACCGCTGACGTGCCCGCCCGCATTACCCAGCGCCGAGCCGCGCGCAGATGAACCCCGACACAGCGGCCGAAAGCGGCCACAACACCCTTAATTGCCTACCCACCCCCGTTTCGGGCACACTACGCCCGTCCGTTGGCATACAGAATTACCGGCATGCCGCTGCTTTGTGCAGGCAGGGCAACCGACCGGCCTTAACACCCTTATATTCCTGGGACGGCACCACGCATGCGCGAGCAGTCACACCCGGTTCGTTGGGCACTGGCCCGTCTGACCTTCATCATCTACATCGTTTTTTCCGTGCTGAGCCTGGTGGGCGGGTTCCTCACTGCACCGTTGATGACCTGGTACTTCTTCGGGGACTGGCGCTTCTGGCGCCACTGGCGCGCCGGCGTGCGCCTGCTGCCGCACGCCTTGCGCCTCACGGCGATGATGCTGGGCCACAATCGTGCCTTCATGTTCTCGGTGCCCCTGACCAGTCCACCGCGTTCGGTGCCCGATCGGTCCAGCACTTTTCCGCGCGCGGACTGGCCGCACGTCGGCTCCTGCGGCGACTGTTCCAATTGCTGCAAGCCGGGCGGACATGCCTGCCCCCTGCTCGACAGCGAACGGCGCCGCTGTCGCGGCTACGACAGTTTCTATTGGCGCTATTTCAACTGTGGTCGTTACCCGTCCCTGGAAGAGGAAATCCGCTACTACGACTGCCGAAAATGGGGGCTGGCGCCGCGCGCTCAGACTGCTGCGGCCCCGGCGGGCAGCTACCCTGGCATACCGATTACACTGGAAGTGCGCGACACCCAGGCCGCGCGTCAGCCAGCGGGCCGACCGGTGCAGCTGGTAACCGAAGCAGGCCTCGAGGCGCAGAGATCCTGGGTCAATCAGAGTGAGACCGCCCAGTCGCAAGGCGCAGACGGTTTTAACGCGACGGCTTCGAGAGGCTATTACCATGATCGATTCGAAAACGAACAAACCGGCAGCTGACACGATCAGCCTGAGCGACGAAGAAGGTGTCAAACGCATCCTGGTGGAAACGGTGTTCGGGTTATGGGGCATCGTCAACAACCTGACCCGTTTGCGTCCCTCGCGGCGGGAACGCTACCGCGTGACTATCTTCGGTTCGGCCCGCACGGATCCGGATCACTGGGTGTACGCTGAGGTCAAGCGCATGGCAACCGCACTGGCGGACATGGGCTGCGACATCGTTACCGGCGGCGGTCCGGGGCTGATGCAGGCCGCCAACGAGGGTGCCAGGCAGGCGAACGCCCCCGAACGTGTCCAGAGCATGGGTATTCGGGTGGAACTGCCCTTCGAGCAGGAAGTGAATCCGTTCGTAGAGCAGGCATTCCTGCATCAGAGCTTTTTCAGCAGACTGCACCACTTCGTACTGGTTTCCGATGCCTTCATCGTCGCGCCCGGCGGCATCGGCACAGTACTGGAGGCCATGATGATCTGGCAGCTGCTGCAGGTGCGACATATGCACGAGACGCCGCTGATCTTCGCCGGACCGATGTGGGGCGAAATGGTCGAGTGGGCACGAACCTACATGCTGCGTGCCGGCTTCGAGTTGGCAAGTGCCGAGGACATGGATATTCCGCGCTGTGTGAATACCGCCGACGAGGCAATCGCCGTCGTACGTGATCATCTAGCGCAATGGAGGCAGCAACACGGCAACGCATCCTGAAGTCGCCGCGTGCCGCTATCGGCCTTCCGCCGTCAAAGACCCGCACCGGTTGCGCATCACTGTAGGCAGCCCCGGCTCAGCTAGGCTGACGGCGATTGCGCCAGTTCCCCGGGCAGCCGGTCGGCAAGCAACCGGTCTATCTCGGCACCTGGGGTTCCGGCTCGCTGGTGCTGTCACTGATCTGCGGGTAGACGATGATCGTTCTGCTGTCCCCGTATCCGCGGTAGCCACCCCAACCATAGCCGGGATAGCCACCCCAACCGTAACCCGGGTATCCGCCCCAACCGTAACCGGGATAGCCGCCCCAACCGTAACCG
>Ga0209536_100009693_pt1 | contig 14304 bp, 12 predicted proteins | sample DeeMarSeWOR28_12_FD_187461 | JGI IMG/M metagenome (GOLD analysis project Ga0209536, IMG submission 187461) | Marine sediment microbial communities from White Oak River estuary, North Carolina - WOR-2-8_12 (SPAdes) (version 2) | ecosystem: Environmental > Aquatic > Marine > Intertidal zone >...
GGGCGACAATGGGCCCTAAAAAATGCTCGTCGGAGCCCATGATATTTTTTTGCGGGTTACCGGCTGCTCAATTATGTTGTTTCAATCATTATGTCTAATATGGGACTGTGTTTTGTAACTTATTTGCGGGACACAACCACTCAACCGTCCAGGCATTATGGTTTCTGTTGCGATGGCTTTTTTTTATCAATATGCAAAAATTTTATGCCAAATCCCTCGTCGTTTGTCCAAACGATCCGGCCTTTGATCTTGACTTCTTTTCCATTTTTAAGGGGGAGTGCCAGATTAATGATTTGGCCCACTTCGAAGGCCCTTTTTGCCAGGATAAAAACACCGGATTTGCTGATGTTTTTTATGGAACCTTCAAAGATTCCGCTGGGAGCGGAAAACAGGGTCGATTGGTTACAGGGTCTTCTTGGCCGCTTGCGTAAATCTTTTGTTTTTTCTCGATCATTTCGTCTCAAATCCGGCTTATCGGCCGAAGATGCCAATCTGACGCCATACCCGAACCGAAAAAACGAACGCTTTAATTTCTTGCGCCACATTATTTCTGCCCGGTGGTATTCCAGAATATCAGGTATTGAAGCGTAGGGTGAATTTTGAATGCCGATATAAATCTGCAGGCCCGGATTCAAAACACTATCGGATTCAAAATAGACACCTTCCTTGCTGTAGTTGAACATCCTGGCTTTATGAATTTTCCCGGACTTGAGATCCTTAACCTGAAGAGATGAGGTGTGCGTCATTCGAGCGCTATCTCTGTTCTCAAGATTTTCAACCGTTTGTTCAGCTTCTCTTTTCATAATGCACCCGAAAATTGTTTGGAGAAATCATCAGTTGCGGTTCAAGTGGATTAAATTGTTTATATAATATCGGCTATTGTTATAAAAAACTTGATAAGATATTGCCTGACTTCGGTTTTCACCTCAAATCAAATCCCCGAAGGGTGCGGGTTCGGGACAGTAAAAAGGGTAAATCCACACATGCGGACCTACCCTTCGGAGTTGTTATTAAAATCGAATATACTGATTGTTTCAAGGATGAATGAGCTCAATTTCAACGCGTCGATTTAAACGTCTTCCTGCTGCACTTTTATTGCTGGCGATAAATTTTTGAGCCCCATGGCCCATCGCCAGTATTCGGGAAGGCTGAATCCCCTTGTCGATAAGATAGCTCTTGACGGCATTGACCCTGATTTCAGAGATCATCAGGTTATAAGAGGGGGCACCGATGGAATCTGAATAGCCGTTGAGCTCGAGTTCAGCTGCCGGGTTATTTTTCAGAATTTCAGAGATCCGATTCAATTTTTGAACGGCAGCGGCCGAAAGCGCGTTTGAATTTTGCTCGAAAAATATGACAAACGCCGAGGCGGGCAGCATTTGTTCGGAAGAGGATGCGACCTGAGCAGATGCCGGGGTCGAATCTTCGGCAAGATCTTCCTCTAGGATTCCCGGTTGAACCGCTTCCGGGGCCACACCTTCTGCGGATTTTTGTTCATCTGCAATTTTCTGACTCAGCGTCTCATTGATAAAGACATGAATTTGCTCCGAAACCCTTCTATCCCACACGCCCAATGAACCGGTTCTAACCGAAACTTGCGTATGCTCCGGATCCATCCTTATCACCTCGATCGCTACCGGCGTGCCGTCAGGGCGCTCGGCATTAATTTCGGTTTTCAATTCATCGGCGATGATTTCAGTTACGGGTATATTTAATCTTTCCAGAGTATCGCCGCCGGCCCGAATTGTGTCGTGATATTCCGATTCGTAAGTTTTTATCAGCCTGCCGTTGAAATAAGCCAGGGCGCCCGCTCCGGCGGCCCCGATTCCAATAACGGCAACCGCGCAGCCATAAATGCCGAAGAAGCTCAAAATAGATAGCCACACCATGAGATTTTGAATTACTTTTCGCATCAGATAATTAGACCTGAAACTCAAAATTAAAATATTTTGTCAATAATACGGGCCCGGTAAACTCCATATATCGAGGGTAAATGCATTCTGGCAAAATTGCAGATATGAAATGTATACATACAGACTATCGCATTTTTAAATCCGGTGTCAAATCCTGAGTCCGAAAAATACGGCCTTGGGACAATAGAAGGGGCCAATCCGTAATCTCGGATTCACTCCTCTGAGCTGTGATTTAAATCGAACATACGAACATTCAATGGTTATATCGATTCTCCCTATGATCTAATTATTAAATGACGGGTAATAATTAGCGGATGCACTTTTCGACAACATATTCGAATTGGTGAAAACAGGTGTCTTTGTATACTTCTTCTTTGAAGTATCGTTTTGCATCTTCCTTCTTGGTCCAATCGCAGCCCGTTAGCGTTTGACAGTCCGTATGGCCGAACTGTTCGGCAAAACCGTTAAAAAGATCCTCGACGGATGCAATCGCTTTTTTTCTTCTTTTATCATTAATCCCCGGTGCATCGGTCGCGTCAATGCCATTAAGACAACCGAAATAAATCGTCGCACCAACCAGTATGCCGCAGGTCGTCTTTCCCGACATAACGGCCCCTTTGAATCCGGCCGCGGCCCACTGATATGGCATCGCAGCCCAGCCTTTGGTTTTCCGCAGAACTTGCAGAATGGCCTCAGCTCAAGTATACCCCTCTAACATTAGTTGGCAACCCTCATTGCTGGCGGTTTTTACCTGCACATCCTTAGCTTTCATCTGATCACTCCTTGTCCGTGTGTCTATGTTTAAATGAGAATCTTGATAAACGCCTCCAACTTGCCTCAGATTGTCCGTACGGATGCGGGACCTGCGTGCCTCGCCATAGTCACCTTAGAAAAGTGACGACGGCGGGTCGTTTTCCGGCCTGAATCGTTATCCAGGAGTCATGGCCTGTCCGGCATAGCCCGCCAGAGCGACGCCGGATCATTCTCCGGCTTAAGCTGTCCAAAGCGTGTCCGCCTCTCAATCAGCAATTTTGAATTTAAAGGTCGTTTCAAAGCCTTAGATCACTTTTTCATGTTTTGATAGTATTGCAGGATGGCATCCACAAGCCCGGGGATGGTAAACGATTCGGCGGTGATATGAACATCAAATCCCAGTTCTTTGGCGGTATCGGAGGTGATGGGGCCGATGCTGGCGACGACCACCCCCTGCATCAGCTCCTGAAAGTTATCGGACGGCAAAAGTGCCTTGAAATTTTTTACCGTGGATGAGCTGGTGAAGGTGATCAAATCGATGCCTTTGTCTTGGAGCGCCTGAACAAGATCGCCTGCGTTTTCGGTTACACGCACAGTCTCATAGGCGGGGATTTCATCTACCGCCGCCCCCATCTTCGTCAATTCCACCGGCAAAATCGGTCGGGCGTCTTTGGCGCGTGGCAGCAGGATTTTCTTTCCTTTTAATTTCAATTCGTTAAATGCTGCCACCACCGATTCGGCCCGATAGGTCTCGGGGACAATGTCACTGTTCAGCCCGAATGCAAGCAGCTGTTGGGCCGTTGCCGGACCGATCGCCGCCGTTTGCATATGGCTTAGCGCCCGGACATCTTTGCCGCTCGCAAACAGCCGCTCAAAAAAATAAATAACGCCGTTTACGCTGGTAAAAACAATCCAGTCATAAGCGGCCAAATTCGCTAATGCCTGCTGCAAGGGTCCGGGATCTTTGGAGGGGATGACGTTGATGGTCGGAAACTCAAGGCATTCAGCTCCAAGATCGGAAAAAAGCGTGACCAAATCGCTGGCCTGCTGACGTGCACGCGTAACGACTATTCGCTTGCCCAACAGGGGCCGCTTCTCAAACCATTTCAGAGTTGGTCGCAAATTAACAACATCGCCAACCACGATAAGGGCAGGTGCCTTCAATCCGGCTGCCCGGACTTTTTCGACAATCGTGCTCAATGTGCCGGATACCGTTACCTGGCCGGGGGTGGTGCCCCATCGAACCAGCGCGACCGGCGTGTCCGGCGATTTGCCGTGGTCCATCAATTGGTGTGTAATTTGGGGAAGATTTTTGACGCCCATGAAAAAAACCAGGGTTCCGATACCGGTTGCCAGAGCGGCCCAGTTAATGCTGGTTTCTTCCTTTGTAGGATCTTCATGGCCGGTAATAAAAGCCAGGGTGGAGGTCAGCTTGCGATGGGTCAGCGGAATGCCGGCATAAGCCGGGGCCGCGATCGCTGAAGTAACCCCGGGAACAATCTCAAAAGATAGACCCGCCTTAAAGAGCACCTCTGCTTCTTCGCCACCGCGGCCAAAGATAAACGGATCCCCGCCTTTTAGACGGGTTACGGTGGCACCGGTTTTGGCTTTTTCCACAATCAAATCATTGATCTGATCTTGGGAAAGCGTATGGTGACCGCCTTTCTTGCCGACATAGATGAGTTCGGCGGATTTGCGGGCATATTTTAGCAGGGCAGGGGAGGCCAGGTAATCGTAAATGATAACATCGGCGGCCTGGATACATTCTTTGCCCTTTACCGTGATTAAGCCAGGGTCTCCCGGCCCGGCACCGACCAGATAAACGTTAGCTTTCATAATTCTCGGGTGAGATTGATTTGAGTTTTTTCAAAATTTTGTCTGCTCCTCTGGCAAGGAGTTCTTCCGCCAGTTCGATACCGATCGCTTCAGATGTGTCCGCCGGGCCGCTCAATTGCGCTTTGATCATGCGGCTGCCATCGACTTCAGCGACCAATCCGGTCAGAATAAACTGCGCCTGACTGATTTTACCATGTCCGGCAATCGGGACCTGGCAGCCGCCCTCGAGCCGTTTGAGAAACGCACGCTCGCCTCTGACGACAGTCCGGGTGGGCCCATGGTCAAGCGCTTCCACCAGGGGCCCTATGACGGGGTCGTCGTTGCGAATTTGGATACACAAAGCCCCCTGACCGATGGCCGGCAGTATAATATCCGGATTCAGATATTCGGTAATTTTATGTTCAAGATTAAGCCGCTTTACACCTGCGGCTGCAAGAACAATGGCATCTAAATTTTCGACTTCCAGCTTTTTGAGTCGTGTATCCAGATTGCCGCGTAAGGGTTGAATAACGATGTCCGGTCGCGCGTGGCGCAATTGCGCCCCACGCCGCAGGCTGCTGGTGCCGATGATGCTGCCGGAATCAAGTTCTTTAAATCCAAGTCCGCTCCGGGATATGAACACATCGGATGGATTTTCTCGTTCAGGGACAGCTCCGATACACAATCCATCCGGAATTTCAGCCGGCATATCCTTCATGCTGTGCACCGCAATATCAACATGCTGTGTCAGCAAAGCGTGTTCGATTTCTTTCACAAAAAGCCCCTTGCCGCCCACTTTGGCAAGGGGCACATCGAGAATTTTATCTCCCTGGGTTTTAATTATGATAAGCTCAACAGTGTGCTGCGGAAATTTTTCTTCAAAAACTGACCTGACCCAGTTTGCCTGCCATAATGCCAGTTTGCTGCCGCGGGTTCCGATTTTGATGGGCGCATTCATCTGGAGCTAGTGGCTGCAGCCGGCGCAGCTGGATGCCGCGCAACCGCTGCAGGAGGACGCCCCGGCGGAACTGGACACGGTTTCACCGCCACTGCCTTTTGAGATAAAACCACAGGGGGACATCAATTTGGATACTTTTTTGCCGTTGCATGATGGGCAATTCGGTTTCTCGCTTCCAAAAACCAGGTATTCAAAATCCTGATCGCAGTTTTTACAATGGTATTCGTAAATCGGCATATTAAATTCTCCTGACGCCTCGTAATTGCATCGCTAGGTCAAAGCGCCACTGTTTTTATATATTGCTGCATGTAAAGTAAACAAGAAAAAACTGGGGTGTCAAGCCCCTCCGCCAGGGTCGCCGACCACCCGCAGAGGGGCGGATCGGATTTTTCGGCGCATTAAGACGCTTTGGCCCGGCGGTGTTTTAGAATTTTTGTAATATATTCCGATGCATCCTGGCCCAGCGAGTCGGCTTTTTTAAATTCTCTGAGGGCATCATCCAGACGGTTCTGTTTAAAATACAGCTGGCCCAATCGGTGCCTGAAAAGACCGTTTTCAGGTGAAAGCTGGACGCTTTCCTGACAGAACATCACGGAAATTTCGAGGTTCTCGCCCTGTTCATCAAATAGGCACCCCATGGCCGACAATGAAGTCGCATCGCTTGGATTTTGTTTTATCGCCGTTTTATAGGCCACTATTGCCTCAGCAGGCTTGCCGATGCTCGTATAACATTCACCCAGATACCGGAACGCCGCACCGGAGTCCGGATCCAGACGGGTGGCATGTTCAAGATACTTTTTCCCGCTCTCAGGCTGTTCTATTTCCATGAGAAGTCTGCCGGTTTGAAATGCAACTTCAAACACGTTCTGGTCTATGGTGTAAGCTTTCAGAAAAAGATCAAGGGCTTTGTTGCGATTGCCGATCAGCATATTGGTAAATCCAAGATTGTACCACGGCATGACTTCGTATGAATTCAAGTTTATGGCCGCCCTGAACTCCGATTTTGCCTTCTCATAATCTCCCATAAGGCCGTAGCAGACGCCCAGGCTGTTATGCACATTTTGATTGGACGGGTCCAGTTTCAGGGCCCGCTGAAACTCATCAATGGAACCATCGATATTGCCTTTGTCGAACATTTTATCACCGCTGATATTTAGGCTGACGGCATCAAAGATCGCGGTACTGCCCGGGCCCAAAAATGAAGCGTGGTCCAGTGCTTTGACCGCGTTGGAAAACATTTCAACCGGTTTATAGTCGAGCTTTGGATATTCGGCAATACCGGCACTCACGGATATGTCCGTTTGTTTTTTTATGATTTTCTGGAATTTCTGGATGAGTTCGAGACACTGGGATCCATTCTTGCCTTCAAAAAAGGCACCAAACAGACCCGAATTTACCAGGCCCCAGCTGCCGTTATGCTGCCGACACAGATCATCAGTTAATTTAGCGGCCATTTTATGGGTAGTGACCCGTTCGGGTTTCGCCTTTTCAGGATCGGAGCCGGTGTCATCATCGAATTGAAAAACTGTACATGCAAATATCTTGCTCGAAGATAGCTGCCGGGCTGCGCGATGAATAAACGAATGACCCGCGAGCAGATCAGGGTAAACGGATTGAATTGTTTTTTGAATATGGTCTGATGTGCGGGCACGCTTCTTTTCCAGATCTTCCGCTTCGGCTTTAGAATAAAGAAAGTGGCGCGTAGACTTCCGGTTGTGGTAGAGCTCTGAATGTTTTTGCGTCATATTCTCAGGCTTTCTGTGTCAGGTTTGCAAAGGCTGTTTCGATAACCGATAATTCATCCTTCTGTATGGTTCGGGGATCCATGACGAACAGATCGTCTTCAATTCTGCCGATGATCGGCGGATCATTAGACCGCATCGTTTTTTCCAGAGCGTTGGGGGACAGCCCTTTAATCTGTATGCCAATACATAAGCTGGGAAGTTCCATCAGGGGTAGCGCGCCGCCCCCGGTTTTTGAATATCGCTCGATTAGCCGGACGTTTATGCGCGCATCACCGATATTTTTTAATGCATCCGCCAGTTGATGGGCCCGATTTTGAATTTCCTTCAGCGGCAGCATGATCATACGTAAAGTGGGAATGATACGTACTGCTTTTTCTTTATCGCGATATAAACGCAGGGTGCTTTCTAAAGCGGCCAGGGTGAGTTTGTCAATCCGCAGTGCCCGCGTTATCGGATTCTTCTTAATCTGATCGACGACCTTTATTTTTCCAACGATAATTCCGGATTGCGGACCGCCGAGAAGCTTGTCACCGCTAAACGTAATCACATCAGCTCCGGCTGTAACGGATTCCTGAACGGTGGGTTCTTTTAACAGACCGTATTTTGAAAAATCAATAAATGTCCCGCTGCCCAAATCCTCCATAACCGGCAACTGGTGTGCGGCCCCCAGTTCGACCAGTTCACGCAATGAAACTTCGGCGGTAAAGCCGACCACACTGTAATTGCTGGTATGGACTTTTAGCAGCAATCCGGTATTTGGACCGATGGCATCTTCATAATCTTTTAAATGAGTGCGGTTGGTGGTTCCCACTTCCCTTAGAATGCCGCCACTTTTGGCCATTACATCCGGGACCCGGAAGGAGCCGCCGATTTCGACAAGTTCACCCCTTGAAACGACAACTTCTTTGTTTCTTGCAAGGGTTTCCAGGCACAGCAAAACGGCGCCGGCATTGTTATTGACGACCATGGCCGCCTCAGCACCGCTAATTTCACAAATCAGATCTTCCACACAGCTGTAACGGGAGCCACGTTTTCCGATATCTAAATCATATTCCAGATTTGAATACCGGCTGGCAATCGTTATCAGATTCTCAACGACTTCAGCGGCCAGCAGCGAGCGGCCTAAATTGGTATGCACCACCACCCCGGTCGCATTAATCGTATTTTTTAGATTTGGCGTCATGGCATTTTTGGCAGCATGTTTTACCGCATCCATCAGGTGGGGATCCGACAGGCTGTCCGTATTAACAGACGGGTCATCGTTGAGAATCGCCTGACGTTTGCTATCGATTACAGCGCGAATAGAGTTGACCACCACCGTTGGGGGAATACCATCGAAAAAAGTGTCCTTAACGGTAAGCGCCATGAGGTGATCTACGCCCGGAAGTTTGCGTAAAAGCACCTGCTTGTTTGAGTTGATCTGTACCAAACTTTTCTTCTTTGCTTTTGTCATAATTTTTATTTATCCGCCACGGACACACACAGACGCGGTAAACAGATGACAGCCTGCGTCGAGCCCATCGGCCGTGAGTCGTTTGACCCAGAGCTCAAGACCGAAGGGTTCGGGGCCGTACGGCTCGGTCGTCTCGAAAACAGTCTGCCCTCTGTATCTTCCCGCCACCTGAACCCTGAATCCATTAACTGACAATTGATGGCGTCCCCCGTTTGTTGCGGTAAGCTTACGGTGCCGTCAGCGCGAATTCCGGTGAAGTTTCCAGCGCCAGGATCGGAATATGATCAACAAGTTTCGGGAATTCGGAGATCGAAAGTCCGATTGTTTTCATTCTGGCGGCCAGAGCTTCGGTGTTTAGACGCTCCAGCTCCAGTCCGGTATGAAATCTGCTCATCAGAAGATCGGCCAGGTAAACGATATGGACCAGCTCTTTGTGCTGTGATGCATTTTCGGGCAAATGGTGGAATCTGATGGTTTCAATCAGAGACTCGGGAAAAGACCAGTTCAGGGCAAGTTCGGCACCCACTTCGGTATGATCGGTTCCGAGCACCTGTTTTTCAACTTCTGAAAAATTCTTTCCTTCCTCGTTTAATTCCCGATAAAAGAGAGGAAAGCCCGAATTTATAAATTGATCGAGTACCACCTTGCCGATATCATGCAGCAGACCGGCGGTGTAAGCCATTGAGGGTTCTATTTTTCCCGCTACTTTAGCCAATTTTTCGGCAATGACCGCCGTGCCGACCGCATGGTGATATAACCCGCCTTTGCAAAGAGAATATCCCTTGCCGGTCTGATTAAAGAAGCTGTTCAAAGATGCGGAGATGACAAATTTTAGCAAAAGATGTTGCCCCAGCATGACCAAGGCGTGATCTAAAGACTCGATCTTGTTTCGACTGGCAAACATGACGGAGTTGCAAAGTTGCAAGGTTCGGGCGCTGATTACCTGGTCCTTTCGGATTTCCTCGGTTATGTTTTTTATTTCATAAAGCTCTTCATTAATGATCCGCAATATTTTTAAAGCAACCTGAGGAATCGGCCGTAAGTCCTTTAGAGACCTGCTAATTTGGTCCGGCTCGGGTATTTTAATATCGGCATCGGCTGAAAGTTTGTCAAATCCGGCCGGCTCGATCCGACATTTGCCTGTATTCAAATCCAGAATGAGATGACAGGTAAAAAACCCGCCGGTTTCCAATTGTTCGACTTTAATGTTTTCATCGGCGATGAACTGCATCACACGTTCGGTGGTGCGCCCCCCTATATCTAATTCGAGATCGGAATCATCTATCGGGCCTACCAGTGCACCTCCGGCGATGTTGGCTCGGATGTTTTCCGGTGTTGCTCCCGCATCATATAATGCCTGCAGAAAAAGTGGGAATCCGGTGGATGCATATTTTTCGGGCTGGGACACGCCTTCAATCGATATGGGCTCTGGAAGTAAGAGATGTATCAGGCCCCCGACGCCGGCCGCAGGATCGTGCATGGCCACTCCCACGCATGTTCCCAGGTAGGCTTCCAGGATCATCGGCTTTATCCTATCGACACGATAGCTTCCGGCAGCGACATGGTATCGAATTTTATCTGACATAATTGTATAAAAATACTTGGCATTGTCTGCAAATATGAAAAATTTATCATATATCATCATAAAGTCAATTATTTCAATAGATTTCTTAATCCCCTGATACCATTGAAGTAAAATTTACTTTATCGTCCAATTGGTATAAGATATGAAATTATAGTGAACGAAAGTAGCGAGTGACTAAAGTGAACTAAAGTGTGAAATGACTAAAGTTAAGGTGTCGCTTCGCTCTGTCTTTTATGTATAAATGACAGAATTCCTCAATTTTAGGCACTTTAGCTCATTTTAGCTCACTTTAGTCACTTGTATTTCTACTAAAATGCCCAAAAGGCTCATGTTTTCCCATCGGCGTGTTGTAAGACGTTCAGGAGGCCTGATGAAAAACATCCTGGTTACCGGCGGATGTGGTTTTATCGGAACAAATTTTATCCACTACCTGCTTTCCAATTCTGGTTTTGACGGGCGCATTATCAATATCGATAAACTGACTTATGCCGGCAATTTAGAAAACCTGGCCGCCGTCGAAAAAGAATTTAGGGAGCGCTACATTTTCATACAGGCCGATATCTGCGACCCAGATGCATTGAAGGATGTGTTTGAAACTTACGGCGTGGATACGATCTGTAACTTTGCCGCCGAATCCCATGTCGACCGTTCGATTGCAGCACCCGATGCTTTCATTAAAACCAATATCGAGGGGACTTTTTGTTTGCTGGAAATGGCCCGCCGGCATGAAAATCCGCTGGTCCTGTTTCATCATGTAAGCACTGATGAAGTGTATGGATCATTGGGCCTGGATGGCCATTTTACAGAAGAAACACCATACCGGCCAAACAGCCCTTATTCGGCATCTAAAGCATCTTCGGATCATCTGGTGAGAGCGTATTTCAAAACCTACGGGTTGCCGGTGACCATTTCCAGCTGCTCGAATAATTACGGCCCATATCAGTTTCCGGAAAAAATGATTCCGTTGATGATTTTAAATGCCCTGGAAGACAAGCCGCTGCCGGTTTACGGGGAGGGCCGCAATGTCAGGGACTGGCTGTATGTAACCGATCATTGCAAAGCGGTCTGGAAGATCATGAAAGAGGGGATCCATGGTGAAACTTACAACATCGGCGGTCAATGCGAAATGGCCAACATCGATCTGGTTAACCATATCTGTGACTTGCTTGATAAGATGGTGCCCCGGCCCGACCAGCCCCCCCGCCGAGAGCTGATCACCTTTGTCAAAGACAGACCCGGCCATGATTTGCGTTACGCGATCGATTTCAGCAAACTCAAAAAAGAACTGGGCTGGACGCCGGATGAATCCTTTGAAACCGGAATAAGAAAAACCATACAATGGTATCTGGACAATCCGGCCTGGGTGGAGCAGATCAAAAGCGGCGAATACTATCAACGGTGGATCAAGAAGCATTACGGCGGTGCCTAGAAATTTTCATGTTGCGTGTCCAGTAAATTCCGGTATTCAACTCGCAACCCGCAACACGTAGTTATCTCCACCAAATGTTTCTCGTAATTTCATTTCCGACGATAGGCTTTAATTATGAAACAAGGCAAGGATTATATCATCTTCCCGTTGGATGTACCTACAATTGATGCGGCCAGGAATTATGTTAAATTGCTGGCCGAAAGTGTGGGACTGTTCAAGGTGGGTCTCGAGCTGTTTGTTCGTTCGGGGCCTGAAATCATTGAATACATCCATACCCATAGCGTTGCCCGGGTATTTTTGGATTTGAAACTTCATGACATACCGGCCACGGTGGGACGTGCAATGGCGCGGATTTCAGATCTCGGAGTTGCATTTACCACGGTTCATGTGGGTGAGACCCCACGGATGCTGGAGGCGGCTGTCGAGGGCAGTGGCGGAAAAGTCGGCATTCTGGGTGTCACCGTCCTGACCAGCGTTAGCGCGGAGGATTTAAAAACAGCCGGTTATCGTGAGGATTTTTATGAGGATATACCGCGCACCGTGATTCAAAGGGCTCAAATTGCCCAGAAAACCGGATGTGCCGGAGTGATATGTTCGGGCCTTGAAGCACAACAGATCAAGGAAAAATTAGGCGCGGATTTCCTTGCGGTGACACCGGGGATCCGACCGGTTTGGACGGCTACTGATAAGGAGGATCAGCAAAGAATTACCACACCGGCCCAGGCCATAACCGCCGGTGCGGATTATCTGGTGATTGGAAGACCCATCCGGGATGCCGAAAATCCCAGGCAGGCTGCGGCCCGAATTGCCCGAGAAATAGAAAATGTGCTTTAGCGCTTTAGATGTCAGCTTGCACATCATTAAGATTCGATCGGCTCTTCCTCACCACAATCCCGCTGCATTACATGCTTTTTTGACAAAGGGGTTCTCGTTTTTTTGAATTTTTTCAACCCGTTGGGCGCGTTCACATTCCCAGCTATCCACTGGGTCCTGTTTGTCCCAGGCCTTGAAAAGCATACGGTTTTCTTTCGTGATCATATCATAGCCGGGATAGGCCCAATCCATGTAAAAATACACCCTCGCAATGTCCCCTCTTACCTCAGAGGGGGGTTCAACTTTATCAAGGGCGATCTCAATATCACAATCGCCGAACTCTTGATTTTCTTCAGGAATCATACCGAAATCGTGATTTGACTTTAGCCCTCTGATTTCTCCGATAGCGGGAACCAAATTATATAGATCACATTGCATTAACCTGAATTTTCTGCTCACTTTTTCAGCACAGTTTCGACCTTTGAAAGGTCTGCCCCTGTTATCCAGGCATTCAGGATGACCATCGCGCCATTCAGAAAATTTGTATCCAAACGAATCAAGCGGCACAATATGATCCCACTCAAGCTGGCGCGCTCTTCTCGATTTTCTTTTCGGAATGTAGCCGTTATTGTGAATAACATATTTCCCCTGTGTGTATTGGGAACCACAATAAAAGGTTGTCTGGTGGCGAAGGTAAACTTCCTTTATCAGGATTCTTTGAGCCTTGCTAAAAGATTGAATTGTCCGGTTGCCTCTCCTCTCAGCATAAACAGGTCCTGCCACGAAACCGATCAATGTCAATATCAGCGAAATGGGAGCTACAATTTGGCGGAATATTTTAAGTGAGAAAACAAATTTTGAGTGAAACATGAAATATTTTTCCTTAAAGCCCAAAACAAAACCCCGCCTCTCTAAAAGAGAAAAGGGGTTTTTAATTCAGCACATTGGTATCCTCCTTAAAGTTTATCCCTTGGCTTTTTGATAATGAGAAGTAGCGCAAGGACATCCCAAGACGTTGATCATTTTCAACCCTTGCGACACCTTACGGTTGGCCGAATCCTTGCGCTGAGATTATAGTTAGCAGCAATGATGTTATTAAGTCAAGATCGATCCAAATATAAAGGCAGGGCAAAAAAACCGGCCCTGCCGCCATTAAGCTTTTTGTAAGATTCTCAGAACATTATAAAATAACGATATACCGCAATGCCGAGGATGACAGCACCCACAATCAAACCGAAGATCAACTGGTCCCTGCTAAACCGTTTCATCGGTTCGCCCTTATAATTCCGCAATCTGCAATCCCTAGCCATCCTTATCCAACTCAAAAGCCGAATGCAGCACCCGCACGGCAAGTTCAGTGTATTTTTCCTCGATGATACATGAGATTCTAATTTCAGAGGTACTGATCATCATGATATTAATGTTTTCTTTAGCAAGGGCAGTAAACATCTTGGATGCCACCCCTGAGTGGTCCTTCATCCCGACGCCGATTACCGAAACCTTGGCAATTTTTTCGTCGCCAAATACATTTTCGGCCTTGATTTCTTCCGCGATCTTTTTTTCTATTTCCAGTGCTTCCTTGAAACTGGCTTTCGGAACGGTAAACGTTAAATCCGTTTTTCCTCCGGGGCGGGTATTTTGAATGATCATATCCACCACAATACCGCCGTCTGCAATCGGCGTAAAAATTTTAGATGCAATTCCCGGTTTGTCCGGAACTCTTTTTAGGGTTATGCGGGCTTGGTCTTTGTCATGGGTGACGCCGGATACAACCAGACGTTCCATTCCGGAATTTTCATCCACCACCATGGTTCCCTCCTCTTCACTGAATGATGATCTG
>Ga0209536_100009694_pt1 | contig 14303 bp, 11 predicted proteins | sample DeeMarSeWOR28_12_FD_187461 | JGI IMG/M metagenome (GOLD analysis project Ga0209536, IMG submission 187461) | Marine sediment microbial communities from White Oak River estuary, North Carolina - WOR-2-8_12 (SPAdes) (version 2) | ecosystem: Environmental > Aquatic > Marine > Intertidal zone >...
TGACGGCGTTCAGACCCTCGCGGCCGATGGTGTACCCGCTTCCTTCATCCCCGAGGATACGCCCCCATCCCCCGACCCGAAAGATCGTCCCCTCATGCCCCTTCCCGAAAGCAATCGAGCCCGTCCCCCCGATGAGGATAATCCCCAAGCCTCCCGAGAACGCCCCTTCGAGGGCGATCCGGGCGTCGCTTTCGATTGCCGTGTGCGCGAACGACAGGTTGCGGCGCTTCATCTCTTCGAGAAGCCCCGACAGCATCCGATCTTTGTCCGTTTGGCGCCCCGCCCCCGTCAGCCCCGCCACCACTGCGACGATGTCCCTGGCCTCGCATCCGGCCTCCGCTACACACTCCTGAACAAGATCGAGGATGACCGAAGCCGCCTTGTCTACTCCCAGGATCTGGAAGTTGGACGGGCCGCCGATCTTCTTTGAAAGGATGGTCCCTGACGGGTCGACGAGAATGGCCTCGGTTTTCGTGCCACCCCCATCGAGTCCCACGACGAGTTGTTTGTTGTTCATGACGGGCGCGAAAGTATACCCAATATTGTAGGGAAATGCAAGAAAATCGGCCGATTCGGGGTTCTGCCCTGACCCTTTTCAGAGCATTCGCTCATCGTATGAATAGACGCGTGGCGCCCTGCGCCCCTCCCCATGAGCGGGGAGCGATTTCGTTTCTATTATTGTTATATTAACCGACCGTTCTGATGATGCGAAAGGAATTCGGCTCCATGAGACTTCTTCGTTTGACCTTCGTTCTCGCCCTGGCACTTGGATTCTCCGTGATCGCCTCTGCCCAGGTGGGCACGAAGGCACCTGATTTCACTCTGAAGAATGCCGACGGGCAGGACGTCACGCTCTCGGATCTGAAGGGCAAGGTTGTCCTCGTCAATTTCTGGGCCACCTGGTGCGGCCCGTGTGTGCGGGAAATTCCTGATTTTCTTGAGGTCTACAACGAGTACAAAGACAAAGGTTTTGAGATTATCGGCGTTTCACTTGACCGCACGGGATGGAAGGTCGTGACCCCCTTTGTCGAAAAGATGCAAATGACATATCCGGTGGTCGTCGGGAACAACGAAGTCGTCAATGCGTTTGGCGGCTTCAACGCCATCCCCACGACATTCCTCATTGACCGCAAGGGCACCATTGCCGATAAGCACATCGGACTCATGACCAAAGCGGACCTTGCAGCCAAGCTCAAGAAGCTCCTCTAGAAGCGACGCGTTCTTCAACACCTGTCCCATTGACCATGCCCTCAGGAACTCCGATGCGGTCTCTTACTTCCATTATGAAGCGAACGGCGCCCATGGCGGTTCTTCTGGGCGCCTTGGCACTCGGGACGGCGCAGGCGCGTCAGGTCAACGTCGGGTCCAGCGCCCTGTCCGGCACAGCGGAGAAGCTCTCCGTTGTCGTCAAGCAGGCCCAGAGCGCCGTGCTCCCCGGCTCCACGATCCGTGTTGCCGTCGTCGTCACCCTCGAACCGACGTGGCATGTGAATGCCCACGTCCCGAGCGAGGACTATTTGATCGGAACATCATTTGGCCTTGAGCCGACCGAGGGCTTCATCCTCTCGGACATTCGGTATCCGCGTCCTGAGACGGTGGACTTCGCTTTCGCCGACAAGCCGCTGGACGTCTATGAAGGAATGTTCAGCATCTTTCTGACACTGCGGGTGTCTGATGCGATCGCCCAAGGGGACGTCCTCCTCAAGGGGACGCTCGAGGCGCAGGCATGTAATGACCAGGTGTGTCTCGCTCCCTCCGTGGTCGACGTAGAAATTCCGATTACGGTCACCACCGACGAGGGGGCCGTGGCGCCAGCGAACGACGAGCTCTTCAGTACCTACGACGAGGCCGAGGTTGCCGCGAGCGGCGGGGCTGGCTCCGAGCTCGCCGCGCTCTTTGAATCCGAGGGGTCGCTGGCGGCATTTGCTGCGATCTTCCTGATCGGACTCGCCCTCAATCTCACGCCGTGCGTCTATCCGATGCTCTCGGTCACGGTGTCGCTCTTCGGCACGCAGACCGAGACCAACACGTTTCGGGTCTTCTTGAAGGCGGTCGTCTATGTGCTCGGCATCGCCTCGATGTACAGCCTTCTGGGGGTGACGGCCGCACTGAGCGGCGGACTGTTCGGCAGTTGGTTGCAAAGCCCTTGGGTGCTCGGCTTCATTGCAGCTCTGCTCATCGGCTTATCGCTCAGCATGTTCGGGCTCTATCAGATTCAGGCCCCCTATTGGTTGACAAGCAAGCTCGGTGGATCGACCGGCACGGGGGTTATCAGTCTGTTTGTCTCCGGTCTCGTGGTCGGGGTGTTTGCGGCACCGTGCATTGGCCCCCCTGTCATTGCGCTCCTCGCGCTGGTGGGATCAAAGGGGGACCCGGTCTTCGGATTCTGGGCATTTTTCATCCTTTCGCTCGGCTTGGGCCTGCCGTATCTGATCCTCGGGACGTTTTCGGGGCTCTTGAAGAAGATCCCTCGTTCAGGAGATTGGCTCATTTGGGTCGAACGCGTCTTCGGTGTGGTGCTGGCCGCCGCAGGGCTCTTCTACCTGGCGCTCGCCCTGGCACCGAAGTTGGCGGCGTACATCCCGGCCGGAGCCCTGATTCTCGGCGGCATCTATCTTGGATTCTTGGAGCCCTCGGGAAAGACCAAGAAGGTCCTGCGCGCGGTCAAGATCGTCTTTGGGCTCACTGCGCTCTCGCTCGGGATCGTGTTCGCCATCGGCCTGCGCGAGGAGGGCATCCGGTGGGAGCCCTTTGATGAAGCCCGGCTCGCCGAAGCGATAACCACAGGAACCCCGGTCGTCATGGATTTCTACGCGGACTGGTGCATCCCCTGCCTTGAGCTGGAACAGAGCACCTTCACGGACAAGGAAGTGATCGACGCCACCCGTGACTTCGTGCGCCTCAAGGTCGACCTGACGCATTTCGATTCTCCTGAGGCGGAGGCACTGCGTCAAGAATTCTCGATCGCCGGCGTTCCAACAATCGTGTTCCTGGATGCCCGCGGCGCCGAAGTCGGCTCTGCACGGGTGATTGGATACCTCTCCCCCGAGAAGTTCCTGGAACGCGTACGCATGGTGACGGCCGAGCCGTAGTGGTTCCAGAGCTTGTTTTCTCCTCGTTTTTGCATTAGGTTTGGGCTTTCAACGCCACAGGCCCCCCATGATCGAACACGTTGTGAGGACAAGACCGTGACGGAAGAGCACAACCAGAAGCCGCAGCTCCTGAGGGCATTGGGCCTGCGTGAAGGCATCTCCCTCCACATGGGAGTCATCATCGGGTCAGGGATCTTCCTTGTCCCGGCGACCATTGCCGGACATCTCGGGGCGATGGGTCCGATCATGCTGGTCTGGGTCGTTGCCGGGATGTTGACGCTCTTCGGGGCCTTGACCTTGGCCGAGCTCAGTTCGGTGCTGCCGCAGGCTGGGGGTCCGTATGTGTACTTGAAGCACAGCTTCGGGCGCATCTGGGGCTACATGTTCAGCTGGAACGACTTCTTCATCAACAAGGCCGGATCTGCGGCGGCCATCGCCATCGCGTTCTCAACCTATCTGGGGTATTTCATTCCTGCCGTCAGCCCGGAACACGCGTTCATCCGACACGAGTATCTTTTCCTCGGCGAGCACATGGAGTTCTCCTTCGGGTGGAACCAGATCGTCGCGATACTGACCATCGGCCTGGTCACGTTTATCAATGTGCGGGGGGTGAAGTTCGGCGGATGGGTGATGAATTTTTTCACCACGGCGAAGGTCCTGGCACTCATCGGACTGATTCTTGCGGTATTCCTCTCGGGCGAGGGAAGCACGGACAACTTTCTCCCATGGTGGCCTGAGGAGTGGTCGAGCCAGCTCACCGCTGCCTTCGGACTCGCCATGATCAGCGCGCTCTGGACCTACGACGGTTGGATCGACGTGACGCTCGCAGCCGGTGAGATCAAGAACCCCGAGCGCAACGTCCCCCTGGCCCTCTTGATTGGGACGCTGGCCATCATCGCCCTTTACCTGGCAGCAAATTTCGCTTACGCTTTTGCAATTCCTCTGAACGAGATGGCCGGCTCTCCCCGCATCGCCGCAGATGTGGCAGGCACGGTCTTGGGCCCCGTGGGCGTGTCCCTGATCATCATCGGGATCATGGCCTCGACCTTTGGCTCCACCAACGGAATGCTCCTGGCCGGCCCCCGGTCCCTGTATGCGGCCGGTGCCGACGGATCGATCGCCAAGGCCTTCGGCAAAGTCCACCCGAAATACCACAGCCCGTATGTCGCCATCATCACGCTCGGTGTGTGGGGATCCATCCTCACGTTGAGCGGCACCTACGACCAGATCGCCTCCTACGTGGTGTTTGGTTCGTGGTTTTTCTATGCGCTCACCGCTCTGGGAGTGATTGTGCTGCGCCGCAAGATGCCCGAGGCGAAGCGTCCCTACAAAGCCTGGGGATATCCCTATGCGACGCTCCTGTTCGTCGCCATCGCGGGATGGTTCGTCTATAACACGCTCATGGAAGACACACGGAACGCCCTGATCGGTATCGTGTTACTCCTGATCTCTCTCCCGCTCTATTTCTACTGGGTGCGCAAACCCAACCGGACGACGTAGGAGGCGCCCGGCGCCATCTCTGGGGAAAAAGGCGTATACTGCGGTATCCGGCCTAGGCCGGCATCCCCGGTGTCCTCTCGAAAAACACATGACCATTTTCGGACACGAGTTGTGGATATGGGTCGCGTTCAACGCCCTCATTATCGTCCTGCTCGTTGTTGATCTGCGCGTGTTCCACCGAAGGGCCCACGAGGTTCGGGTCCGTGAAGCTCTTGCGTGGAGCGCTGTCTGGATCGTGCTTTCGCTCGCTTTCAATCTGTTCGTGTATTTCTGGATGGGCTCCGCGGCGGCGCTGCAATTCTTGACAGGGTATCTCATTGAAAAATCCCTGAGCGTCGACAACCTGTTCGTTTTCCTTCTGATTTTCTCGTATTTCAAAGTGCCCGCGCGGTATCAGCACCGGGTGCTGTACTACGGTATTCTGGGTGCGCTGATCATGCGCGGCACGCTGATTGCGCTGGGCGTCACGCTGATCCACCAGTTTCAATGGATCCTGGACGTCTTCGGGCTGTTCCTCATCTATGCTGGGGCCCGGATGGCGTTCCAGCGTCAACAGACGGTGATTGATCCCGACCGGAACATCGGCGTCAAAGTGGTGCGGCGCTTGTTTCGGCTGTCTCGCGGGTACCACGAGGGGAAGTTCTTTGTGCGCGAGGACGGGAAGTCCATGGCGACGCTTCTGTTCCTCGTCCTGGTGATGGTGGAGACCACCGATCTGGTCTTCGCGCTCGACTCCATCCCGGCGATCTTCGCCATCACGACCGATCCGTTTCTTGTATACACCTCGAACATCTTCGCCATTCTGGGCCTGCGCGCCCTGTACTTCGCCCTCAAAGGGCTGATGGACCTGTTCCACTATTTGAAACTCGGACTGTCGCTGATCCTGATCCTTATTGGTATGAAGATGCTTATCGCTGATATGTTTCCGATCCCCACGTGGGTCTCCCTCGTGGCTGTCGCCGGGATCCTCACGGTATCGGTTGTTGCATCACTCCTTGCACCGCGCCGCTCGTCCGAATCCGACGGCTCGAAGCCGTCAATCTGATTGTCACCTACACTCTATGCACGATGCTTGATAATATCATTCTCCTGGTCTTTGGCGTTTTGTCTCCCCTTGCGCTCGCCGTCGGGTTCTTCGGTTTCTGGATGGCCGTCCGGGCTTCCAAGCTGAAGGAGGCGGACCTCCGGATGTTCTTCTGGGCCGTGCTTGGCTTGGCGGGGTTCGTCTTCTCACTGGTGAGCTTCGCGTATTTCCTCCTGCCGATTCTTTCGGCACGGCTGTTCGACTGAGGAGTGGGTTGCATTTTCGCAGGAAAGTTTCGTATCGTCCGGAGGGTAGATCGATCGACCACCTTGTTGCACGGAGAGCGAGTGTGATGAAGACCCTCGTGATTAGCTTGGCCATTGTCCTGGCGGCGGTGGCTTCTTCCTGTACGGACAGCTCTCAGGGTCCCGAGGAGCCTCTGTTCGGGTCGCAAACCTATGTCATCCCGGGGACCTATACGTGGACTCCCGAAGGGACGAACCTCTCGGCCGTCATCATTGTGGTCGGCGGGGGCGGCGGCGGAGGTGGCGGGGCGAACGCAAACACCCTTGCAGGAGCCTATGCCTATGGCGGTGGTGGCGGAGGAGGTGGTGGCGCCGGGCAGGTTCAGATCGACAGCATCGGTTTGACGGCCGGGTCCACCTACACCATCATCGTCGGTGACGGCGGCGCTGCAGGCGTGCAGGGAGCCAGCGGCCAGAACGGTTCTCCCGGACAGCAATCACAGTTCCGCCTCGGGTCTGTAACCATCAAGACCGCGCTCGGAGGCTCCGGGGGACTCGGAGGATCGGGAAGCACAACCGCACAGGGGACTGGCGGAGCGGGCGGCAACGGGTACCCCAACGGGAGCGCGGGCAATGACGCCACTGCGGGTGCCGCGGGGAGCGCCACGGGCGGCGGTGGCGGATCCGGAGGCGTGAGCAGCACGTTCCACGGATCCGGCGGATCGGGAGGATTTGGCGGATCGGTCACCAACTACGCGACCTCAAGCGGAAGCCCCGGCCTGCAAGGAGGACCCGGATATGTGCGGATCGACTGGAGGGAAAACTAAGCCATGACCAAAGAGCACCCATCGTGTGTGCTGTGCGGCAGGGATCAGCACTCGGTCCCCCTCGTCACCGTTCAATTCAAAGGGAGTCAATTCTGGATCTGTTCGCAGCACCTCCCCGTCCTCATCCATGACCCGGCCCAGCTTACCGGGGCCCTCCCGGGAGCCGAGGGGCTCTACCCGGCCGACCACAAGGATTGATCATCCGTGCACGTTTTGCCGGCCACGCCAGAAGCGATAGGGCCTGTTCAGAGATACTCGCCTCGAAGATTTCGTCCAATGCCAACCACCGTATGCAGGAGCACCGTCATGAACATCCGACGCACCATGTATGGGATTCTCCTTCTTGTCATTGCCGCCGGAACTGTCCCAGCCCAGGTCAAGAAGCAACTCACGGCTGAACAGATCTTCAGCGGCAAGACCCCACAGTTCACCGCTCCCCTCCCCCGCATCACGGGATGGGACGATGACGCCACCTATATTGAGATGAAGAAGAAAGAGGGGGACGAACGTCCAGTGCCGTATCTGATCGATGCCCGGACAGGCGAAGACAAAGGACGCGCCCAGGAAGTCAACCTCGATGAGTTCAAGGACGTCCTGGGAGAGGGAATCACTCCGAGCCGCCCATCCGATGCGTCGAAGGACCGATCGGTCGTCATCTATGCAAAGGACAACGACCTGTATCTGTTCACGCCGGCCTCCAAGACGTTGACCCGTCTGACCAATGACGCCGCGGAGGAGAAGAACCCGACGCTCTCGCCAAGTGCAGAGTTCGTTGCCTTCACACGCGACAATGATCTGTATTCGGTCGATTTGAAGACCGGGAAAGAAACCCGCTACACCACTGACGGAAGCGATCTGGTCTACAGCGGATGGGCCTCCTGGGTCTACTATGAAGAGATTCTCGGTCGACGCTCGCGCTACCAGGCCTTCTGGTGGGCTCCCGACAGCAGGCGCCTCGCGTTCTTCCGCTTCGACGATTCCCCGGTGCCGATGTTTCCGATCTATAACTCCGAAGGGCAGCACGGCTTCTTAGAACGGACTCGCTACCCCAAGGCGGGTGATCCGAATCCCTATGTCCGCGTCGGGGTCGTGCCGGTCACAGGCGGGACGATCGCATGGGCGTCCTTCGACGAGAAGGCCGACCAGTACTTCGGTCCCCCCTACTGGATGCCCGACGGAAAGACTTTCCTGGTGCAGTGGATGAACCGGGGACAGGACAACCTGAAGATCTATGCCATGAACCCGACCACGGGTCGTACTGTCGAAATCTACGATGAGAAGCAATCATCCTGGATTGACTGGTATGAGGACATGCCGTTTCTGAGCATGAAGGGAGGATTCCTCCTGAACAGTGACAAAGATGGATGGAACCACCTGTACTATCACGGTAACGACGGGAAGCTCATCGCCCGATTGACGTCAGGCCCCTGGCGGGTCCGCTCTGTTGAAGTGGTCGATGAGGACAACGGCATCGTCTATTTCACGGCCAGCCGCGAGGCCTCAACGCGCACCGACCTGTACAGCGTCCGCCTGGACGGCTCAGACTTGAAGCGGCTGACCTTCGGGGACTACACGCACCGCGTCCAAGTTGCACCAAAAGGATCCTACTTCATCACGACCTATTCAAACGTCTCCACGCCCCCCCGTATGACGCTCTGCGACAAGTCCGGGGCCGTCGTGCGTGAACTCGGGGACAGCAAGACCAAGGAGCTTGACGAATACGCGCTGGCGACGACCGAGCTGATCCGGATCCCGACCGAAGACGGCTATCAGCTTCCGGCTCTGGTCACCTTGCCTCTCAACCTCGACCCTTCCAAGAAGTATCCGGTCCTGATCTCGATCTACGGTGGCCCCAATGCCGGTACGGTCTCCGACGGCTGGCGCATGTCGATGAACTCTCAGTGGATGGCCATGGAAGGGTTGATTCAGGTTTCCGTGGACCACCGAGGCTCGGGCCATTTCGGAAAGGAGGGAGTCGCTCTCATGCACCGGAACCTCGGGAAATGGGAAATGCACGACTACATCGAAGCAGTGAAGTGGCTGCTCCAGAAGCCTTACGTTGACAAGAACAAGATCTGCATCACCGGGGGAAGTTACGGGGGGTACGTGACGGCGATGGCGCTCACCTACGGATCCGACTACTTCACGCATGGCATCTCCAGCTCCCCCGTCATCGACTGGAAGCTGTACGACAGCCACTACACGGAGCGCTACATGGACACGCCCGCCGAGAACCCGGAAGGGTACGCGTTCGGATCTGCTGTCACCCATGCCGACAAGTACAAGGGGCTGCTCAGGATCGTGCACGGCACCATGGACGACAATGTCCACATGCAGAACACCATCCAGCTCATCGATGCGCTCGAAAATCTCAACCGCCATTTCGAATTCATGCTGTATCCGGGAGAGCGGCACGGGTGGGGGCCCCCGAAGTCCAACCACTCCCGCTCCGAGACCGCGCGCTTCATCTACACGCATCTCCTCGAAAAGCCGTTCCCCGAGGAGCTCTACCGCAACGCGCGGATGGGCCGCTGAGACAGCACGATACGGTCCCAAAAGAGAGCCGCCCCTTTGCACAAGGGGCGGCTCGGTGTTTCATGGGTCAGGCATGCGACAGTGCACCGGGCTGCCGTCAGCCTTGCCGATCTCGAACCAGGACTAGCCTGCGCGCTCGGTGGCAGGCCCCTGCCTCCAGCCGATAGATGGAGACTCCGCGGGCAATCCCTTTGGGTTCCCAGGTGATGAAGTGGGGGCCGGCTTCGAGCTCGCCATCAACGAGCCTCTGGATACGACGACCAAGGAGACCGTACAGCTTCAACGTCACATGTCCTTTTGTGGCAACAGAAAGACGGATGAGGGAAGGGGCAGGACGAGGAGTCTCCTGAGCCTTTGCGACGCTTTCATGGCCGGGCCCTTTACGTCTGCGGCCTGAAGAAGAACCCAGGATGGCATATCAAGTGGTGCCTTCGGCAGCAGCAAAGTCAAGTGCTCAGCCGGAGATGCCCTCCCGCAGAGAGTCGGCGGGCCTCGACATTTCTCGTGTTTCTTGCGCCTCTCGTGAGCTCGTGTGAGCGATGAGGACAGGGATTGATTCCGGCATTCCTATCACCTCCTGCCGATCGAATCGTCTCCTTGATTTTGCCTGCCGTCTTCTCTACTTTGGGTGTTCAGACTGCCCTATGCACACCCAGCCCTCCCCCATTCGAACACTATCCGTCATCGTGCCAGCCTTTAATGAAGCGGCCACGATCACGGGAATCTTCGAGAGCATCCTTGCGGCCCCTCTGCCGGAGGGGATGGAGCGGGAACTCGTCGTCGTCAACGATTGCTCAACCGATGCGACTGACGAGCGGGTCCGTTCGTATATCGGTGCTCATTCGACCGCTCCAATACAGTACCTTGTCCACGAACGCAACCAAGGCAAGGGCGCGGCCATTCATACGGGAATACGAGTCGCCTCAGGAGATGCGATCATCGTCCAGGATGCAGACCTTGAGTACGACCCGCGGGAATACCAGGCTCTGCTGCGTCCCATGGTCGAAGGCCGGGCCGACGTCGTCTACGGAAGCCGCTTCAAGGGGAGCAATCCCCACCGGATCCTGTTCTTCTGGCACTCGATCGGGAACCATATCCTGACGTTCCTGTCGAACATGTTCACCAATCTGAACCTGACCGACATGGAAACGTGCTACAAACTCTTCCGTGCCGATGTCTTGAAGAGTCTCCCGCTTAAGGAGAAACGGTTCGGGTTCGAGCCCGAGGTCACGGCGCGGATCAGCCGCGTCCCGGGGATCCGCATTTATGAAATCGGCATCTCCTACTACGGCCGCACCTACGCCGAGGGAAAAAAGATCAACTGGAAGGACGGCGTCCGCGCCATCTACTGCATCCTGAAGTATAACCTCTGGTCACGAAGCTGACGAAATGCCTGCCGCGTCGATACGCCCGACGACCTTTTTGGTCTTGATCCTCCTCGTCCTCTCGGTGTACATCTTGGGCATGGTCACCATCGACGTTATGGAGGTGGACGCTGCACAATACGCCTCGATCAGTCGCGAGATGATGGCCAGCGGCGATGTGCTCGAACTCCATCACCGCGGACAAGACTACCTCGACAAGCCTCCCCTGCTGTTCTGGCTCTCGGCGCTTTCCATGACAGTCTTTGGGGCAACGCATTTTGCGTACCGGCTTCCCTCACTTCTATTTGCGCTACTCGGCGCCTACGCCACCGGACGTCTTGGCGCTCGGCTTGTTGACCGGAGGGCGGGCTGGATCGCCGCGACCATCCTGGTCACAACGCAGGGGATGTTCCTGATGGCCCACGATGTCAGGGCCGACACCATGCTTACCGGTGCGGTGGTTTTTGCCGTCTGGCAACTCAAGCTGTACCTGGATGAGCACAGGATGACAAACCTCCTCCTGGGCTCCGGCGGAATCGCCGCGGCGATGCTGACCAAAGGCCCAATCGGGCTGATGATCCCCGTCCTGGCCCTGGGCACCGATATCCTGGCGCGCAGAGACTGGAGAGCAATCCTGGACTGGCGCTGGTTCCTCGGAGGGCTCGTCGTCGTCTTTTTCCTCGCTCCCATGGTGTGGGGGCTGTATCGGCAATTCGGCATCGACGGAATCCGTTTCTATTTTTGGACGCAGAGTTTCGGGCGCCTCACGGGGGAAAATCCCTGGAAAGATCAGTCCACGGCGCTCTTTTTCACGCACACCTTCTTGTGGTCCTTCATGCCGTGGATGGCCATCGGGACCTGGGCAATACTGAAGCGTCTTGTGCTCCTGGTTGGCCGAAAGCTGCCGGCCGGATCAGAGCTCCTGACGCTGGGCGCCTTTGTCCTCCCCTTTGTCGCGCTCTCGTTTTCCCAGTACAAGCTGCCGCATTACATCTTCCCGCTGTTCCCGTTCGCTGCGATCCTTGCGGCACGCGAGATGAGTGCCTGGCTTTCAATCGCGGGGGTCGGGCGGGCCCGAAGAGTGTTCTTTGTCGTGCAGACAGTGATCAGTGCCCTGCTCTGGGCCCTCGTCGGCGTTCTGAGCATTCTCGCGTTCCCTCTCGAGAGTGTTGTCGTGTGGGCAATCCTCATTTTGCTCGGCGGCTTGACAGTCCTGTCAATGCTCCCGCGACGCTCCTGGGAGATGCGGCTCATCGTACCGTCGGTCCTGACGATCGTTGCCGCGAATTTCCTCCTGAACGCTCATATCTATCCGCGCCTGCTCCAGTACCAGGCCGGGAGCGCCGTCGCTCACTTCGTGATGCAGGCGGGCATCCCCGTTGAGCGCCTGGCGTTCTACCGGGAAGGCGCGCACTCCATGGAGTTTTACACGGGAAAGATCATCCCGAGCTTTGACGCCTCAGCGGTCCCTGACACCGGCGCAGGAACCTGGGTCTTTACCAACGAGGCAGGCCGCGCTGCGCTGGACTCCGCAGGCGTGCATGTTGCGGAGTCCTATGCCTTCGACGACTTTCACATCACCCGGCTGAATCTCCGGTTCCTCAACCCGGCGACCCGGAATGAAGCCCTCACCACGCGCTACTTGCTGCACGTCGTCCCGGCTCCCGGCGGGAAGCATGGGTAGGCGCGACACACAAGGAAAAGGGGTGCTGCGTGGCCCAACATGTACAGGCAAAGCAACCGAATTCAAAAATGTGTTTGGTCTGCGGACTGAAGAACCCGTACGGCTTGAAGGCCTGGTTCTATGAGCTCGAGGGGGGAGACCTTGTCGCGACGTTCACCGGCCGCGAGGAGCACCAGGGGTACCCGGGGCGCCTGCACGGGGGAATCGCGACAGCGATCCTCGATGAGGCTATCGGACGAACCATTCGGGCTCACCATGGGGACGCTCTCTGGGGCGTGACGGTCGAGGTCGCCGTCCGCTTCAAGAAACCGATCCCGCTCGGGACGAAGCTCACAGTGCGCTGCCGGCTCACCGGAGAAGACTCCCGGTTCTTTGAAGGCACTGGTGAGATCATGCTCCCCGACGGGGAGATTGCAGCGACCGGCAAGGGGAAGTATATCAAGCTTGCTCTGGAGAGAATTGCTGATTTCAACGCGGACGAACAAGAATGGAAGGTGAGCCCCTCACCAGACGATCCCACGGAATTCGCGCTCTAGCAAACCCCCAACCACTGCAGCTGCACGAGGAGGTCCCCCATGCATCACCGACGGATATGGACATTGGCCATAGCCTGGATCATTCTGCCCGCCGTCCTCTCGGCCCGGCAGGCTACCCCCGCTCCCCCGCTGACGGCGGCAAAGCCGGTCATCGATACGCTCCACGGCACTGTCCTTGAAGATCCCTACCGGTGGCTCGAGGATCAAGAGAGCCCCGAGACCCGACGTTGGATCACTCTGCAGAATGCCTACGCCGAATCGCTGCTCACACACGTTCCGGGCCGCGAAGCCATCCGCTCGAGGCTCGCGGAGTTGATGACGGTCGACATCACCGGGATTCCGGTCGAACGCGGGGGACGCTTCTTCTTCTCCAGGCGCCTGAAGACGGAGGACCTCTTCGTCATCTGCATGCGGCAGGGGATTGACGGCACGGATGAAGTTCTCCTCGACCCCCACCCCCTGTCAACCGACCATCGGACAAGCATCGGCTTGATGACCCTGACCGAAGACGGAAGTCTTCTGGCATACAGCGTCAGGACGGGAGGCGAAGACGAGGTTGAGGTGCATCTGTTCGACGTCAACGAGCGCAAAGAACTTCCCATCGTCTTCCCCCGCGCCCGCTACGCAGGTTTCTCCATCCTGCCTGACCGCAGCGGGATTTACTACGGCCTGTACACACCGGAGGGACCGAGGCTCTACTACCACGCCATGGGCACGCCATTCGAGCAGGACGTCCTCGTCATGGGCAAGGACATGCGCCCCGGACAGTGGATCAGCTCATGGCTCTCCGAGGACGGACGGATCCTCGCCATCACGACCGGCGAAGGATCGGCGCCGACAAAGACCGAACTCTATCTCAAGGATCTCGCGGCAGACGGGCCGATCACGGTCGTTGTGAACGACATCGATGCCCGCTTTTCGATGACCTTTGCCGGAGGTGACCTCGTCATCCAGACCGACTGGGACGCCCCGAACGGGCGGGTATTCCGAACCCCCCTGGCACAGCCCGGACGGGACTCCTGGAAAGAGATCATCCCCGAGTCCGAAGGGGTTATTCGGGGGCTCTCCGTTGCCGGGGGGAAACTGTTCGTCAGCACGCTGGAAAACGTCCTGTCTCGGGTCCGCCAGTACACTCTGGATGGAAAGCTGGAGCGCGAGCTGTCGTTTCCATCCATCGGCACGGTGAGCGGCGTTCGAGGAAACTGGACCAGCGACATCGCATTCTATTCCTTCTCCTCATACCACATTCCCTCGACGACTTATCTGTTCAATGTACAGACCGGCACAAGCCGAACCTGGAGCCGGACCGAAGTGCCGGTCGAGAGCGACGCGTTCGTCCTCACCCAGGTCTGGTATCAATCAAAGGACGGGACACGGATCCCGATGTTTCTCCTCCATGCGAAAGGGCTCGCGATGGATGGAGCGAACCCTGTTTACTTGACCGGCTACGGCGGGTTCAACCTTGCCCAGACGCCCGGGTACTCGGCTGCAGCCGT
>Ga0209536_100009695_pt1 | contig 14303 bp, 14 predicted proteins | sample DeeMarSeWOR28_12_FD_187461 | JGI IMG/M metagenome (GOLD analysis project Ga0209536, IMG submission 187461) | Marine sediment microbial communities from White Oak River estuary, North Carolina - WOR-2-8_12 (SPAdes) (version 2) | ecosystem: Environmental > Aquatic > Marine > Intertidal zone >...
CCTGCGGCTCGAGCCGCATCAGCAACCTCCATTTCCAGCCCGACTGCGTGAATCCCACGGCCGACAGTTCCGCCACGATGTCAGCGCCGTGACTGCCGGGTGCGAGAACGTACAGGTAGCCTTCCTGCGGCAAATCCAGCGGAGTCTGCAGGAAGCGTTGATACTGAGCCCAGGCCGCCCAGGCGGCGGCGCCTCCGAGCAGCACCAGCAAGGCGACGGGCAGCAGGATTCTCTTCATCGCCTGCTGCTCAGGCCGTGCCCGCCGGACTCACTGGCCATCGAGCCATTGTTGAATCTCGCGCGTAACCGGCCCGATCTCATACTCCCAGTGGTCGATACGCGTGACGGGGAAAATGCCGCGAACCGCGTTGCAGACGAAAACCTCGTCCGCCTCGGGCAGCATGTCCAGCGTGATTCGCCGCTGTTCGCACCGGTCCCGGAAGGCGGCGAGGATGGCGGACCGCATGACCCCGCGCACCCCGCAACGGTCCATCCGGGGCGTCAGCAGGCGCCCCCCCTGCACCAGGAACAGGTTCGACGAAATCGCGGAGACCACGTAGTCGTCGAGATCGAGCAGGATGCCCTCGTGGATCGTCCGGTCCGTCCACTCCGACCGGGCCAATACCTGTTCCAGGCGGTTGAGGTGCTTGAGCCCGGCCAGTTGCGGCTGGACCGCGAGCCGCAGCTTGCAGATGCGCGTGCGAATCCCGGTTTCCACCAGGGCGCCCGGATCGAGCGGCCATGGCCAGGAGCAGACGATCCGGTTGCAGCGCGGGTCCGGTTCGGGGGCGTAACCCCTGCCCGACGCACCGCGCGTGACGATGATCTTCACCACGCAGCGGCGTTGGCCCGCGCTGACCGTCTGAACCTCGCGCAGCAGGATTTCCTGCGGGGTCTGGGACAGGCCCAATTGCTCACAGCCGGCTGTCAATCGATCGATGTGGCCTTGCCAGAAGCGCGGCGTCCCCTGCATGACCGCCAGGGTTTCGAACAGGCCGTCGCCGTAAAGCAGGCCGCGATCCGCCACCGAAACGCGGTCGGCAATCTCACCATCCACCAGGCATTCAAGCATATTCCCTCTCCTTGCCGTGGGCCTCCACCGCCAGCAACATGCCGCGTGCTTTGTCGGCCGTCTCCTGCACTTCCCTTTCGGGTTCCGAGTCCGCAACGATTCCGGCCCCCGTCCGAAAGGAAAACTGCCGTCCGTCGAGCAGCATGCTGCGAATCAGAATGTTGAGATCCATGTCTCCGTTTCGGTCCAGGTAGCCCATCGAACCCGTGTAAAAGCCCCTGCCCTCGCCCTCCAGTTCCGCAATGATCTCCATGCACCGGACTTTCGGGCAGCCTGTAATCGTACCACCAGGGAACACCGCGCTCATCGTCTCGACCGGGCCCGCGCCCCGGGCGAGCCTGCCGCGGACATTGGATACGATGTGGTGAACGTGGGTATAGCTTTCGACCACCATCAATTCGCTGACCTCGACCGTGCCCGGCTGGCAAACCCGCCCCAGGTCGTTTCGCTCCAGGTCGATCAGCATGACGTGTTCGGCTCGTTCCTTGAGGTTGCCCAGCAGTTCGCTCGACAGGGCCCGGTCGTGGTCGGCATCGCGTCCGCGCGGGCGGGTTCCCGCGATCGGCCGGGTTTGAACCGTGCCGCCCTCTATCTGCACCAGGCGCTCCGGCGACGAACTCAGCAAGACGTGCTCGCCCCAACGCATCAGGCCGGCGAACGGCGCCGGGTTCGCCCGCCGCAGGGAGGCGTACAAGCCGCAGGGCTCGGGCGCCGAGCGAAACCGCCCCGTCCACGGCCGAGACACGTTGACCTGGAACACGTCTCCGGCCCGCAGGTACTCGTGGATCCGGAAGACTGCCGCGGTGAACCGGCCCGGATCTTCCTCCTCGATGGCCTCCAGCTCTGCCCCGCTCATCGGTCCGCCGGATGCGGCCTGAGAGCCCCCACGGCCGACCCGATCCAACAGGTCTTCGAGAATCCCGGGGGACTCGGCGACCACGGCCGCGCGGTCCGGTTCGCCGGGGCGGCGGCCGTGAACCACGATGACCGCTCCGGGACAGCGGTGCGCGATGGCATTCGGCAAGCCCGTGGTATTCGGCGGCAGCCGCAGCCTTGGCTCGATCTGCGCGGCCATCTCATACCCGAGATAGATGAACCAGCCGCCGCCGAAGGGCAACCTCGTCCCGGCGCCCGCGTCCGCCACGGCCCAGGGCGTGGCCTCCTGGCGGAACCAGGCGCTGAGCCTCGCGAAGAAGGATCGTTCGTTCCCGGGCCCACGCAGATCGCCGTTCGCTTCGGCGACCAGGACCGTGTCGGAGGCGAAGAGCAGGAGACTGCAGGCACCGAGCTGACCTCGCGCGGCGCTGTCGAGCAGGTAGGGGAATTGGGTGGGTTGCGCCTGCGCCAAACCCAGCAGGTCCGGCACGCGGTCGAGCCAATGCACATGACGCGTCGGCGAACTCATCGCTCTGCCGCGCGGGGCGCACTCGAGGTTCGGTAGTGGTGTAGTGGATTCAGTCCCTGGTGTCCTGTTTGGGAAGCTCGCTGACCATCAGAGCGCGCAGGAACGCCAAATACAAGGCGTGTACCGCAGATAATATGTCGATATTGCCAAGGGACGCAACGCGGTATTTGGCGTTCCTGCGCGCTCCCTGCGGGCGCGCCGCAGAAGGCCCGTGGCCGCGTTGCGGTTCTTGGCAAGGACCGGGCCATTCCCGGCGAACCGCGCCTTGCCACAGGCCTTGTGCGGCACGCTGATGGTTAGCGAGCTTCCCAAACAGGACACTAATCCCGCAGCCTGGATAAAACCAGCGTCCCGTTGGTGCCGCCAAAACCGAACGAATTGGAGAGCGCCACGCTGACGGGCATTTCCCGCGCCACGTTCGGCACGTAATCCAGATCGCAGCCTGTCCCCGGATTCTCCAGGTTGATGGTGGGCGGCACAATGCCGTCCCGGATCGCCAGGATGGTGAAGATTGCCTCGGCGCCGCCGGCAGCGCCCAGCATGTGGCCGGTCATGGACTTGGTGGAACTCACGGCCAGCCGGCGGGCATGGTCGCCGAAGACGGCCTTGATCGCATCCGATTCCGCGCGGTCGCCCAGCAGCGTGGAGGTGCCGTGGGCATTGATGTAATCGACCTCGCGGTGGTCGATGCGCGCATCGCGCAGCGCAATTTCCATGCAGCGGGCCGCGCCCTCGCCGTCCTCGGGTGGCGCCGTCATGTGATGCGCGTCTCCGCTCATGCCGAAACCGCTGATCTCCGCGTAGATGTTCGCGCCGCGCCGCCTGGCGTGATCGAGCTCTTCGACCACCACGACACCGGCCCCGTTGGCCAGCACGAAACCGTCGCGGTCGCGGTCCCATGGGCGGCTGGCCGCCGCCGGGTCGTCGTTGCGGGTCGACATGGCCTTGGCGGAAATGAAACCGGCCAGGGACGTCGGCGTGGTGGCGTACTCCGCACCGCCCGCGACCATGACGTCGGCGTCGCCGTACTTGATCAGCCGCGCGGCCAGGCCGATGTTGTGGGTCGACGTCGTGCAAGCGGTCACCACGGCGAGGTTCGGGCCCTTGAACCGATAGGTGATGGACAGGACCCCGCTGATCATGTTGACGATCGAACCGGGAATGTAGAACGGCGAAACTCGTCGCGGTCCCTTGTCCCGATAAATCAGCATGTTTTCCTCGATCGACGCGATCCCGCCGATGCCCGCACCGATGGCGAAACCCACGCGTTCGGGGTCCACGCCGTGGTCTTCCGCGGTCAGGCCCGCTTCCGTCATGGCGTCCTTCGCGGCCGCCAGCCCGTAATGCAGGAACTTGTCGTAGCGGCGTGCATCCTTGCTCGAAATGTAGTCGGTCACATCGAAGTCACGAATTTCTCCCCCGATGCGCGTACTCAACTCCGAGACGTCGAACTCCGTGATGGGGCCGATTCCACTGCGCCCGTGGCAAACGGCATCCCAGCCGCCGGCAACCGAGTTACCCACAGGAGAAATCAGGCCCAGGCCCGTTACTACGACACGACGCGATGACACAATGGGATCCTCGCCCGGAATTCAGATGAGTGGCGCGATGCGCCATCCGCGAGAAGCAACGGCCGGCAGGAGGCCGGCCGCGTGGTTATCATGGATACGGCGATTGTCAGACGTTGGCAGTGATGTAGTCAATCGCCTGCTGGACACTGGTGATCTTTTCCGCTTCCTCGTCGGGGATTTCACATTCGAATTCTTCTTCGAGCGCCATCACCAGTTCGACGGTGTCCAGGGAATCTGCACCGAGATCGTCGACGAATGACGCGCTGGGCGTAACCTCGTCCTCCTTGACGCCGAGTTGTTCGATTACGATCTTCTTGACGCGCTCTTCAATGCTGCTCATTTAACAAGTTTCCTCTACAGGGGGCTACAGGCCCGCAATTTTAGTTAATCCGCGGCCGCGATTCCAGTTTAAATCATGAACATGCCGCCATTCACATGCAGGGTCTGTCCGGTGATGTAAGATCCCTGCCCCGATGCCAGGAACAACACCGCTGCGGCGATGTCCCCGGCTTCACCCAGGCGCTGCAGGGGAATGTCCCGCAACAGTGCCTCCCGCTGCTGGTCGTCCAACCCCCGGGTCATGTCCGTGTCGATGAATCCCGGCGCAACCACGTTGACCGTGATGCCGCGGGAACCGATTTCCCTGGCCAACGAGCGGCTGAAGCCCATCATTCCCGCCTTGGCCGCCGCGTAATTGGTCTGGCCGGCATTGCCCATGGACCCGACCACGGAGGCAATGTTGATGATCCGGCCGTGGCGCGCTTTCATCATACCGCGCAAACAGGCTTTGCTGAGGCGGAATACCGAACGCAGGTTGGTGTCGATCACCGCGTTCCAGTCGTCCTCCTTCATCCGCATCAGAATCTGGTCGCGCGTGATGCCGGCGTTGTTGACCAGGATGGTCGGGGCTCCCAGGGAGGCGGCGACGCGCCCGACCAGCGCCTCGGGTCCGTCCGGGTCGTTGACGTCGAGGATTTCACCGCTGCATTGGTCCGCGATGCCGGCCAGTCGCTGCGCGATCGCCGCGGCTCCCGCTTCGGTCGTGGCGGTCCCGGCGACCCGGGCGCCGGCCCCGGCCAGCGTATCGGCAATGGCCGCTCCGATGCCGCGGCTGGCGCCGGTAACGATGGCCACCTGGCCGTCGAGTTTCAATTCCATGCCCAACTCCCTGCTTGCCCGCTTTGTGCCGGGGCCTCGCCACCGCAGGCCACCCGGCCCATTGGCCACTCGATGGTAGCCGACCCGCGGGCCGGCTGCCACAATTACCGGCCAGCGGCCGGGCGGATCACCGAGGGTTCATCGACCCCCGCCGGCTCAATATCTGATCAGGGCCGATCCCCAGGTAAAGCCGCCGCCGAACGCTTCCAGCAGCAACATGTCGCCGCGCTGGATACGGCCGTCGCGAACGGCTTCGTCGAGCGCGAGCGGCACCGAGGCGGCCGATGTGTTGCCATGCCGGTCAACCGTGACCACCACGTGGTCCATGCTCATATCGAGCATCCTGGCCATGGCGGAGATGATCCGCAGATTCGCCTGGTGCGGGATGAGCCAGTCCAGGTCGGATTTTTTCAGACCGTTGGCGCCCAGCGTTTCCTCGACGATTCGGCCCAGCGTGCGGACCGCCACTTTGAATACCTCGTTGCCGCGCATGCCGATTTCCGGCTTGCCGTCGTTTTCCCGCATGCCCTCCCAGCCACGCGAGACGCCGACGTTGGTGGTCAACAAATCCGCGTAGTCACCGTTTGCGTGCACGTGGGTCGACAGCACGCCGGGCTCTTCGGAAGCCTCGAGAACGACCGCGCCGGCTCCGTCCCCGAACAGCACCGCCGTTTCGCGCTTGTTCCAATTGGTAATCTTCGACAGCGTCTCCGCGCCGCAGACAAGAACCTTCCGGGCATCGCCGCAGCGAATGAACTTGTCGGCAACGCTGAGGGCGTAAATGAAACCTGAGCAGGCCGCGTTGACGTCCATCGCCCCACAATCGGGAAGTCCGAGCTTCTTCTGCACCAGGCACGCGGTGCTCGGAAATATGAGGTCCGGCGTGGTCGTTCCCATCACGAAGAGGTCGATCTCGGACGGATCCACGCCCGACGCCTCCAATGCGTTGCGGCAAGCGACTTCGGCCAGTGTTCCGGTGGTTTCGCCGTCCTCGACGATGCGCCGCTCACGAATGCCGGTGCGCTCGCGAATCCACTGGTCATTGGTGTCCATGACCTTCTCGAGGTCGCGGTTAGTGACGATTTTCGAGGGCAGCTGACTGCCGGTTCCGAGAATTCTCGAATAAATCACGTTGACGTCTCCAGCCGGTATTCGCGTATCGATGTCTCGATTCTCCGGTGCACTTTCCGGCGCGCTTCGCGGCCGGCCTCCAGGATAGCCCGCGCCAAACCGCTGGAGTCCGACGAGCCGTGACTCTTGATTGCGATGCCGTTCAGCCCAAGCAACGGCGCACCATTATGCGCGGCCGGGTCCAGGTGCGCCAGCATTCGCCGAAGGGATGGTCTCGCCAGCAGGCCCCCGGCACGGCTGGCCAGGTTCTCCGAAAGCGCGCCCTTGAAGGCCGCGACCATCATCCGCGCCAGGCCTTCCGTGGACTTGAGCACGAGGTTGCCGGCGAAGCCGTCGCAGACGGCGATGTCGACCGTCCCGTCAAAAATACCGTGCCCCTCGATGAATCCGACGTAATTCAGCGGGAGGTCCCGCAACAGCAAATGCGCTTCCCTGACGACGTCATGACCCTTGCTGTCCTCGTGCCCGACGTTGAGCAGCCCGACCCGCGGGTGGGCGATGCCCTCCACGTCCCGCGCGGTCACGGCTCCCATCACGGCGAACTGGGCGAGTTGGCGGGAACTGACGCTCAGGTTGGCCCCCAGGTCCAGCATACCCGTGTAGCCCAGCAGGTTCGGCACGTAGCCCATCAGGGCGGGACGTTGAATGCCGGGCAGCTTGCCGAGCAGCTTCATCCCGACGACCATCATGGCCGCGGTGTTGCCGCCGCTGACGCAGGCCGCCGCCTCGCCTGCCGCGACCAGTTCGAAAGCGGTCCACAGGCTGCTTCCGCGGCCGTGCCGAAGCACGGCCGCCGGTTTTGCATCCATCGGAATGACTGAGTCGGCGTGCTGCACCCGGAGACGCCGATACTCCTGAACGCCGGCCGCGGCAAGCGCCGACTGCAGTTCCGGCCGGTCACCCACCAGCACGATTTCCAGGCGCTGGTCCTGCCCCAGGGCCGCCAATGCGGCCGGCACAGACGCAGCAAGGCCCTGGTCGCCGCCATGGGCGTCCAGGGCCAGGATGGTCGTTTCACTACCCGTCATACGCTGCCGCCCGCACCGAGCAGGCCGCGGCTATCGAGGTCAGTCTTCGTCGAATTCCACAACCGGAGTGTCGATGACCTTGCGGCCCTTGTAGTAACCCTCTGGCGTCATGTGGTGCCGGACGTGGGTCTCTCCCGTCGTCGAATCCACCGACAGGGTGGGCGCCTTCAGCGCATCGTGGGAGCGCCGCATGCCGCGCTTCGACGGCGTCTTGCGATTTTGTTGAACAGCCATGTGTCTTCTCCTGAATCAAAAACTACAAATCATTTTTCGTTCCGGCGCGCTTTCTGAGCAACTCCGCCAGGCCTTCGAAGGGCCGCTGCATGCGCTCCCCGCCACCGGTGGTCTCTGCCGGCGATGCGTCCGTCGACAACTGGACCTCGGCAATGTCCGGATTGCGCGGCACCTGCGGAACGGCCAGCAGCAATTCGTCCTCGACCAGGTCCAGCAGCGCCAGCCGACCGTGTTCAACGAGCACCGGCTCGTAGTAATCCGGCAACGCGTCCTGCCCGGCAACGCTCTCGACCACCGCCAGCACGCTCTGCCGCCGCACCCGTTCGAGATAGGGCTGCATGCTTCGCTGGCATATCAGCGGCAGTTCGGCCTCGACCTCCAGGGTCACCGTTACCTCGCCCTGTTCGTCGTAACCGAAACGCGCACTGAAAGACGCGTCAGGCCAGGGTATTTCCGGATGCTCATCCTGGCCTGTCCCCGGCCCCGGCTCGCAAGGGGCCAACAGGGGCGCCAAGCGGTGCATCCATCTCAGCGGCATGGTACCGTGGAACACCCGTTTCCCATCAGCCGCCTTCCACGGGTCCACAAAATCTGGAAACTCACGGGACATCGCTGCAGAATTCCCGGTGACCGGCTTGCCATGTCACCCCAACCAAACATGCAATTTTACTACAAAAATGCCAAAAGAGTCACAAAAAAGAAACCTGATCCTCGCCTCGACCAGTCCTTACAGGCGCCAGATGCTGGAACGCCTGGGCATTCCGTTCGATGTCATCGCCCCGGAAACCGACGAGACTCCGCGCCCGGGCGAAGACCCCGGCGCACTGGTGGCCCGCCTCGCCCGGGACAAGGCGGCGTCGGTTGCCCGGCGCTTCCCGCAAGCCATCGTGATCGGCTCCGACCAGGTGGCCGTGCATGCCGGCCAGGTTATCGGCAAGCCGGGCTCGACAGGCAAAGCCCGTCGGCAACTGGCCGCCTTCAGCGGCAAGCAGGTGGCCTTCCTGAGCGCGGTCGCCCTGCGCTGCCTGGACGACGGATTCCTGTTCGAGGCCACCGTCGCCACGGAGGCGCTGTTCCGCGATCTCACCAGCGAGGAGATACGGCGTTACGTCGAGCGCGACAACCCCCTCGACTGCGCCGGCGGCTTCAGGTCCGAAGCGACCGGTTCGGCGCTGCTGCGGGGCATGAAATCCGACGACCCGACGGCAATCATAGGATTGCCGCTGATCGCAGTCGCCGAGGGCTTGCGGAGGGCCGGCCTGCAGGTGCCCTGATGGGTCCGATCTGTCATAATAAATGATTGTTCGGGCTTTTTTTTGACGTCACCATACCCAAGCGTACGGAGGGCTAGCATGAGCCAAACCGACTACCGCAACTGGCATCTGGACAACGACCTGGACGGCGTTTGCTGGCTGACCATCGACCGGGCCGGGGAGACGACCAACAGCCTCTCCGAGGACGTGTTCGTGGAACTGGAGCAAATCGTCACCGCGCTTGAAAAGAAACCGCCGCGCGGCCTCGTCCTGCAGTCCGGCAAGAAGAACTCCTTCATCGTGGGCGCCGACGTGCGCGAATTCGACCAGGTTTCGAGCGCAGCGGAAGCCGAGGCATTCATCCGGGAGGCGCATACCCTGCTCGACCGGATCGAGGCTCTGCCGTTTCCGACCGCCGTCTGTATCGAGGGTTATTGCCTCGGTGGCGGCCTGGAACTGGCTCTGTGTTTCGACTACCGCATCGCCCGCGACACGGAGGATACCCGGCTGGGCTATCCGGAGATCAAGCTCGGGATCTACCCGGGATTCGGCGGCAGCGCCCGAACCCCCCGAAAAATCGGCGGCTTCCATGCCCTTCCGCTGATGCTCACCGCCCGCATGCTGCGCGCGCGGCAGGCGCGCGCCATTGGCCTGGTTGACCAGGTGGTCGGCCCACATGGCAGCCTTCGCTGGGCGGCGCGCCGCGCGGTTCTGGCGGGACGCAAGAGCCGCGGGCCCGGCTGGCTGGCCCGGCTCAGCAACGCCGGCCCGGCGCGCAAGCTGCTCGCCGGGCAAATGCGCAAGAAGACGGCGGCCCGCGCCAATCCCCGACACTACCCGGCTCCGTTCGAATTGATCGACGCCTGGGAAGAGCACGGCGACAATCCGCGCCAGATGCTCGACCAGGAAGCCCAACGAGTCGCCCGCCTGATCACCGGCAGCACCTCGCGTGGCCTGCGGCGCGTCTTCTGGCTGATGGAAAGGCTCAAGAACAACGGCAAGGGGTCCGGCTTCAAGGCCCGGCGGGTCCACGTCATCGGCGCCGGCGTCATGGGCGGCGACATCGCCGCCTGGTGCGTGCTGCAGGGGCTCGAAGTCACCCTGCAGGACCGCGAGCAAAAATATATCGAACCGGCGTTGCAGCGCGCCGGCAAACTGTTCAGAAAACGGCTCAAAACCGCCGGCCGGGTCGCCGGCGCGCGGAGCCGGCTGATCGCCGACGTGGAAGGTGCCGGCGCGGCCCGCGCCGACGTGATCATCGAGGCCATCTTCGAGAACCTCGAGGCCAAGCAGAAGCTGTTCCGGGAGTTGGAAGCACGGGTCAAACCGGAAGCTATCCTGGCCACCAACACTTCGGCCATTCCGCTGGCGCAGATCGCCTCGGTGCTGGAGCGCCCGGAGCGCCTGATCGGGCTGCATTTTTTCAACCCGGTCGCCAGCATGCCGCTGGTGGAGGTGGTGCACGACGAAGCCACCGAACCCGGCGAGATCGAGCGCGGCGCCGCCTTCTGCAACCAGATCGGCCGCTTCCCCCTGCCGGTCGCAAGCAGCCCCGGCTTCCTCGTGAACCGGGTGCTGTCCCGCTACATGCTCAACGCGTTTCGGCTGCACCGCGAGCGCGGCCTGTCCAGGGAGGCCCTGGACGCTGCGGCGGTAAACTTCGGCATGCCCATGGGGCCGGTCGAATTGATGGACACCGTGGGGCTGGACGTTGGCGTGGGCGTCATGGGCACGCTGGGCGGCGAAGAGACGGCCGCGGACGCGAAGATCCTCCAGTCTTACGTCGATCAGGGAAAGCTGGGCAAAAAGAGCGGCGAAGGCTTCTACGTCTGGAAGAAAGGCAAGCCCGTGAAAGATGCTGCGGCGACAGCCGGGGTCGACCTCGAGTCGCTCGGCAACGAACTCTTGCAACCTTACTTCGATGAGTGCCGTGCCTGCCTGGCGGACGGCATCGTCGCCGACCGCGACGCTCTGGACGCCGGCATGATTTTCGGCACGGGCTTCGCCCCGTTTCGCGGCGGCCCAATGTTCTATCTCGAACAACAGGAGGGACAGGCCAATGACTGAGCGCTTACGCAGGATCGCGGTCATCGGCGGCAGCCGCATCCCGTTCTGCCGGTCGAACAGCGTCTACGCGGACCAGACCAACCTGGACATGCTGGCAGCGGCACTGCAGGGACTGACCGATCGCTTCGGCCTTGACGGGCAACAGCTCGACGAGGTCGTCGCCGGCGCCGTCACCTCGCACCCGAAGGACTTCAACCTGGCCCGCGAGGCGTTGTTGTCGACCTCGCTGTCGGCACTCACGCCTGGGATCACGCTTCAGCAGGCCTGCGGCACCAGCCTGCAGGCGGCGTTGATGATCGGAGCGAAGATCGCCGCGGGGCAGATCGAGTGCGGCATCGCTGCGGGAACCGATACGACCTCCGACCCGCCGATCGGATTCGGCCGCAGGTTCTCGCAGCGGCTGGTGAAGGCCAACGCTGCGCGCAGCGCCGGGCAGCGCCTGAGGGCGTTCAAGGGTTTCCGCCTGGCGGAACTCAAGCCGGTGCTGCCGGCCAATGCCGAGCCGCGCACCGGCATGTCCATGGGTCAGCATTGCGAGAGGATGGCGCGGGAATGGAAGATCAGGCGCGAGGACCAGGACCGACTGGCCATGGAAAGCCACCTCAAGGCCGCGGCGGCTTACGACGACGGCTTTTTCGACGACCTGGTGACCCCCTGGGCCGGCGTCGCGCGGGACAACAACGTCCGGGCCGACAGCAACCTTGAAAAGCTGGCCAGCCTGAAGACGGTTTTTGACAAGGGTCCGGGTGCAACCCTCACGGCAGGCAACAGTACGACACTGACCGACGGGGCGGCCGCCGTGCTGCTGGCGTCAGAGGAGTGGGCCGCATCCAGGGGACTGCCCGTCCAGGCCTGGCTTACAGCGGGACGCACTTCGGCGGTCGATTTCGTCCACGACGAGGGCCTCCTGATGGCGCCGACCGTGGCGGTTGCCGAAATGCTGCAGAGAACCGGGCTCACCCTGCAGGATTTCGATTTCTACGAGATCCACGAAGCCTTCGCCGCGCAGGTGCTGTGCACCCTGGCAGCCTGGGAATCCGACGATTACTGCCGGCAGCGCCTGGGTCTGGACCAGGCCCTGGGCGCGATTGACCGGGCCAGGCTGAACCTCAAGGGCAGCAGCGTCGCAGTCGGGCATCCCTTTGCCGCGACCGGCGCGCGCATCCTCGGAACGCTGGCCCAGATCATCGAAAACGCGGGGACCGGCCGGGGGCTGATTTCTGTCTGCACGGCAGGCGGCATGGGTGTGGCCGCGATCCTGGAGCGAGGCGACTGATGGCGTCGGGCGAAAGCGCGCTCGAACAACTCATCGGGCAAATCGACAGTCCGTGGCGCGTGCCGTTCGACGGCGGCCTCGCGACGCCGCCGGCACAGTTCGCCCCGCCGGCCGGAACCGGGCCGTACAAGGACCGCCTGCTGGAGAGCCGCCTGTCGATCCGGCCCTTCCAGCGAAAGCTTTACGCGGCCAGGCAGTTCAGCGTGTTGTTGGTGTTCCAGGCGCTCGACGCCGCCGGCAAGGACGGAGTCATCCGGGAGGTTTTCGAGGACCTGGATCCGGTCAACGTCGAGGTCGTCTCGTTTAAGCGGCCCACCGAGCGCGAACTGCGCCACGATTTTCTCTGGCGCATCGGCCAGGCCCTGCCGGAGCGCGGCGCCATCGCGGTATTCAATCGCAGCCATTACGAAGAAGTCCTTACCGTCCGCGTGCACCCGGAATTCCTGCAGGCGCAGTACCCCGGCACCGTGCCCGACCCGGCGACGCTGTGGCCGGCGCGATACCGGGCCATTCGAGAATACGAGCGACACCTGGCGGCGGCCAATACGCTGATCCTGAAATTCTGGTTGAACGTGTCGCCGGCCAAACAGGCCGAACGGTTTCTCGAGCGGTTGGAGACCCCTGAGAAGCGCTGGAAATTCTCCCTGGGCGACATCCGCGAGTCCACTTTTCGGGCAGCCTACGACGAGGCCCTGCTGCACATGTTCAATGAGACCTCTCGCCCATGGGCGCCCTGGTTTTGCATCCCGGCGGACGATCGCTGGTACCTGCGCTGGCAGGTCGCCGATATCGTCAGCCGGGCGCTAGCGGCCCTGCCACTGAGCTATCCGCCGGTCGAGAAGATCCCGGCGGAACAGGAAGAAGAGATACGCGCTCTGCTCAAGGCCCGCATCGACGCGGGCGGCGCCTGATCCGGCCCGTTCGGCCCGGCCGGGCCTTCAACCCGTCGGCTGGGGTGGATAGGGGAGCGCAACGGCGAGTCCGGCAGCCTCGGCGGTGTTGAGCATCAGCGTGGCGCGCGTCATCGGCCCCACGCCACCCGGCACCGGGCTGATCCAGCCGGCCCGCCGCGCAGCCGACGCAAAATCGATGTCTCCCACCAGGCGCCCGTCGGGCAGCCGGTTGATGCCCACGTCGACCACGATCGACCCCCGCGGAATCCATTCCGAGTCGATGATGCCGGGCTTGCCGATGGCGCTGATCAGCAGTTCGGCGCTGCGCACGTGCTCCTCCAGATTTCGCGTGAATCGGTGACTGACCGTGACAGTCGAACCGGTCAGCAGCAATTCCAGAGCCATGGGCCGCCCCACGATGTTCGAGGCGCCCACGATCACTGCATGCATGGAGCGATTGGCGATGCCATAGTAATGCAGCAGCGACATGATTCCGCGCGGCGTACAGGGCCGCAACCCCGGTTGCCGCAGCGCGAGCCTGCCGACATTGAACGCGTGAAAACCATCCACGTCCTTGTCCGGGTTGATGCTGTTGGTCACCGAGGACTCTTCGATGTGAGCGGGCAACGGCAACTGCACGAGGATGCCATCCACGTCCGGGTCGCGGTTCAGGCGGCCGATCAACTCCAGCAGCGCCTCCTGCGTGGTCGATTCGGGCATGTCGAAATCACGGGCCAGAATCCCGGCCCGCTCGCAGTCGCGGCGTTTGGCGCGCACGTATATGGCTGAAGCAGGGTCGCTGCCCACCAGCACCACCGCCAATCCCGGCCGGCGTCCGCCGCCCGCCACATGTTCCTCTATCGCCTCCCGCACGCACCCGATGACCGCGGCGCTCACCTCGTTGCCGTCAAGAATCTTTGCAATGGACGACTGTTCCGATGTATTCATTGTTTCTGGGCGGCCGCCTGCCTGTCATTCGAAGAGGGCGGCATTGTATTTTATTTTGGAGGGATATCCCATGCGCGTACATGAATTTGTGTTTCGTTCCATAACCGGCGCCACCATGCCGCTGGAGCGCTGGAAGGGCCAGCCGCTGCTCCTGGTGAACACAGCTTCGGAGTGCGGATTCACGCCCCAGTACACGAAACTGCAGGCCTTGTGGGAGGAGTACCGTCCCAACGGACTGATCGTCATCGGAATCCCCTGTAACGACTT
>Ga0209536_100009696_pt1 | contig 14302 bp, 15 predicted proteins | sample DeeMarSeWOR28_12_FD_187461 | JGI IMG/M metagenome (GOLD analysis project Ga0209536, IMG submission 187461) | Marine sediment microbial communities from White Oak River estuary, North Carolina - WOR-2-8_12 (SPAdes) (version 2) | ecosystem: Environmental > Aquatic > Marine > Intertidal zone >...
TCAAACACCATTGCCAAAACTAAAACAAGGATAGGAAGAAAGAGTGATTTTACCGGTTCAGGATGGATTAGCTTGTTGATGCCTTCATATATAGAGAGGGCGGCACCAACAAAAAAGATGGAGACAGCAACGACAAAGGCCCAAAAATAGAGCTCTTTTCCATAGCCAAAGGGGTGCCTGTCGTCTGGGGGTTTCTTCGCTCTGGAGTGACCTATGAGAAGCATTATCTGGTTCCAACTGTCAGCCGCACTGTGGAAACCTTCTGCCAGCATTGCCGCGCTGCCTGCCCGGACTCCTGCTGCTTTTGCCCGGCCAGGTAATGGCGTCGAGCGGTGCATTGTCTTCCCTTGTCCAGGATATCGGCATCTGTGTCGTGCTGGCCGGTGTCCTCGCAATTATATTCACCCGCCTGAAAATACCTGAAATCGCAGCATTCCTGATTGCAGGTGTCGTCGTGGGCCCGGTTGGCGCAGGACTGGTCACTAATCCCGCCAATATCGAAACAATCTCGGAACTCGGCCTGATCCTGTTGCTTTACCTGATCGGGCTGGAGATCGATATTCGCAAATTGTTTGCCAGTGGCCGGATCCTGGTTGTTTCCGGATTGCTGCAATACCCGCTGTCTATCCTGTTTGGCGTAGCTGCCACATGGCTGCTGCTGCAGGCCGGTGTTGGCGGGGAACTGCTGCAGGGCAGGTATACGCCGCTGTATATCGGCTTTGTGGTGGCGGCATCATCGACGCTGCTGGTCGTGAAGCTGTTCCAGGAGTCTTTCCAGCTGGATACCGAGGCGGGCCGCATCGCGCTGGGTCTGCTGATATTCCAGGATTTCTGGGCCATCGCGGTGCTCGCGATACAGCCCAGTTTCAACACGCCGGAATTCGGCCCGATCCTGCTGTCGCTTGCCGGTATCGGCTTGCTCATCGCAATCGCTGTGGTGATCGCGAGGGTCATTATTCCCGTGGGATTCAAGTGGGTGGCGCGGCGTCCGGAGGTCGTGTTCGCCGGTGCCGTTTCCTGGTGCTTCCTGGTGGTGCTGATTGGCGTCAACCTGGATGTTGCCAGTGAATGGCTGTTCGGCGTTAACCTGCACCTGAATGTTGGACCCGAAATGGGTGCGCTCATCGCCGGGGCCACGATCGCCAGTCTGCCCTACAGCACCGAGATCATGGCAAAGGTCAGCGTGGTGAAGGATTTCTTCGTGACACTGTTCTTCGTCGGCCTGGGAATGAGCATTCCGATGCCGGACGGGACTGCGGTACTCGTGGTTGCACTGCTGCTGGCGGTGATTGCAATACTGGCAAGATATCTCGTGTTTCTGCCGCTGCTGTATGTCACCGGGCTGGATCGTCGCAACGCGGTGGTGGTGTCCACGCGCCTCAGCCAGGTCTCGGAGTTCAGCCTGGTGATCGGCTTTATCGGTGTCAACCTGGGACATATCAGCGCCGGCCTGAACAGTGCCATCATCTTTGCCTTCGTTATCACGGCACTGGCGACCCCCGCGTTATTTCACCATGCACATGCTGTTCATGATTCGCTCGCAGGCGCGCTGGCTCGCCTTGGGTTTCGTGAACCTCCCAGCAGGCAGGCCGGTGACGACGAGTCATACAGCCTTGCGCTGCTGGGCTTCCACCGCGTGGCGTCATCGTTGCTGCATGAAATTGGCCGCAGCCGGCCGGAGCTGCTGGCCGGGACGCTGGTGGTTGATTTCAATGTGAACCTGCATGCCAGTATTGCTGCCCTCGGACCTACCGTCAGGTACGGTGACCTGTGCAGCCCGGAGACGCTGTTGCATGCCGGTGTCGACAAGGCGAAGGTGGTGGCCTGCACCATCCCGGACGACGTATTGAAGGGGACGACGAACCGCAAGATCGTGGAGGCAGTGCGGCAGATCAATCCCGGCGCGATCATTATCGCCAATGCCATCGAACTCGGCGACACTGCACGCTTGTACGACGCGGGCGCGGACTATGTGTTCCTGCAGAGAATCGAGACTGCCAGGGCGGTTGAAGTGGCCATTGCGAAGGCGCTGGCAGGTGATATCAATACTCACCGCGAGACCATGACTGCGGCTTACGGCGTGCCCGGGCCGCGTGACGAGGTGATGTAAGTCAACGCAGCCAGCCGCCTGGCCGGGCGCCGGTTGCGCATATCTCCGGGTAGCCGGCATCAGGGCGGGAATGGCGTAGCCAGCGGCTCCCCGATAAACACGCCCTGTCCCGGCCATGCAACGCTCTTCCAGTAGGACTCGATCAGTGTTTCACCGTTCAGATAGGTATCAATGACCAGGTTCGGACGGGGAAATTTATCCACGAAGTTGCAGGGTTCCGCGACCGTTCCGTAACTGCCGGTGGCCCCGGCTTCCAGCCAGCGCAGGCTGCTCATCTGGCGGCTGTCAGTCAATTGACCTCCGGCCGAGGTCAAGTGGTCGGCTATGGCGCCGGGCAGAAAACGGTTGGTGTCGAGACCGGCGACCCTGACGAGTCCGGTAAAATAGAACATCACGTCATCGCGGCGACGCAGCTCGTTGCCGTTAATGATCTCGATCCTGAAGCGGTCGGACTGTAGCAGCTGGATGCCGGGGTAGAAACGGGCGCGCGTGTTTCTCTGCCTGTTACTGGTGCTGAGCAGGTATGCGGTGCCGGCCGGCTTGCTGTCGTCTGCCGCGATGCCCCGGTCGATCAGCGCTTCGACATCGCTGACTTGCATACCTGCAAGCAGGATTGCAGGTCGCCAGCCAAAGTCGTCGTATGGCCTGCGGCTGCTGCTGTTGAAATAGGGGCTCTGGCGGGTAGGCTCGCAGCCCAGCGCGCAGAATTCCGCATCGAAGCCAGCGGCAAATGCGGTGGTGACAGACATGCAGCCGACCCGGTAGGGCACTGTCCAGGTGAGGGCATAGGCCTGTACCGCCGCGGGCGTCTGCCTGTCGACCTCGTCCTTGATTACCTGGAAGTCTTCCGGTCGCATGACCTTGTTGCCGGGCTCGAAACTCACGTGGATGACGTTGCCGGCCGGGATCCCGCGCCGGTTTACGTAATATTCCGCGATGCGCCGGCTTGACGGGTCGGCATCATTGACGACGACTCCCAGTTGCTGCGGGCCGAATGCTGTCGCGGAGAGGGTGACGCCGCTGGCCGGGTCCGGGGCGCGGTCGCAGCCGCTGAGCGACCAGCACAACAGCAGTGTCAGCAGGCCAGGGCATATGCCACGAATTCTGCTGCCTGCCTGTTTCATTCGGGGCTATTCGGCAGGGTCATCCGGGCAGCTGGTGCCGCTTGTCAGGATGCCTGCAGCTGCTGCAGTGGTGTCGCCCGGGCTAGTCAATGTTGCGCTTCAGGTTGACGAAATCGACCATGCGCTGGGTCGAGCGCAGCGCCCGCTTGCGGATTTCTTCGGGGACATGTATTTCGTTGTCCCCGGTTTTCAGGACATCGCGGAGATTGCGCAGGTGGTTCATGGCCATCCATGGGCAGTGTGCACAGCTTTCACAGGTGGCACCTTCCCCGGCTGAGGGGGCTTCCATGAATATCTTGTCGGGAGCGGCCTGTTGCATCTTGTAGAAAATGCCATTGTCCGTCGCGACGATGAAACGCGGGTTAGGCAGCTGTTGCGCTGCCTTGATCAATTGCGTAGTTGATCCCACCACGTCTGCCTGGCTGATGACGGATTCCGGCGACTCGGGGTGGACCAGGATGGCGGCATCAGGGTAATTGCGGGCGAGATTCGCCAGCGCCTCGGCCTTGAAACGTTCATGCACGATGCAACTGGCCTGCCAGAGCAGCATGTCGGCGCCGGTAACCCGCTGTACGTAGCTGCCCAGGTAGCGGTCCGGTGCCCAGAGGATTTTTTCACCCTGTTCCTTGAGATGGTTGACGACATCGACGGCGATGCTGGAGGTTACGACCCAGTCAGCCCGGGCCTTTACGGCCGCGCAGGTGTTGGCATAAACGACGACGGTATGCTCGGGGTGGGCATCGCAGAACGGGATGAACAGTTCCGGGGGGCAGCCAAGGTCAAGGGAACACTCGGCTGCCAGGGTCGGCATCAGTACCCGCTTTTCCGGGTTGAGGATCTTGGCGGTTTCCCCCATGAAGCGCACCCCTGCTACAACCAGCGTGCTGGCAGGGTGCTGGTTGCCGAAGCGGGCCATCTCCAGCGAGTCCGATACCGTGCCACCGGTCTCGTCGGCGATCATCTGCAGGTCCGCGTCGGTGTAGTAATGGGCCACCAGTACGGCATCCTTCGCCCTCAGAAGGGTCTTGATTTCCGCGATGAGACTGCTGCGTTCACCCGGTGCGTAGTCGGGTTGCGCGATACTGCCGGGCAGGGGATATTCGATCTTCGGCAGCTGGATGCCGCTCTGTGTGTCTGCTGTATCGACCATGATCAGCGACCCCCGGGATGGTTTGTCCCTGCCGGTGCTGCTACAGGTGCCTGGGAAAGTTCTTGCATCATCCGGTTACCCGGCATTCTGAATGCGTTGCAGATAGTCCCTGGCTTCCGCGTCACCCTGATCGGCTGCCAGCCGGAACCAGTGGGCCGCCAGTTCGTGGTCGCGGTCAACACCGAGCCCGTGGTAGTACATGATGCCGAGGTTGGTCTGGGCATCGATGAATCCCTGCGTGGCAGCCTTGCGGTACCAGTCAGTCGCGGTAGCCAGATTGCGCTCAACGCCTGCGCCTTCGTCGTAGAGGACTCCAAGGTTGAATTGCGCCTCGGCATCCCCCAGTTCCGCCAGCGGTAACCATTCATCATAGGCTGCCGTATAGTCTCCTTTCAGGTAGGACTGGTAACCACCACCCAGGATGGTCCACGTGGGCATTCCGGCCATCAGTAGTTTGTCAATACCAGTAGATTCATTAACATAGGACACATTCTAATTACATTAGCTGTAATATGTATAGCCATTGTTGGGTAGGCTTCATAGAATGACCCTGGTGCGGTGTAATGCTGAATGAAATTTTTCAGTTAGAAACGGAAGCACAGGCGCCGGATCAACTCTGTTCCATAACCTTATGATAACGAGTAATCTAAATGTACCGCGTATCGAAATCTGTCTCCTTCTGCTACGGCCACCGCCTGTTGAATTACCAGGGCAAGTGCCAGCATCTGCATGGTCACAACGCACGTGCCGTGATAACACTGGAGAGCAGTGAACTCGATGAGCGCGGCATGGTGATGGACTTCAGTGAAGTCAAGCAGCTGGTGTGGGCATGGCTCGACCAGGAAATCGACCATACCCTGCTGCTGCACAGGGATGATCCGGTGTTGCCATTGCTGCAGGAAGCCGGCGAACGCGTCAGGATTACCGAAGAAAACCCGACGGCCGAAGTGATCGCGCGGATGATTTTCGACTACCTTGAGGGGCAGGGATACCCGGTCACCGATGTGACGCTGTGGGAGACAGAGAGCAGTTATGCGGGTTATCGCCCGGCATGAATCCGCGGCGTAGTTAAACTGCAACCGTACAATGTACGGGGGGACAATAATATGCACGTACCCCGTTTTGTCGTTCTGATAAATACACTGTTGCTGCTGTGCGGCATGGCCTGCGCTGCAGCCGCCGCCTTGCCTGAAGAAGACGATGAGTTTCCCCTGTTCGATGATCAGCCGCTGGAGGAACCACTGGAATTCCCTGGCTGGTTCAAGCTGAGTTTTCTCGACCTGGCGGAGGACATCGCGGAGGCCAGGAGTGAAGGCAAGGCAGGAATCATCGTCTACTTCGGGCAGAAATATTGCGCCTATTGCCGGCAATTCCTGGAGAAGGATCTCGCCATGGAGGACATTCAGGCCTACATGCGGCAGCACTTCGATGTCATCGGCATCGATATCCACGGTCACCGCCAGGTAATCGATACTTCAGGCCATGAATATGACGAGTCCGGTTACGCGGTGCAGGAGAAGACCAACTTTACCCCTTCGGTGATATTTTTCGATCTCGATGGCAACGAGGCCTTGCGCCTGCGCGGCTACTACCCGCCTTACCGGTTCCGGGCCGCCCTGGAGTACGTTGCGGACAGGCATTACACGAAAGAAAGATACCGGGACTTTCTGGCGCGGGCAGGGGTGCCGCTGGTATTCGAACCGGGGGACCTCAGTGATGAAGACTTTTTCTTGCCCGGACCTTACATGCTTGACCGGAGCCGAATCCCTGCGGAAAGGCCGCTGGCTGTTTTTTTCGAGCAGGGCAACTGCCATGCCTGTGATGTTTTGCATGCCGGGCCCCTGGCCGACCCGGAGATCAGGGCGCTGATGGCGCAGATGGAAAGCGTGCAACTGTCTTTCTGGGCGGATACTCCGGTGATAACCCCGTACGGTGAGCGCACCACGGCAAGGCGCTGGGCCGACCAGCTTGGGCTGTTCTATACGCCAACGCTGATAATCTTCGCCCCGAACGGGGAGGAAATCATACGCGTGGATTCAGTGGTGCAGTTTTACCGTTTGCGCAACGTGCTGGAGTATGTCCTGGAGGAGGGTTACCGGGACTATGCAACCTTCCAGCGCTGGCGCGAATCACGGGCTCCGCGGATCTACAAGTAACCGCGTATTTTCCCTCGACTTGAAACGGCGCGGCTAGTCGCCCTGCCAGCGCTGCAATATCAGTGTTGCGTTGGTTCCGCCAAACCCGAAGCTGTTGGACATCATGACATTAACACCGGCCTTGTCGATGCGTTCACGGATGATCGGGAAATCAGCGCCGGCGGGGTCGAGTTCGTTGATGTTGGCCGAGGCGCACAGGAAATCCTCCTGCATCATCAACAGTGAATAGATGGCTTCATGCACCCCGGCCGCACCCAGTGAGTGGCCGGAAAGTGATTTGGTCGAGTTGATTCTTGGGATATTCGCACCGAAAACACTGCGCACTGCTTCCAGTTCACGCATGTCACCAACCGGTGTGCTGGTGCCGTGGGCATTGATGTAATCGATGGGTTCCCGCACGGTCGACATGGCCTGTTGCATGCAGCGCACGGCGCCTTCCCCGGAAGGCTGCACCATGTCATAACCGTCAGAGGTCGCTCCGTAACCGACCAGTTCGGCATATATCCTTGCCCCGCGCGCCCGTGCGTGCTCCAGCTCTTCGAGAACCACCATGCCGCCGCCGCCGGCAATCACGAAACCGTCACGGGTGGCGTCGTAGGGACGCGAGGCGGTTCCGGGCGCGTCGTTGTATTTGGACGACAGCGCACCCATGGCATCAAACATCAGCGTCAGCGTCCAGTGCAGCTCTTCGCCACCACCTGCAAATACTATGTCCTGCTTGCCGAACTGGATGAGTTCCGAGGCGTTCCCGATGCAGTGGGCGCTGGTGGAACAGGCGGAACTGATAGAGTAATTTACGCCCCGGATCTTGAACGGTGTTGCCAGGCAGGCGGAATTGGTGCTCGACATGGTGCGCGGCACCATGTAGGGACCGACCCGGCGAATACCTTTTTCCCGCAGGGTATCGACGGCAAGCGCGACGTTCTGCGTGGATGCCCCGCCGGAACCCGCGATCAGGCCGGTGCGTTCGTTGGACACCATGTCCTCACTCAGGCCGGAGTCTTCAACGGCTTCCTGCATTGCGATGTAGTTATATGCGGCGCTGTCGCCCATGAAACGGTACAGCTTGCGGTCAATCAGTTCTTCCGGATTTATGTTAACCGTACCGGCAACCTGGCTGCGGAAGCCAAGCTCCTTGTATTCGGGAATATACTCGATGCCTGACCGACCCTCGCGCAGGGAACTGGTCACTTCCTTCTTGTTGTTTCCAATACTGGAGACGATACCGATCCCGGTAATGACAACTCGACGCATGGTGAATTTCCTAGAAGTTTTCTGTTGAGGTAAACAGACCTACTCGCAGGCCGCTCGCATTGTAGATTTCACGGCCGTCGACACGCATGCAGCCATCCGCGATTCCCATATTGAGCTTGCGCTGGATCACGCGCTTCATGTCTATGTGGTAGGTAATCAGTGAATTCTTGGGCGTTACCTGGCCGGTGAATTTTACCTCACCGGAACCCAGTGCACGGCCACGGCCGGGACTTCCGGCCCAACCCAGGTAAAATCCGACCAGTTGCCACATGGCGTCCAGCCCAAGGCAGCCGGGCATTACGGGGTCACCCTCGAAGTGGCATGAAAAAAACCACAGTTCGGGGGTAACATCCAGTTCGGCTATGATCTGCCCCTTGCCATACTTGCCGCCTTCGCTGCTGATATGCGTGATGCGGTCAATCATCAGCATCGGCGGCAATGGCAGCTGGGCATTTCCCTGGCCAAACATTCTGGCGTGGCCGCATTCGAGCAGTTCCTGGTAACTGTAACTGCTTTTTCTGGCAGCCATGCTTTGGGGTTGCGCCTGGGTCGGTTGAGTCATTGGATTGGTCGTAAGGCCTGTGAATGTATGGTCGGCTATTCTAGTCTACTTTTGGACAAGTCTGAACAGAGAGGCGGTGATTGTGCTGCGGATGCGCTATCCGGCCAGTTCCGCTACCGGCCAGGGTCCTGCACGGTACGCAATAAGCTCAATCGCGGAAGTTCACGAACTGTAATGGCAAATCGCAGGAAGCTTCTCGCAACTCACTGATTATTAGTTGTAAATCGTCTCTTTTCTTGCCGGTGACGCGAATCTTGTCACCCTGGATGCTCGCCTGGACCTTGATTCGGGCTTCCTTGACTTTTTTTATCAGTATGCGCGCCGTGTCCTGGTCAATACCCTGGCGTACCGCGATGCTCATGCTGGCCTTGTTGCCGCTGGTCTGGACGGGATCTTCCTTCAGTGCAGCAATGTCGATTCCGCGTTTTGCCATTTTCAGGTGCAGGATATCCAGCACCTGGCGCACCTGGAATTCATTGTCCGCATGCAAGGTCAGGCTCTCCTGGTTCTGCACGACTCGTGCATCGGACCCCTTGAAATCAAACCGGGTCCCGACTTCACGATTTGTCTGGTCAACTGCATTGCTCACTTCATGCAGGTCGACTTCCGAAACAATGTCAAATGATGGCATGGATTGGCTCCTGGATAAGGCTCCGATTGCAGGTGTTTTTGCGATTGCGTGATTATATTCGCCAGGGCCTGTCTGACAAACATGCCTGTGGTGTCAAGGCCGGCTGAAGCGGCCGTGGATATGTTCCAGCGCGGACGAGGGCGGGAGGTTATGCCTGCTTGTGCCTGCCAAACGGTGAGCGAATGGCGGCCAGCAGGCGCCGGAAAAATCCTTTGCGTGGCGGGGTGTCTGTCGCCGCTGCCTGATCCTCGGACTTGTCTGCACCTGCCTGTTCGCGTGCCTTGGTCTCTGCTGCAGTATTCCCGGGTACAGCCGGTTGCGATGAGGTTGTCGCGGGGGCTGCATTGTCAGCCATGCCGGGCCGTTGCTTCCGGTCCGCATCCGAGGTGTTTCCCCGGGTTTCCGGGGAATGAACGTCAAACGGGGCCGTGATGACGATGGTTTCTTCAAGCCCGGTATCGCTGTCATCGATAGTAAAGACCGCCTTGCCCTGCAGAATGGCCGGTTCCTGAATAGTCATACCGTTGTGTGGATTGCTGCCGTCCACGCTGTTGTCCACCTGCATCCCGGCCTGGGCAGTTCCCATGCTATCCGGAACCGGGCCGGCAAACCTGCCTGGCAGGGGGGCGCTGTCCGGCATTTCCCGGCACTCGATTGTCTGGAGTTCGTCACCAGGCATTGCCAGTGGCTCGGGTTCCATGAAGATGCCTGCTTCAGGTCCCTTCGCACGAGCCCCGGCGGCCAGTTCCATAGCAGCTTCGGCCGACAGTGCCGGTTCGTCTGCATAGTCGGGTGCATAGACTTCAATGGTATCCCCGGTCGCATCGGCGAAGACCGTCTGGTTGCCTCCCTGTGACCTGGCGATTGAGAGGCGTCGCGTAGCTTCAGCCAGCAGGTCGTCAAGGCGTGTGTCGCGACGAATGTCGGGGGCAGACACACCGATGCTGATAGTGAGACTGATGCGATCTTCACCCTGTTTTAGCGGGCTGGTGCTGATACTCCTGTTGAGGCGTTCCGAGAAATGGTGGATCCCGGCCATGTTCATGCCGGGTAACAACAGGCCGAAACGTGCCGTTCCGGTACGGGCCACCATGTCTTCCTGGCGAGCCTCGGCATGCAGCGTGGCGGTGACCGACCTGATTATTGGTTCATTGACCGCCTTGCCATGTTGACGGACCAGTTCCGGGTAGTTGTCAATTTCCAGCAGAAAAAGTGACAGCGCGGTCTTGTGGCGTATTGCATATGAAAGTTGCTGGTAGCCACGCTCCATGAAGGCGATTTCGTTGGGCAAGCCGGAAAGCGGATCGGTCGTGACCTTTTCTTCAAGTGAGAATGTTTCCTGTTGCAACGCATGGGTTACGGCATGTGCGCTTGCATGTGCCTGGGTGCGCGCCAGCAGGTGCACCGAATCGAAAGGCTTGCCTATGAAATCGGTAGCGCCGGCTTGCGAGGCCCTGGCCTTGGTCGTTTCTGAATCATTTGCGCCGGTAATGATAATGACAGGGATATCGTGGATATCGGGATGTTGGGAACTTCTGATCCTTTCCAGCAAGCCGAATCCGTCGAGGTTTGGCATGGTCAGGTCGGAGACTACCAGGGAAAACGGGCCTTCGTTATTGAGTACTTCCCAGGCATTTTCCCCATCGACAGCCTCGATGGTTTCAAAGTGGTCACGCAGGATCTTGCGTGCGGTTACCCGGATTACCTTGGAGTCATCTACTATCAGTAAACGTTGTTTCGGTTCTGTGTTATCGCTCATTTGGTCTGTCCGGGCCCCGATGCTGGTTTATGCCAGCCTATCGGCTTGCAAGGTGCTAACTTTAGAAACTGCGATGCACGTCACACACCCGGATAATGCAGAAATATTCATTAGTTTCAGTGGCTTTGGAATCGCTGGCTGGTTGCGGGTATGATGCATGGCAGAGGGCAGTGGCCCTGCTGATTGCCGTGGCAATGCCGGGGCTGCGCCAGCAGGATGACAGACTGGATGAATCAATCTGACGGCTTGGAGGTATGATCCTGACAATACAAAAATGGCTGTCACCGATCGTTTCCTTTGTCTGGGATGACGACCTGCGTCAACTGGGCAGGATGCGGCGGCTTGCCGTATTCATGACCCGGGTTCTCTATGTGCTGGCCAGGGAGTTAATAGGCGGCCAGCTGAATCTGCGGGCCATGAGCCTGGTTTATACGACCCTGTTGTCGATCGTGCCGTTGCTGGCAGTGAGTTTCTCGGTGCTGAAAGGGTTCGGGGTACACAACACAATTGAACCGCTGTTGTACCACCTGCTATCGCCACTGGGCCCAAGCGGCGTTGAACTTACAGAAAAAATCATCGGTTTCGTCCAGAACGTCAAGGTTGGCGTGCTCGGCTCGATAGGTTTCGCCCTCCTGATATACACGGTTATCGCGTTGATGCAAAAGATTGAATCGGCGTTCAACTATGTATGGCGGATCGATCATCTGCGCCCCCTGTCGCAGCGCTTCAGTAACTACCTGAGCGTGATCCTGATAGGGCCGGTCCTGATATTCAGTGCCGTAGGTTTCACAGCTACCGTCCTGAACATGGAGGTGGCGCAACGCCTGATAGCGATCGAGCCCTTCGGATTCCTGATGCTGTTTGGCAGCAAGCTTGTGCCTTACCTGCTTGTCTGCCTGGCGTTTACGCTGATTTATATCTTCATTCCAAATACCAAGGTGCATTTTACAGCCGCACTGGTTGGCGGGGTGATTGCGGGAGTCCTGTGGAAGATAACCGGTTGGGGTTTTGCCGCCTTCATCGCCACATCCTCCAAGTACGCAGCAATCTACTCGAGTTTCGCCATCCTGATCCTGCTGCTTATCTGGATGTACCTGAGCTGGCTGATCCTGCTGGTAGGATCCCAGATCGCATTTTATGTCCAGTACCCGAAGTACATGACAAGGACCCGGGTCAAATTCGTGCTGAGTAACCGCCTGCGGGAAATGATGGCTCTGCAAATCATGTACCTGGTCGGCTACAACCACACGCATAACCTGCCAGCATGGACACTGGACCGGTTTATCGAGTTTCTTGGATTGCCCGGCGAGCCGACTCACCGGATGATCAATGTGCTGGTTGGTGCTGGTTACCTGACCGAAATCATTGATGATAATGCCGTGTTCTACCTGCCGCCGCATGCCATCGAGACAATGCAGCTGGCCGATATAATCAGGGATATCCGCAAGGCAAATGAAAGCCGTATTCTCAGTATGTCCCAGCTGATCTCGGTACCTGCTATCGACGAGTTGATGGATGCGCTGGAAGCATCCAGCAAAGCGGCGCTGGGTGAACGGACAGTAAAAGACCTGGTGGAATCGGGCGGTGATCTCCCGGACACTGGTAGCGGCAGCAGCATAGCTGCTATTTGAGCAGCGCGGCTGTGTCGTGTGAGGCAGTCACGGCTGTTTCAAGCCTGATCCATTCGGGCAGGTTGTCCTGGATGGCACGATAGAGTTGCGCTGTGCTGGCCTGTTCGCATCCGTGCAGGCCAGGCTGCAGGCTGATACGGTAGAACCATGCCGGGTCCCTGCCGATGTCCTCCGGCGCAACGGTTGCCATGGGGCCGGTTCGCTGCGTAACGGCTTCATCTATCAGCAAACCATCCCCGCAGAAGCTCCGGGATGCCTGCTCTTTCGCATAACCCATTGAAATATGTGCCAGTGCCATCGCCACCGTAGGGGTTTGTGCGGCGTCGCGTGGTACCCAGGCTACATAATGATCGAGCGCCGGGTCTGCAGCCGGGATATCTGCCGCGGCTTCCGGTCCGGCATCGCCAGCGGCCCCGCGAGTTGCGCAACCTTGCAGCGAAATGAGAGTATAGAATGCAAGCGCACAGGCAACTGTCTGATTCTTCATGCGGGTTGACTCCATGGCCTGCAGAAACAACCGGTGATTCACCGGCTGGTCTGCGGGTTGTCACCGGAAACCAGTCTAGTGCAGTACCCTCGTTGATACTGTGAACCACATGCCGGAATCAGTCCGACCTGTTGCTCGCTATTTTGACCGGGATACTGGATTCATAAGTTATGGCATTGACACATACAGGGCAGGGCAGGGTTGATCTGTGTGTCGAGCGACTGTGCCAGGAAGGCTGCAGCAAGGTCACGGAGTACATCAATTTGCTGCAATCGGGAGAACAACTGCCGGAACTTGCCGGGCTTGCACCCGCAGAGGTGCAAGCCGTACTAGACGAACTGGTCTCGGTTATGGCGGCCTACCAGGGCGCCTGCAAGAGCTGATGGTATTTCAGAAAACGATTCGACTGGAGACACGTGGCCGGGGCAGCTACCCGCTAACCCGCGCTATCCAGGAAGTGGTGCAGGAGTCCGGGATTCAAACCGGCCTGTGTCATGCATTTCTGCAGCACACCAGTGCGTCCCTAATGCTTTGTGAAAATGCCGACCCGGATGTGCACACCGACATGGAGAACTTTATGTCACGTCTGGTGCCGGATGGCGATGCACTTTTTACGCATACCGCAGAAGGCCCGGATGACATGCCGGCGCATGTGCGCAGTGTCCTGACCCATACGGACCTGACACTGCCGGTGAGCGGCGGGTCTTGCTGCCTGGGGACCTGGCAGGGGGTCTATCTTTGGGAGCACCGGCGTGCAGCCCACCGGCGACAGATAATCATGACTATCCAGGGTGAGTGATCGCCAGGTCACCTAGTGCTGCAGCGGTTTCTTTTCCTCGATTTCATGCCGGATGTCGAGATCCGAGATGCGGGGTGACTCGCCAAGCAGTTCGTCGAGATCCCGCCTGATACTGGAAAGTTCCTCGAGTTCATCGTAGTCAGCGGCTTCATCAACGGATGCCGGTTCGGCTTGCCGGTCGCTTTCGTCAGGGAGTTGTTCGTCTGTGTTGTGATGGTCAAGCTGCCACCTTTCGTCGGTATCGCCACAGAGGTGCTGCGCGCCACTCGCAAGGTGCTCATAGACATCGCGGTAGCTGCGTGTCATTTCCTGGACCAGTTCCGAGGTTCGCATGAAGTGCTGTGTCACCTGGTCGCGGTACTCGGTGAAGCGTTCAGTCAGCTGGTTCAGTTCCAGCTGCAGCTGGTGGGTCCTGCGGTTTCTGGCGACAAGCAGGTATGTGGCAATAGAACCCAGCATGATACCCAGCAGAAATCCGAGAATTCCCATAAGCCAGATGGATGTTGTGTCGTCAAGTGTGATCATCAGCAGATCCCTGTAATTACCTCCGCTTGCCAGGGACGACATTGTACTGGATTGAGGTGGGCATGAACACCGGCCGCCGGGTTATCACTGTGGCCTGCGCGCTCGCTGAATTGT
>Ga0209536_100009697_pt1 | contig 14302 bp, 13 predicted proteins | sample DeeMarSeWOR28_12_FD_187461 | JGI IMG/M metagenome (GOLD analysis project Ga0209536, IMG submission 187461) | Marine sediment microbial communities from White Oak River estuary, North Carolina - WOR-2-8_12 (SPAdes) (version 2) | ecosystem: Environmental > Aquatic > Marine > Intertidal zone >...
CAACTGTTACTGGAAAAATAAAGACAAAAACAACGCGGCAGATGAGCAAGTTTAAGCCTCACTTCATGTTTTAGATATATGATTGGCTTCACCAGTGCTGCTGGTGACAGTGAACTCGTAACCTGGATAACCTGAAGTGACATCGATCGATCTTAGCGCCTTGCTGGAGTGGACACGGGAGCACCCCCACTGGTCCGCCCTGGCGGTGTTCGTTATCGCGTTGACCGAATCTCTCGCGGTGGTTGGCCTGGTCGTGCCCGGGGCCATGCTGATGCTCTCGGTCGGCGCGTTGATCGGTATCGGCGTCGTCGGCTTCTGGCCACTCTTTTTCGCTGCCGTCGCCGGAGCAATCGTGGGTGATGGCTTGAGTTACTGGCTCGGGCATCATTATCGCGATCGATTACGCGGTTTCTGGCCGTTTCGCAAGCATCCGCAATGGCTTACCCGGGGTGAAGGGTATTTTCTTCGCCACGGTGGAAAAAGCATTCTTCTGGGCCGCTTCGTCGGCCCCGTACGCCCGTTTATTCCCCTCGTGGCCGGCATGCTCGGCATGCAGCCCAGGGCATTTTACGTGGCAAACATCCTGTCTGCCTTCGCATGGGCGCCGGCATATCTTTTGCCTGGCATGGCCTTCGGCGCCTCGCTGGCCATGGCAGGTGCCGTTGCCTTGCGACTGGTCGTTTTGCTGGTGCTGATCGGTGTGTTGACCTGGTTCATGACCTGGTCCATTCACAGGCTGTATCTCGAGTTGTCGCCGCGTGCCGAGGTCATGACCCAGTGGCTCGTTGATCGGGGCATGCGGCATCCAGGGTTGAATCGATTGATCGGCAGTCTGCTGGATCCGTCTCGGCCGGAAACCAGGACGCTGCTGGTGCTGGCGTTGCTGCTGATCGGCGCCACCTGGTTGTTCTTCGGTGTGCTGGAGGACGTTGTTAGCGGTGATCCGCTGGTGCGCGTAGACCTGGGGGTTTATCAAATACTGCAGGATTTACGCACCCCCTGGGGTGACCGCATCATGGTATTTATCACGGAACTGGGCGATGGGATCGTCATCGCGCTGGTGTCTGGCGCGGTGCTGGCGTGGCTCATGTGGTTGCGCAGGTGGCGTATCGCGGGATACTGGAGCGCAGCCATCGTCTTTGGCCAACTCGCGGCCACCACTTTCAAGCTGTCGTTGCAACGCCCCCGCCCCCTCGCCAATATCTACGATGGGTTGTCGACCTACGCCTTCCCGAGCGGTCACGCGGTCATGAGCACCGTGGTATACGGCTTCCTCGCAGTGCTCATTGCTCGCCAGTTGCCGCGGTCATACCGCTGGGTAGCATACGCCATTGCCGCATCGCTGATCGGCGCCATCGCCATGTCGCGCCTGTACCTGGGTGCGCACTGGCTGTCGGATGTACTCGGCGGGATTAGCCTGGGGATCGTCTGGGTATCCTTGCTGGGAATCGCCTATTATCGTCATTCAGCACGAATCGCGCCGCCGAAAAGCCTGACAGCCGTGGCATTGCTTGCGTTGGTGCTTGCGGGCGGATGGAACGTGTACGATCGATACTCCGAAGACTTGCAGCGTTACGCGCCACAGCTGGCATTGCAACACATGGATTCCGCGAGTTGGTGGCAGCAGGAGTGGGCAACGCTACCCGCTTATCGCCGCGACCTCGAAGGCGAGTACGAGCAACCCTTTAACCTGCAATGGAGCGGTTCACTGGCTTCTCTGCGGGAAGCGCTGGTCGCCGAGGGCTGGACGGAACCGGTCCCTCTCAACGTCGACACGGCGTTGCGCTGGCTGCTGCCTGCGCCTGAAACATCTGAGCTTCCCGTGTTACCGCAGGTGCATGACGGCAGGCACGAGGCACTGCTCATGCTCGGTCCGCTAGAGAACGGCCAGCAGCAACGCGCAGGAGCAATCGAAGACAATAAACAGCCCGTGTTGCGTCTTTGGAGTAGCGGCGTGGTGCTGGATCCTGGCGAAGATCCACTCTGGATCGGTTACGTTACGCTGCAAACGCAGCGCCACATCCTGTTTCTGCGCTTACCATTCGCTCTGAAGGCATACGACCGGGCTCTCGAAACACTGATGGAATCAGTTAGCAACAGCGAGCAACGCGTAGTGAATCGTCCGCAAGAGAGCGCGGATGGAGAACCTACCTGGAAAGGGGAAATCTTGTTGCTGCGGCAAAAATAAAAGAGACGGGGCCTTTTAAATCAAATTCGCCGCTCGCAACTGGCTATATTCCCAAGGCGAAAGGTCTCTCCCCTTTTCTTGATGGCAAGCGGATGGGGTGATGCAATCCTGGACCGCCAGCTCGACTTTGCTCAGTCGCGCGGGTTTGACGCCGTGATGCTTCGCCAGGCTACGAATTTCCTGCATATTCATCGTCGACTCCTGTAACAAAATCTACCGTTTCGCCCGGCCGAGTAACAGCGATTCAAACGATACGCGACCGCTGGCTGCCAGGCTACCCGCAACGCTACCGACCGGGCCCGTTACTGGCAACTATCGCTGTTCAGCGTGATGAACCTGCACTAAAAGTGCGCAGGCATCGTCCAAATAGGGGCAAAAATATTGATATATGCCCCGTGGTGATACATTGCTATCCAAATTAATGCTGCGGACAGACGAACGACACCGATGGAAAACAACGTACTCGCAATCATCCTCGCCGGAGGCGCCGGCGAACGCCTGCAGCCGCTGACCCGCTACCGCGCCAAGCCGTCGGTACCGTTTGGCGGCAAATACAGGATCATCGATTTTACGCTGAGCAACTGCCTGCATTCGGGCCTGCGCCGCATACTGGTGCTGACGCAATACAAGTCGCACTCGCTGCACAAACACCTGCGAGACGGCTGGTCGGTATTCAATCCGGAGCTCGGAGAATACATCACCCCTGTGCCCGCGCAGATGCGCAACGGTGAAAAATGGTACCAGGGCACCGCTGACGCCATCCACCAGAACCAATACCTGATCAGGCGCAGCAACGCCGAGTGGACCATCATACTGTCCGGCGATCATATCTACCGCATGGATTACGCATCGATGCTGAGAACGCACCAGAGTCTCGGTGCGGACGCGACGGTCGCCTGCATGAAAGTTGGCATCGACGAGGCCAGCCAGTTCGGCATCATGGGTGTGGACGAAAATCGCAGGATTACCCGTTTCGAGGAAAAGCCGGAGGTTGTAACGCCTTGCGTGGACGATGCCGAACACGCGCATGCGTCCCTCGGAATCTACATTTTTTCGACGAAATTATTGATAGATATCCTCGAACAGGACAGTCAGGACGACACCTCCAGCCACGACTTCGGCAAGGATATATTGCCCCAGCTGATACACAGTCATCGCGTTTGCGCGCATTACTTCGGCGAGGTGGAAGGCCGCGTATCCCCGGATAATTACTGGCGAGACGTCGGCACCATCGATTCCTTTTACCAGGCGAACATGGACCTGTTAAAGCCGATCCCGCCGATGGATTTATACCAGCGTGACTGGCCGATCCGGTCCTACCAGCTGCAGACGCCCCCGGCCCGGGCGGTACCCGGGGACTCGGGTACCGAAGGCGTATTCATCAACTCGATGCTGGCCGGGGGTGCGGTTATTTCCGGGGGCAACGTCGATCATTCGATATTGTTTCAGAACATTTTCATCGACGACCAGGCGCTGATCTCGAACTCGGTCATATTCAGCAATGTGAAGGTCGGCAAAAAGGTCAGGCTAAACAATTGCATCGTCGATAAGCACGTCACCATTCCGGAGGGTGAAGTGATCGGTTTCGACCCGGTCCGGGATGGCGAGCGATTTTCCGTGAGCGACAAAGGCGTCGTCGTCATTCCCAAAGATTACATTTTCTAGTCTGGCGGTGCTGCTCCCCGCGTGTCCGGCGTGAAAAAAAAACGGCGCTCAACCGGCCTCATACGAAACCGGAATCAAGTTCTCTGTCACCATACCCCCAGCCGGGGAGATGAGCGGGCTAGAAAGAATTTATGACTTCGCCCGTGTGCGGATGAACCGAGTCTCCGTCGATGGCACCTGCCGCAATCATGTCGGCAAATGCTTTCCTGGCAGTGTCAGTAGCAGCGTCCATCGCTGCCTGGTCCGCATACCTGGCAATGACTACCCCTTTGCCGTTGCCGTATGAAACCACGTCAATGAAGTCGGCACCGACTCTTTCCAGTGTAGCGCGCATACCTTCCGTGAGCTCCTTTACCTTGTCCATATCGGTTGCGGCAAAACGTGTAATTCTGTAAGCGGCCATCTGGCTCTCCCAATTCAAGATCGCGCATGCGGATTATTCCGTATGCAAAAGAGGGAGGGTATAGGAAGTATTCACGCCTGTCTGTATACACTCGCGTTTATTCGCGGGCTAGCGGCGACAGAACCAGAGGGACACCCGCTTCTGTTTCTCCCTACTTTCTTTCTCCGGAACCGATTTCCGTTTCAGAACTTTCCCAGGCCTCCTGCAAATCTTCATATGCCGAAGTAAAGCCCTGTTTTATATGTGCCCAGGCGCTGGCGGAACCGCTTTTCATGCCGCCATACCATTCGGCTACCCGGGTCCGCTGCTGACGCAGGGCCTGCAGGCTTGCCTGGGTTTTCGCGCGCGTGGCCTGATCCATTTCGTCCCAGTGTGCGAGCATATCGGCTTCCAGCTTCTCGATACGCCCGTCCAGGTTATCGAGGGCGATGCTTGCCTGCTCGACCGCTTTATCTCGCTGCTCCACGCTATAAACCTTGAGCGCCTGCAGCAATTCCAGGGTTTCCTGCTTGATGTCCGCGGCCGTCGCCTCACCGGAAGATGCGGAAAAAACGGCCTGGGTCATGCCGAGTCCGGCGATCATCAGTGCTACAACCAGGCAGGTTCTTGTTGTTAACAGTTTCACTTGCATGCTCTCTATATTGAAATTTCGAAATCAGGAAAGGGATACCTGGCTGGTGGCCCAGCGGACGATATCCGCGGCACCCATGGCGCCGGCCTGGCGTGCCACCTCGCGCCCTCGATGGAATAACGCCAGCGTCGGGATACTGCGTATATTGAATTGCGCTCCGAGTTGCTGTTCGACCTCGGTATTGACCTTGAGCAGCCTGATGCGCGGTTCCAGCTGCACCGCCGCCTGCTGAAAGGCGGGCGCCATCATTTTGCAGGGACCGCACCAGGGCGCCCAGAAATCCACCAGCACAGGGATGTCGTCACGCTCGACATGTTTCCTGAAGCTCGCCGCGGTAACTTCCAGCGGTTTCCCGCTGAACAGCGGCGCGTGGCATTTGCCGCATCTGGGCGCTTCCTGCCTGCGCGCCGCGGGAATGCGGTTGACCGCATTGCAGCCTGGGCAGACGATATGCAATGACTCGTTCATTTGTTACCTCGGGTCGGAACTGTGCTCCTTAGATATGGCTTAAAAATGATTTTCCCAGACGGAGCGCTGCTCGGCATTCGATTGCCTGTTTATAACATCAGGGTGAAGTAATTGATTTGACCAGTTCGCGCACAGAGCCCCAGACCCGCTCGAACTCGGTTTTAAACTCCTCCCAGTCATCCGCAGCGGCTTGCGTCAGCAGGTAAAATTTCTGCTCGGCTATTTCGAGCTTTACCTCCAACTCGTCGACCAGCGTGAAATATTCAAGCTGCAGGTTGGTTTCCATCTGGGCGGCTTTATTCTTGAGCTCACTGATTTCCTGCTTCACTTCTTCAAGCTGCTGCCGCATTTTCTTTTCATAGGTCGCTTTGATATGCATACGGGCTCCTGAATACAGGTTTGAATTGCGCACAATCTAAATGAATTTAAAAATGCCGATTTGATAGCAGTCAAGCAAAGCGTCGATTTCACGCGCGCAATAGTCGACAGGTCCGTTTTGCTTGCAATCGAAAACATGGCCATGTAAACGCTGATCATCTCCCTTCATCGCCAGCTAATATCAAGTTGCTGCAGCGACTCGGCGATGACTGATTGACAATCTGATAACCTCTAGCGTGTTTACTCAACTGTGTTTCAGATCTCCTGTCATCGACCCGGAGTGCGCTCACGGCAATCAACCAGTGGTCGAAAGCGCCGTCATAAAGCAGCGCAAAGCATCCGCTAAGCGGGTATATTCTACCTGTTGAAATCAACGGCAGGTCGTTGGACAAGGAGATGAATTCCTGGCGCGAACTAAGGCAGATCCCGAATCTGGTCAGCGCGGTACGCATTCTGATCGCGCCACTGCTTTTCGTGCTGGCGTTTTTGCAACTGGAATACTGGTTTCTCGCTGCGCTGGCGTTTTCCGGCATGACCGACCTGCTCGACGGCTACCTCGCGCGCAGGCTCAACCTGATCAGCCCGCTCGGCGCCCGCCTCGACAGCTGGGGCGACTTTACCATCTACACCACCATGGCGGTCTGCGCCTGGATCCTGTGGCCCGAACTAACGCAGCAGATGCTGCTTCCCTACACCCTGATCCTGTTCAGCTTCCTGCTGCCTGCCTGGGTCGGGCTGGTCAAATTCGGCAAGCTGAGCGGTTACCACACATGGAGCGTCAAGGTCGCGGTGCTGGCAACCTACACCGGCTACTTTGCGCTCTACACCGGCATCGCGCAGTGGCCGTTCGTAGTGGCGAGCTGGCTGTGCGTTATCGCGGGCAGCGAGGAAATCCTGATCACCTTGCTGCTGCGCCGCGCGCATACCGACGTGCGCTCGCTGCTTGCCGCATGGCGGCTGCGTCAGCGCGGTTGATTTCGCGTATCAATCATTGACTGTTTCGACAGGTTTCAACCGCTGCCGGGGCCAATGACCCTCCACTTCGAGGTGAAGGGTGAAACTTAGAAACGTTCTGATGAGGATAATGAGTCCCAATATTGTCACGTTCTCCAAAGTGTCCGCGACTATTACCGTACGAATGATATCCCCAGCAATGAGAAATTCTAAACCAACGATAATAGAGCGACCTAACTCGCACCGAAAATCACTATACGCCGATCCCTCCGGGTCGTTGCGATACCTCGCCATAAAGTGAAATGAAGACATCACGGTACCGGTAATTATTACCAGAACCCCGATGCTTTCTATGCCATAGCCAGCAATTGATATTAACTCTTTGAAATCCATGATTTTAGTTTCCCGGGACTATCAGTTGCAAAATCGAACTCGGATCGAGGTAAATTGTATGACAAATATCCGGCATCGATACAGGCCGATACTTCCTTTAAAAAGTTCTGCTGGCGTGTCCATATCGAGCAGGAAAGTGACTACTGTGACACGGTCCCGATAAATGGGATAACCGATATCGTCCCGTTACCTTTATCAACCATGACCGGCACGAAAGTCTGCGACCAACAACTCTGCTCGAGGTATATTTCATCGGGTTGGCCAAAAACGAAGACAATTGGCCTGGCAGGGCTTCTCATCTCTACCCGGGTTGATGCAGGCTAGAGGCCCTGCTCTCGACATAATTTAGTTAAGAATTAAAGTTTTCCTCAAGTTTGGAAATTTAAAGTATCATCCATGATTCATAGTGCTGACCTCAACGATCTGACGGATCTGATGTTGCAAATACCATCTGCCAGGGGCACCTTTGCGCTATGCAATGCGCATCACCCGATCTGTACAGCGACCCTCCCCGGAGACCTGCGTTGACCCGGGCTGCAAACCGGCCACAAATCTCCCTGCTTGTCCTGATATTACTCACCGCAAGCGTGCTGCTGCCCGGCAATTCTGGCTTGCGAGCCCTTGACTGGCACGAAATCCTCGTCGCGCAGACCGCATCCGAGATGCTGCAGCGGAACGAGTTCCTGGTTCCGCGTATTGCCGACGAACCGCGACTCAAGAAGCCTCCCCTGAACTACTGGTTGGCACTTGCCGCACACCGCGTAATGGGTGATCCTGGCACATCGCATGTTAGCGAGTTCGAGGCACGGCTGCCTTCGCTGATCTCGGGGTTGTTGCTCATCGTCGTGACTTATGGTCTCGGTCTGCAACTAAGCCGCGATCCACGCGGTGGATTGATTGCGGCGGCACTCACCGCCAGCAGCTTATCGTTGCACACATTCAGCCGCAGTGCGCGGCCGGAAATGTTGTACGCATTGCTGTGCGCGTTGATGGCCTTCGGTCTTGTCTGGGCCGTGCGTCGCGCCATGGACGGGCGTTCCACGGTCGCGGCGGCCGCTCTCGCCTGGGCAGCCTTCGGCCTGGCGCTGATGACAAAAGGCCCCCAGTTTCCGTTGCTGATACTCCTCGGAGTCGTGCTCGCCCTGTGGCTACAGAAACCACGCCTTCCCCTGCTGAAAACACTTCATCCCTGGATGGCGCTCGCCGCAATGATTTTGCCGCTCGCCTATTACGGCTATATCGCGTTTCAGTTCGACGATGCACTCTCGCTGTGGCGCAGCGAGATGATACAGGGTGACGATGTTCCATTCTGGTACCGGCCACTGCGCTTTTACTACCCACTAATGCTGGTCGCAAGCCTCGCTCCCTGGCTGATCTTCGTGGGTAAGATGTCGGTGGATGTCTGGAAACGTCGGGAACCAATAGCCCTGATCTTAACGAGCTGCGTGCTCGTTGCGCTCGTGCTGGTCAGTTTTTCCGGCAAATTACGCGAGCATTATACCCTGCCCCTGGTGCCACTCTGCACCGCCCTGATGGGCTGGTCGATTCTGCGCGTATTCGATTCCGTCAGCGGTAAAACAGCGCAATCACGGCGCTTCAATCTCCTGGTCTGGGCCCAGTTCGCCCTCGCAGGCGCGATAACCGTAACCGTGATAGTCAAGCAAGCCTCTTCCATACCCGAATCGGACCAGGGCATCGTGACGTCCTACGCGCTTGCGTGGCTGGGCATGGCGGTCGCGAGCTACGCCCTGGCCATTGCGATGCTAAGGCGGAACCTCTCAACAGCGTTTGCGGCGCTGGTCGCAACGGTACTGTTGGCCTCGGGTGCTTATCCGTGGATAGGGGGCTGGCAATCCGGCTTCGCCCAATCGGCGCGCGAATTTATCCAGGACATGGAGGCTAACCTGCCCGAGGAGAGAGTGTTATACCTTGACCAGGGCAAGCACATGCTTCATTTCTATTACTACTACGGTAAGGGCAATCTTGAGGTTCTCAGTCTCGATAACTGGCAGCCATCGAAGGACTCGGACCCGGTCCCCTACTTCATCACCAGCCTGGCAAGGATCAAAGATAGCGGCATCGAGGGTAAAATTATCTTTCAACAGCAATCAAATGAAGCCGATGCAGACGATACCAGGGTAGTCTTCCAGCCCAGCCCGGGCGGCTGATTTCAGTGGTCGAGTGTAAGCGTGCAAGCTAACGGTCCACAGTCTTCAAACCGCAATGCCGCGACCTGGCGGGCTTTGCCGTTGGGCATCTGGGCCCTGGGGTTCGGATCGCTGTTCATGGACATCTCATCGGAGCTGATCCATAGCCTGCTGCCGGTATTTATGGTCACTACGCTGGGCGCTTCCATGGTCACCGTCGGTTTCATCGAGGGTGCGGCCGAGGCCACGGCTGCGGTGGTGAAAGTCTTCTCCGGCGCACTCAGCGACTACCTCGGCAAGCGCAAGTTTCTGATGATTCTCGGTTATGCGCTCGCGGCATTTACCAAGCCGATCTTCCCGCTGGCAACTTCGGTTGGCTGGGTATTCACCGCACGATTTGTAGACCGCATTGGCAAAGGCATTCGCGGTGCGCCACGCGACGCGCTGTTGGCCGATCTCGCTCCAGTGAATATGCGCGGCGCAGCCTACGGTCTGCGCCAGGCACTGGACTCGGTCGGCGCCTTCGTCGGCCCGTTGCTGGCAGTCGTACTGATGATCTGGCTGGTTAACGACATCAGGACGGTTTTGTGGCTGGCCGCGGTGCCCGCTTTCATCGCGGTAGCGCTGCTGCTTATCTATGTGCGCGAACCCGAACGGGCAGACAGCGACGATTTTACCAGGACACCGCTCAGCGCTGCCGATGCCAGGCGGCTGCCACTGCGTTTCTGGCTTGTCGTGCTGTTGGGGGCCGTATTTACACTGGCGCGCTTCAGCGAGGCGTTTCTGGTTTTACGCGCGCAGGATGTCGGGCTCGAGTTTGCCTACGTGCCGGTTGTGATGATCGTGATGAACGTCTTCTATGCCGGAGCCGCCTATCCGGCAGGGGCCGCTGCCGATCGCATCAGTCAACGCACACTATTGCTGCTCGGGCTGGTTTTTCTAATCGCCGCCGATTTTGTCCTGGCCTTTGCCGAATCACCGTCGATCGTATTCGCCGGGGCCGCCCTGTGGGGATTGCATATGGCCCTGACCCAGGGGTTGCTGTCGAAACTGGTCGCGGACACGGTTCCAGCCGAGCTGCTTGGCACGAGTTTCGGCATATTCCACCTCGTCAGCGGCGGCGCGTTGCTGTTGGCGAGTGTGATCGCAGGGTCTCTATGGAGCGTTTACGGTGCAACAGCCACATTTCTGGCCGGTGCGGCTTTTGCGATGGTGGCCGCCATGGGCTTGCTAATCGCCGCACGAGGTCGCCAGACTGCCGCATAGCCGCCGACCGTTATGTGACGAAGACGTACGCGGAATCACGAAATCATCTGGTAGTAGACGTTTTGTGGATGTTCGGCTTCGATGAAGAAGTACCAGCGCTCGGTAAGCAGGCCGAGGAATTGCAGCGACAGCGCCAACGCGCACAACAGCAGGCTGTCCGCGTCGCTGACGAACAGCAACAGCAGCGGCAGCACGAAGCCGCCAACCAGGAAGAAGCGGCGCGCGAGCAGCAATACCGAGGGACCGTAACTATGCATGAAGGCGCGCGTGTTGAAGCTGCCGCCCATTGCACCCTGTGCGATCTGGCGGATATTCGGGTGATGCACGCCGATCGCCGACTGCAGGGTCGAGGGACTGCGCAGGCGCCGATTACGCGCGAGGCTGGAAAAGCGCGAGATCAGCGCCGCCAGCGTCAGGAAGATCGCCATGCCGCTGAAATAACCGAAGAAACCGGCCTGGTGAACGACCGCGAGCAAGGTGGCCAGGGTAAAGCCGGAGGCCGTCCCCATCAAAAAGAAGTTCAGCACCGTCAGCGGGCTGTGCCACTGGCGCAGGAACTTGAGGCTGGCGTAAATCATCGCGGTGCAGGCAAACAGCGCGACAACTGCCAGCACGGCCGCAAAACCCACCAGGGTCGACAACGACAGCGATACCCGGCCGAGCATCGCCACCTCGAAATCGATCTCGAGCAGGCGCAGCAATGCAAACACCAACACCGTGCCCATCGCCAGCGGCAGCGCGATGACTTCGCGCGACAGCCAGGAAGTGCGCCACATCGCGGCAGCGCGCCAGGCGCGTTCAGGGTGCCCGAGGTGGAAAAACGAAGCCACCAGACCCGCGGCCATCAGCGCAAACGCGAGCAACGCGGCCTCGGCACTGTGATCGCTGGTGGGCGGCTGCAGCATGTTCAGCGTCACCAGCCATTCGGCGCTGTAATAGGCCAGGAACAGGCCCTGCCCGGCGCCGATCAGCGTGGTCAGGAATATCACGGAAAACGCAGGTTTCATCGTCGTTGTTACCCTACCAGGAAGTCGAATCGTCGAGCGTGGTGCGCGTAGTCGGCGCGCGCGGGCCGCGGTCTTCCTTGCGCAGCGGGTTGTCGACGCGCTGCAGGTCTTCCTCGTGCACCGCGATGTTCACCTTGCGCCGCGGCAGGTAGTGATTGGCCGGCTCGGTGCCCCACTCGGGCATCAACTGGTAACCGCCGGCCGCGTTGATCGCGCGCGAGGCTTCCGATTCCGGGTCGTGAATATCACCGTAAATGCGCGCGCTGGTTGGACAGGACAGCACACACACCGGCTTGCGATCCCTTTCCGGCAGCGATTCGTCGTAGATACGATCGACGCACAGCGTGCATTTCTTCATCACTTTTTGCTGCTCGTCGATCTCGCGCGCGCCGTAGGGACAGGCCCATGAACAGTATTCGCAACCGATGCACTTGTCGTAATCGACCAGCACGATGCCGTCCTCGGGGCGCTTGTAGCTGGCGCCGGTGGGGCACACGGGTACGCAGGGCGGATCCTCGCAGTGCAGGCAGGACTTGGGAAAGTGCACCGTCTGCGTGTTCGGAAACTCGCCCACCTCGAAGGTTTGCACGCGGTTGAAAAAAGTGCCGGTGGGTTCGGCGCCATACGGGTTGCGGTCTACCATCGGGCCGGCGTCGCCGGAGGTGTTCCACTCCTTGCAACTGGTCACGCAGGCGTGACAGCCGACGCAGGTGTTGAGATCGATTACCAGCGCGAGTTGGGTCATTTGCTCAATCCTCGGACGAAGGCCTGCCACTTGCCGCGCGCCGGTTCCATGCCCGGCACCCGCGGTTGCGTGGCAAACTGCGGCGACGTCTCCTGCGGCTCGCCCGCTTCGGCCCTGTAGACGCGCACGCGCAGGTCATACCAGGCGGCCTGCCCGGTGATCGGATCGGAATTGGAGAAGCGGTGTTCACCGGGCCGGGTCGGCAATTCTTCGCTGATCAGGTGATTCAGCAAAAAGCCTTTCTTCGACTCGTTGGCATCGCCCGACAGGGCCCAGGCGCCCGACGCCTTGCCGATTGCGTTCCAGGTCCACACGGTGCCGGGTTCCACCGCCTCGCTGAAGCGGCACATGCAGCGCACGCGGCCGTGCTCGGACTCGACCCAGATCCAGTCGCCGTCGCCGAATCCCTGCTGCGCGCCGACGCGCGGGCTGAGGAATAAATAGTTGTGCGCGTGGATCTGGCGCAACCAGGCGTTCTGCGAATCCCACGAGTGGTACATCGCCATCGGCCGCTGGGTGATCGCATTCAGCGGATACTTTTCCTTGTCTATCGCCTGGGTCTCCAGCGGCTCGCTGTAAAACGGCAACGGGTCGAAATGCGTGCGCACGCGCTCGCGCAGGTAATCCGGCGGCTGGCGGCCCTTGCTCTTGCCCTCGGCCGCGAGGCGAAAGCGTTGCAGCACCTCGGAATAAAGGTGCAGGTTGACCGGATCGGTATAGCGGATCAGACCGTGATCCTGCGCCCAGTGCAAATAGCCGCGATTCCAGTTACGCATGTACTGGTACGAGCGCGGCAAATGGTGCTGGTAGACGCAGTTGTTCTTCGCGTACATCTCCCACTGGTTGGGATTTGGTTCGCCGCGCATGAACTTCTCGCCACCCTTGCCGCGCCAGCCGGCGAGGAAGCCGATGCCGGATCCCGGCTCGGTTTCGTAATTGATCACCAGGTCCTTGTAATCCCTGAACTTGCGCGTGCCGTCGAGGTTGAGAAAGCGCGGCAGCTTGAGCCGCGTGCCCAATTCGACGAGGACGTCCTGGAACGGTTTGCAGTCGCCCAGCGGCGGCACGACCGGCACGCGCACCGAGTCTACCGGGCCTTCGAACTCGGAAATCGGCCGATCCAGCATCGACATCGCGTCGTGGCGCTCGAGGTAAGAGGTATCCGGCAGCACGATGTCGGCGAAGGCAATGGTTTCCGAATCGAAGGCATCGCAGACAATCAGGAACGGGATCTTGTATTCGCCGTCGTCGTTCTTGTCGACCAGCATGTCGCGCACACCAGTGGTGTTCATCGACGAGTTCCACGCCATGTTAGACATGAACAGCAGCAGGGTATCGATCGGGTACGGATCACCGCGCCAGGCGTTGGTGATGGCATTGTGCATCAGCCCGTGTACCGACAGCGGATACTCCCAGGAAAAGCCCTTGTCGAGGCGCACGGCTTCGCCGTCATCGTCGACGAACAGGTCTTCCGGCGAGGCCGGGAAACCGAGCGGCATACCTTCCAGCGGCGCACCGGGCTGCACCGCGTCGGGCGATTTGGGCGGCTTGGCGCAGGGAGGTATCGGCCGCGGGAACGGTGCCTTGTGGCGAAACCCGCCGGGGCGGTCGATGGTGCCGAGTATCGTCATCAGGATGCCGAGCGCACGGATCGTCTGGAAGCCGTTGGAATGCGCCGCGAGGCCGCGCATCGCGTGGAAGGACACGGGGTTGCCGGTGATCGATTCGTGTTCGCGCCCCCAGGCGTCGGTCCACGGCACCGGCAGTTCGATCTTTTCGTCGCGCGCGGTGATGCCCATTTCGTGCGCCAGGCGGCGAATCGTCTGCGCGGGAATCCCGGTGATGCCCTCGGCCCATTCCGGCGTGTATTCCTCGACGCGTTCCTTGAGCAACTGGAAGGCCGGTTTCACCCTGCCCTTCTTGTCCAGTTCGAATTCGCCCAGCAGCCTCGGATCGGCCTGCTCGGCGTGCGAATAGACCGCACAATTCTCGTGCCGGTCCCACCACATCTTGTTGTCCGGGTCGATACAGGATTCGGTGACCTCCTTGTCCGACCT
>Ga0209536_100009698_pt1 | contig 14299 bp, 27 predicted proteins | sample DeeMarSeWOR28_12_FD_187461 | JGI IMG/M metagenome (GOLD analysis project Ga0209536, IMG submission 187461) | Marine sediment microbial communities from White Oak River estuary, North Carolina - WOR-2-8_12 (SPAdes) (version 2) | ecosystem: Environmental > Aquatic > Marine > Intertidal zone >...
AGACGTTTCAGAACTTGTCGCAATAAACAACCTAGTAAAAGACTTAAAAGGAACAGGAAGCACTACTAACAATACGAATGTTTGGGATAGCATGTATGCAGTTTATCCATTGTCCCCAACATCATTATCTGCATCTACTTTCAATTTAAAAGACACAACAAAGAATATTACTTGGTTTAATAGTCCTACACATGCGATTACTGGGATAACTGGAAATGGCTCCACAATGTATGGAAATACATCTTACAACGCTATCACAGAAGGATGGAGTGAATCAAACGTAGGTTTAACATATTCTGGTGAATATTTCCCAGAAGATTATCCGATAGGTTCAAGAATTGGAACACCATTTTTTGCAATTAGAAACGTTGGTGCGGGAGGAATAAAAGCCTCACTTATACTTTCACAAGTTCCAAACGCTGCACAATCACCATCAACGGCCAGAGACATCACAACGGGTTCAAGAACTTCAACCACTTCTAGTAAGATATTTACAAATGGTGTTGAAATAGATGAGTTTGTTACCCCAGAAACTAACATAATGCCAGATGGTGATATTTTTATACTTGGTTTAAATTTAAATAATTCGTTATTTGCAGCATTTGCAGGAGAAATAGACTTCGCTGCGATGCACACTGGTTTAACAAATAACCAAGCAAAAGACTTAGCAGATGCAATAACAAACTATAATACAGCAGTAAGATGATACTACTATTCGCAACAGACTTAACACAAAATGAAACACCAGCAATAGGTGATGGGAGTTTTTTGAAATTAACACCTTGTCAAGAAGGATGGTTTGCTTCTGATAATCACAAGGAATTGATTAATTCTTTGGGTTGGACATATACAGAGGTTGACTCAATTACGCCTTATAACCCTGATCCGTTAGAGATTTAAAAGTAACACGAATACCATAAGAGAAAGAGTTAATCTCGAAAATGTTACACCTCGTTCATGCATAAGTTATATATGTATGAAAGAAGCTAAATTAATTCTGAATAGTGTTAAGCGTTTACTTGGTCAAGAGGTAAAACTTGAAACCGCAAACCTTGACAACGGTACAGTTCTCGAAGCAGATATGTTCGAAGCTGGAAGTCCTGTGTTCATAGTAACCGAAGATGGACAAGTTCCATTGCCTATTGGCGATTATACTATGGAAGATGGGCGTATGCTAGTAGTAGCTGAGGACGGCATCATTGCCGAAGTTAAAGAAGCTGCTGCGGAAGAATCTCCAGAAGTGGAGGTTGAAGTAGAGGCTAGTTCTGAGCCTGAGTATGTAACGAAAGAAGATTTCCTCGCTGCGATTGGTGAGATCAAATCTTTGTTTACTTCTCAGCTTGAAATGAAAGCCGCTGAGGAAGTAGAAGTTGAAACTGAAAAAGAAGTGGAACTATCCGCTGCTCCAGTTATGCCAGCTGCTACTCCTATTAAACCAAACCCTGAGCGTGAGAATGCTAGAAAAGAGCAATTCACTTACTCGAAAAAACAAAGCCAAACCTTAGACGCTAAGTTGATGGCGAAATTCTCAAACCTTAATTTAAAAACATCTTAAAAAATGGCTACTACTTTAAATATCACCTCAACTTATGCTGGTGAATACGCTGGAAAAATTATTGCTCCAGCATTGCTATCTTCACCTACCTTAGATAAAGGTGGTGTTGAAATTATGCCTAACGTCAAGAAATCATCTGTTATTCAGAAGCTAGACACAGGCACTCTTATCGCTGATGCTACTTGTGATTTCACTGCATCTTCTAGTGTAACTCTTACTGAGCGAGTAATCACTCCGAAAGAATTACAAGTGAACGTTCAACTTTGTAAAAAAGATTTCGTTGATACATGGGAAGCTATCCAAATGGGATATTCTGCTCATCATGAAATGCCAAAGACATTCCAAGATTTCTTCTTGGCTAGAATGGCTGCAAAAGTTGCTAGTTCAAACGAGACTTTGTATTGGAACGGTGTAGCTGGTGCTGGTCAATATGACGGTATTGCTACAAAGATCGCTGCTGATGCCGCTTTACCAGCTGCTCAGGAAGTAGCTGGAACAACTGTAACGGCTGCTAACGTAGTAGAAGAACTTGGAAAAATCGTTGACGCTTTACCAGCTAGACTTTATTCTCAAGCTGATACTTACATCTACGTATCTCAATCAATCTACAAATTGTACAAGCGTGCATTGGGTGGATTCGGAGCAAGTGGATTAGGTGCTAACGGTTACAGAGGTGAAGGAAACAACCAAGACTTAGGCGATGTTCTTTTCGATGGTATTCCTTTATTTGTTGCAGAAGGTCTAACAGCTAATCAAGCTATTTGCACTCAGAAGTCTAACCTTTACTTTGGTACTGGATTGATGAATGATTGGAATGAGGTTAAGTTGATCGACATGAGCGACATCGATGGTTCTCAGAATGTTCGTTTTGTAATGCGCTTTACTGCTGCTGCTGACTACGGTTACGCAGAAGATGTAGTAACTTACGGAATCACAAATTCTGCTAACTAATTTATCTTAATTAATAATTGAAAGGGCGAGTAGGCAAGTGCTTGCTTGCCCTTTTTTAATACTAAAAAATATGGCTTGTGATTTAACATTAGGAAGGCTAGAACCATGTAAGGATTCTGTTGCTGGACTTAAAAATGTGTACTTTGTACCTTACGGTGATGATGGTTTAGCAATTAGCTACGATACAACCGATACAGATGTAATCGACTTACTAGGTGTAGCTGTTCCAGCTTTCAAGTATGAATTGAGAGGAACGTCTAGCTTTGAGCAGACCGTCAGTTCGTCAAGGGATAACGGAACAACTTTCTTCGAGCAAACATTAACTTTGTCTCTAAAGAAGTTGACTAAGGAAGACCACAAAGAAATAAAGATTCTTTGCTATGGTCGTCCTCATGTAATCGTTGAAACAAACAACGGTGATTTATTCTATGCTGGTTTAGAACATGGAATGGATGTAAATGGTGGGACTGTTGCTAATGGTACTGCAATGGGTGATTTTGTTGGATATACTTTGACTTTAGTAGGTCAAGAAAAAACTCCAGCGAATTTCTTAATCCCAGCTAGTGGTTCAACAATAGACGCCAAACTTACTGCTTTAGGTGTTACGGTAACTGTCGGAACATAAGAGCGTTCATATACCTATCTAAAAAGCCTCTGCATTATGTAGGGGCTTTTTTGTTACAAATATTTTTTTTCAAGTTATATAAGTATGATAGTATTAAACACATCTTCTGACGAACAGACTTTTACGGTCATTCCTAGATTTGAGCCTACGGCGACAATCACTATCACTTTTTTCAGTGAGCAGCAAAACAAGCAGACGCACTCATTCACTGACGATACTCCAAACTATTCAAACGGCTATCTTACAATTAACAATACTTATGATCCAGCTTTGGTTGATCAAAATAAGTATGTAGTTGAAATTAAAGAAACTGGTGTTTTATGTTGGAGAGGTAAATGTTTTGTAACCGATCAAACCGATCTACCAAAATTCACTATTAACGAAGGAGTATATGACGAGCCTACTCAATCAAGTAACGAGTTTATTATAATATGAGCATCAAGATCATCAAACTAGGCAAATACACAATGCCTACAATCTCAGAAAATAAGCGCGATAAGTGGGTTGCTTATGGTGAGGACAATAACTATTACGAGACTTTGTTAAAAGCAAAGGATTCGCCAACCAATAGCGCATTGATAAACGGTATTTCAGACATGATTTACGGCAAAGGTCTATATGCTACTGATGCCAATCGTAAGCCTGATGAATACGCTCAAATGATCCAGCTATTTTCAGAGGATTTAATGCGTAAAACAGCCGATGATTTCTATACTTATGGTGAGGCTTCATGGCAAGTAATTTATGATCAAGGGCATACTCAAATACTAAGCGTTGAACATATACCTATTCAAAACTTACGACCTGAAAAGTGCAACGAAGAAGGCGATATTGAAGCATATTACTATTCTGATAATTGGAAAGATGTAAGCAATAAGGATAACCCTGAAAGAATACCAGCTTTTGGAATGGGTAATAAAGGTTTAGAGATACTTGTGATTCGACCTTACAAAACTGGCTTTCATTATTTCAGCCCTGTTGAATGGCAAAGCGGAATAGACTATGCGTTTGTTGAAATCGAGTTAGCAAAGTTTCACTTGAATAACATCTTCAATCGGTTTAGCGCAAACATGATCATCAACTTCAATAATGGAGTTCCTAGCCCTGATGAACAGCAAATAATTGAAAGAAAAGTAAAAGGTAAATACACTGGAACGGAAGGTGATAGTGTGATAGTTGCATTTAACGAGAACAAGGAAGGCGCTGCAGACATTCAAACGCCACAACTGAACGATGCACACAACCAATATCAATTCATTGCAGAGGAAGCCGCTAGAAAGCTAATGGTATCACATCGAGTTACATCTCCATTGTTATTCGGGCTGCCTCAAAACGGTGGTTTAGGCTCAAACGCTGACGAGATTAAAATGGCTTCGCAATTGATGGATAACATCACTATTAAGCCGATGCAAAGGATTATAGTTGAGGCGGTTCAAAAGGTGCTAACGTTCAACGGCATTAGTCTCAATGTGTTTATGGGTACGTCTCAGCCGTTATCTTTCACAGAGATTGTGGTGGATGACGTAAATAATGACATAATACAAGAACAAGAAGGTATACAATCACAACCAAATCAAGATAATCAAGTGGATGATGAAGTTCAAAAAGACTTAATTCAAAAAGAAGCAAGCTATAATGGCGCTCAAATCGCAAGTGCGTTGCAAATTATGGAGGCTGTATCGTTAAAAACACTAACACAAGACCAAGCAATTACATTCTTAATCCAAATGTTACAGTTTGAGCCATCTGTTGCTAACGCCTTATTTAGTAATAACTCAGCAAGTGTGATCACCCAAATGAAATCTCAGTTAAAAAAAAACATGATTCCATTTTGCTGTTCTAAAGATGATGGCCTAGACTTAATTGCTGATGACTTGATCGAAATGGGTGAGGATATTACTAACGATTGGGTATTAGTTGACGAACAAGAAGTTGTTTACGAAGATGAAAAGCAAAGCCTATTATCTAAGGCGATCAATTTTGTAAGCACCGGAACAGCAAGACCAAACTCTAAAAGCGAACAAGATGCTGTTATCAATGGTGTACAATACAAGACACGCTACATCTACGCACCTCAATCGGTTTCGCCTGACAGTCGGGAGTTTTGCCGCAAGATGGTTGCAGCAAACAAGTTATATCGCAAAGAGGACATCATCGCAATGGATGATAAGGCTGTAAATCCTGGTTGGGGTGCTGGAGGCGCTAACACTTACTCAATATGGAAATTCAAAGGCGGAGGCGCTTGCCATCATAAATGGATGAGGCGAATCTATAAGAAAGTCGGTGAAGAAGGAAGTATTGATGTAAACAATCCAAACGCTGAAACGATAAGCACTAACGCAAGTGAAAAAGAAGGCTATCGAGTGCGCAACCCAAAAGAGGTGGCAATGAAGCCAAAGGATATGCCGAATGAAGGATTTTTAAAACCAAGAGGATAATGGCAAAGGCGCTACTTATAACGAACGATGATCTGCTTAGATATTCTAATCTAAGTGGAAACGTGGATACTGACAAGATTATTCAGTACACTTCAATCAGTCAAGACATACATATTCAGAACTTACTCGGAACTGATCTACTAGAGAAAATTCAAGCCGATATTGTTGCTAATACTTTGTCGGGTAATTATCTGACATTGGTAAACACTTGGGTTAAGCCAGCGTTGATACACTGGACATTGGTAGAGTTACTACCTATGGTTGCGGTCAACGTATCTAATGGAGGTATTTACAGGCACGCTCCAGAGAACGCACAAGCGCTAACCAAAGAAGAAGTAGATAGCTTGGTAAGTCAAGAACGCGATTTTGCTGTTTATTACTCGAATAGACTTGTCGATTACTTATGTAACAATAACTCTTTATTCCCTGAGTATTCTACAAACTCAAATGAAGATGTTAATCCGTCAACCGATAATAACTTTTGCAGTTGGGTACTTTAAAAAAAACATATGAGCCTAAAAAGGAAAACATCATTAAGTTGATGAAATACATCCAATCAAAAAAGAAAAAAAGCAATGACCTTAGACAATCAAGATAAAAAATTGATCGAAAGCACCATTCCAAAGTGGTTAGTTCCAGTATTACTCACAATTGGCGGTGCGACATTGTCTGTTGGTATTTGGGCTGGTACAGTATCAAATAAGGTTGATGAGGTTGAGCGTAACCAAAGGATAAACACTCCGATCATAAATACTCAATTGGTAACGTTAGAATCTATTAGAACGGATGTTAAGTGGATTCGTATAGAGGTTGAGAAGCAAGGTTATCAAATAATGGATATGAAGCGTGAAATGAACACGATAAAAGATAGCAAATGAGCAGCTTTGACAAGTTTATAGAGAAAGTTTTAATCCATGAAGGTGGTTATGTTAATGACCCAACCGATAATGGTGGTGAAACTAATTGGGGTATATCCAAAAGAGCATATCCAAATTTGGACATCAAAAACTTGACAAAAGACCAAGCGAAAGAAATTTACAAACGCGACTATTGGGATAAGAATCATTGCGATAAATTACCGAGTGGCGTTGATTATATACATTTTGATACTGCCATAAATGCTGGCGGTTCTCGTGCCGCTAAAATACTTCAAGATGCTTGCGGTGTAGTTGTCGATGGAATCATTGGAAGTAAGACAATAACAGCGGCTCAATCATTGACAGCGGAAAGGTACTTGTTATATAGAATGTATTTCTATTGCCAAATCGTTCGAAAGAATAATTCACAAGCTAAATTCATTGGCGGCTGGAGTAATAGGTGTATGGATATTTTGAAAGTGGTTTAGAAAATTTAAGGATAATGGATATACCTACCGAAATAATAATTACTATTCTCGGTGCTTTGGGTAGTGGCGTTGGTGCTATTTTAGTTTACATTAAAAAACGATTGACCGAACTTGACGTATTGAAAAACGAAATTACAGATTGTAAGGTGAGGGTAGCCGAGTTAGAAACAGAAAAGAAATCAGTCCGCGAGTACATGAAAAAACGAGCAAAGAGGGCTACTAAAAACTTAAATTCAGAAGATTATGATTAGCACTAAATTGGACAAGAACTGGAAAACCACTACTATTGGTGTTCTTTTATTCGGGGTTGGCTTCATTTGGAAGATTGACTGCCTTTGGTTGACGAAAGGATGCGATGACGCATCTACATACAAGATTGCTATTTTGTTACTTGCTGGCCTTGTATTTCTATTCCTTGACGAAAAATACATCAAGTCGGCTTTGAAGCGTTTAGTCGATAGCGCAATCAACAAGTTTAGTAAATAATCACCTCTTGGATGGTATCCTTGAGCCGAGCCTAACAACAGCCTAAATAATAATAGGTGATGCGTTGGGCTTTATTTTTGTAAATTCGTCAAAATGAACTAGCTATGAGTATTAACACAAAGCACTGGATAGGGCACATTTTAGCGATTGCAATAATCGTTTACTTGGCTCAACTCATTTTAAGCGCTCCTAACGAGGTTGAGCAGCAATCTAGTATAATTAAACAGATGCAGCAAAAAAACGCTACCTTGCGCACTGAGAACGATTCTATTAAGGTTTTAGCCGCTAATCTTATCAAGCAAGTAAATGCACCTAATCCACAACCAGAAATTAAAATCAAATACATAAGCCGTAATGAACAAATTGAAATGGCTGATAATTCTACCCTTGTTGATGCTTTTATTGCAATCGTACAAAGTCATAGGGCAGAACGACTTGCAGAGAATAACGAATGAAATGTTACGCGAGGTTCAGCACATGAACAACCACATCATGTACTTAGAAGAAAGTCTTGATAGCTGTTCTACTCGATTGGATAAAGCAAAAGCCGCTATTGCCATGAAACAATTTGAAATCGACAACCTAGAGTTTATAGATGATCAAAACATAATGATCGTGAATGAACAGCAAGGGCAAATTCAAAACCTTGAAATGACGATCAATAAGATGAAAGGCAAGGATAATCTCAAGACTAGGCTGCTGATATGCACACCAGTTATAGCGTTCTTGCTCGGAACACTTACTAACAATATAACCTTACAATTATAGAAATGGCTAGAAAACAAAAACTGACTGGAAAAGTAATTTGCGATTTATTGGATCAATATCCAAATTCATACTCATTATCAATAGCAAAAATTGCTTACAGGGATAATCCGCTTTTATTTAATGACGTAGAACACGCTAGAGCTATTGTTCGATACTATCGTGGAGCGATTGGTAAAAAAACAAAAAGCGAACTGCGTGAAACCAAATACTTAAAAGATTACAGCACTAAGGAATACAATCCTTTAGGGCTTCCCGATAGCGATGAGCGCGAATGGCTGCCATACTATCTTTCTAATGATTGTAAGAACGTTTTGTGGATGAGTGATATACATCTTCCGTATCATTCAATAGAAGCGCTTACGGTTGCTATAAACAAAGGATTGCAAGAGAATGTAGATACTATCTTTTTGGGGGGCGATACATTAGATTTTTACCAGCTTTCGAGGTGGGAAAAAGACCCAAAGAAAAGGCACTTTAGCGATGAGATGGAAATGGCTAGAGAATTTTTAACAAAATTGAGACAACTATTTCCAAATGCTCGGATTTACTTTAAGGAAGGCAACCACGAAGAACGCTACGAAAATTATCTAAAAGCGAAAGCCCCAGAGTTATTCTCATGCGAAGAATTTAGACTAGAAATATTGTTGAGGCTAGGTGAAAATAGAATCGAGTGGATAGGAGAGAAGCGAATATCTTACGTTGGAAAGCTACGACTTGCTCATGGTCATGAGTTTGGTCGGTCGGTATTTAGTCCAGTCAATCCAGCTAGAGGTTACTACATGAAGTCTAAACAATCTATGATGGCTGGGCATAACCACCAAACATCTGAACATACTGAGCCAAATCTCGATGGAAATATAGAAACCGTTTGGAGTACAGGCTGTCTATGTGAACTTCATCCAGAGTATATGCCGATCAACAAATGGAATCATGGCTTTGCGATCATCAAGGTTTTGCCGAACGGAGATTATAACGTTAACAACTATCGAATCCACAAAGGAGAAATTCTTTAACTCTCGTTCCTTTAGTGTCAATGGTTTCATGTTGGTTCAGTTCTTTGTAGTAGATATACACAATTGTTGTAAGTAATGGCGACCTGTGTCTTTTTTGGATTTGAATCCAATAATAGTATCATAATTTTGGATTTTTTTCATCCATATTACGTTGCTGCTCTTGGTGGTATAATTTAGCAAAGTGCATTAATGTATTGTCATATTCTTCAGGTGTCATTTCTAAAGAATCTCTTTCGTTATTCAGTAATCGTCTGTAATCTTCACTTGTCATTTCAGCTTAGTTTTTGTTTATTGAATAAGATAGACTATTGTTGTGTGTAATACTACCTTAGTGCATTTAAAAAAGAGTAGTTTGAATACTCGGTTTATAAGATGCGTCATAGTTTTTGTTTTGACCTTTTGGATAAGGTTTTATTTCAAATAGCTTGTTTTTAACAAAAAAATTCTTTTGTTTCTTACTTCCACAAAAAAACACATATCTATTCTTAGGTGGTCTTTCTACTTGATATAAATCATCTCCATATTTTTCTTTTAGTTTTTTAACTCTGTCTTCTTCAAAAGCAAATTCGTCCATTAAAGTTCTGCTGTGTATATGTTCCTTTCCTTTTAGCTTCCAATCTTTTTGCGTATGACTTTCTCCAGTAAAGTAAAAATTTGTAGCTTGGTAAATATAACCATTATGCCCAAAAGATTTGTCAGCATAAGAAACAACAATTAAAGGTTTTGGGAGCATCTTTAAACAAGAAGAAACAAAAAAAGATGTAGCGTTTTTTTCTAAATCATCATTTGTTATCAATCTATTTAATTCATATACTAAATCCATATATTTTTCGCCACAAATAGATTTTTTCATCTGCATCGGTATAGCATTCCCAAAAGTGCAAACGCCAACTAATTCAATCCCATCGTACAAACCAAAAGAATAAGTGAATGATGTCATTCTTTTTAAATAATGCTTTTTAATCAACCACTCTTTACAATCAGATGTAGAAACTGATTTTACTCTATATTTATCTTTTACGCTCATATTCTTTATTTTTAAAACTACAACAATGGCTATACGGCATTAAAACGACTGTTTTAGCCAAGCCGTTAGGCAAAATTGCCTTCATACATTTACCACTTCAATATACGACTTGACTTTGTTTTTTATCGCTTTTAAGATGTATCGATTCATGATTATCACATCGAAGTGTTTACCTTCTTCGTAAACGTTAATTGCGTCTCCATAAACTTTGATTCGGGGTAAAACTAGGTTTACTATGTAGCCGAATCTATCAACCCAGTACGAGTTAATCATGAATGAAGCGTGAACCTCATAGGTGCAATTAACGACTTTGTTTTTTTCGTCCATCTGCAAGAAGTTAAACTTGAACATCACCGAAGTTTGAACGGTGCGTCCTTTTCTTGGCACTTCTATTTGATTGACATACTTATTGTTGATCGTCAATGTAGATTTTTGAATATTGGTAATGATAACTTTTGTATCTTCGCTAGGTGTTATTCTCAACTTTTTCATAGGTTAGTTTTGTTTAGTTTGTGGAAGCCTCGATTTGTTCGGGGCTTTCTTTTTGTTTGATAATCTCCCAATGTGTAACATCGAGGCAGCTAGTCCACATATATGAATAATGGCCGACTTCCCAATTATCGTCAGCGACTACAACAGTGCCAGTAGTTTCGTCTGTAAAATCGACCACAAGCGTTGAGCCGTAGCCGATGAACTTTGCTTGAAGTGGAAAGTTTGCGCTCATTTTAACACTGAATTATCAAGTTTAACAAATGCTTTTAAAATGTTGTGATAGCTGTCGATTGTGTTAGCTTCCTTCAACGTCCATTCAGATGAGCCTGTAAACTTATTAATCAAAGTTCTAGCGTCTATGTTCAGACGTTTGGCTAACCATTGTTTGCTAAAGTATGCGCTCAATTCGTGCGCTTGTTGTGTGCAGTTCATGTTATTAATATTTTGACAAATGTAGTACAAACTTTTTACATCGCAAGTATTTTTTTATTTCAATAAATGTAACTTCGATTTGCATTGAATCATTTTTATATTATCTTTGCTCTACTAAACGAAACAACATGAAAACAATCGAAAAGACATTCTATCGAATCTACGACCACGAAGGAGATGTTTGCGCAGAGTTTGAAGATTTACAAGAGGCAGAAGCATCATTGGAAGAGGATAACGCAACAGCTAAATTCTACAATGATCCTTTATACACGCTAAAAACCGAGATTCAAGAAGTCGAGGTTGAAGATGAAGGTCGCGATCCTGACGATGCTTACGAAGCATGGAGAGAAAATCAAGAGTTTAATTAATCAAAATCAATATATAATGAGTTCACTTAATTCACTTTATTTAAAACTAGACACGCTTAAAACTATCGTTAAAACTTTAGAAGCAGCTAACAATCCGGGAGTAGAAATTACCATCAACATTAATGATACTGGTAACGCCTACGGTAAAAACATAAGCGCTTGGATTAGTCAAACCAAAGAACAGCGCGAAGCAAAGAAACACCGATATTACGTTGGCAATGGAAACACTTTTTGGACTGACGGTAATATAAATGTCTGCAAAAATCAAAGCAAAGAAAACACAGACAAGGGATTGTCAACCGATGATCTTCCGTTTTAAACGAAACACCTATGAATAAGAAAGAATTTCTACGAGGCATATTTGAGAAGTATAACCTCAGCAAAGACGAAGATATATTTGCCCTTCATGGAACGGCAATTATTACTAAGACTGGAATACAAAAGATAGCATCGAAGGAGAAGTTGAACTATTCCTTTGATGTTATCAAAGTTGAATCAGAATACTGCGCTGTAAAATGTACGGTGAGTTCAGACAATAAGGTTTTAGCTGTCAGCTTTGGAAGTGCTGAAAAAGCAAACGTTAAGAACGCACAAAAGTACTACCTTGAAATGGCTGAAAAGAGGGCGAAGGCTAGAGCGATACTAATAGCGATAGACGCTCATGGTTACTTATATTCAGAAGATGAAGCAGACGACTTTAAAAAAGGAATAAATGGATAATTTTGAGCAATTTTGGAACGAAAACTTTGATCAAGATGGCGGCATGGATAACGAGCAACGTTGGCTTATTGCCGACTTACTCGACCAAGTTACTATGACTGACGAAGAATTAAACGGCATTAGATTAATGCTAAATCAATCGCCTAGCTTTGCCGATGCTACTCAATTAATTGGCTATCTATACGGAAGGCTTCCTAACCCAATAACAGAGCGAGGTAGCTATTCACAAAAAGATTTGACTAAACACATCAAAAATATCTCTGGACTATGAAAGACTATCGAGATGTAATTAAAAGGATGAACGAGTTGGTCAATCGCTACCATAAGATGAAAGAGTTAGACGGACACGAAATGGCTTTGATTCTAAAAGACTTCACCTCTGCGCTTTACTATTTAGAAACTGTACGTTCTGATATACATCACCAATGGCAAAGCAAAGTAAAAGCGTTGATTGAAGAAGGAATGAGTGTGTCTAGGTCAGAGAACCAAGCGCACGTTGAGTTTCCTGAGATGTATGAACTAAGACGATTGATGGATTCAGCCTATGAAATAGTTGGTAGCATAAGAACAAACATTTCGCTTATCAAACACGAACAAACATTAGGCATTGAGAATAATTAAACTAGCAGTTAAACTACTAAACAAAACGACATGAGCGAAATGAGCAGACACGCCTTTGATAGAATAGTAAATGAACTACCAGAACGTAGGGCGAAGGTTTACGACACCATTAAGCGCATTGAAGCACGAAACTATAAGCCGACAATAAGGCATATTGCGTACTACATGAAATCCGAAAAAAATGAGATTAGCGGACGATTGACTGAACTCCAAGACTTAGGTCTAATTATCGACACTGGAGAGGTTATCTCTCGCGCTAGTGTTTATCGAACCACAACCATTGACGAAGTACCAGAACTACAATCACAACGTCAGTCGATGAAATTTCAAAACGACATTACTAACTTTTTAAAAAAGCATCGTGATCGATTAGACCCATCAATAATTTTAGGACTAGAATTTTACCTATGAAAGAACATAAAATAACATACCAGCAAAAGGTACTGAAACGGCTATGTTCAAATGTTGAAAGGACGGCTGTTGATATTCAAGATGGAACTGACTTAACCATGAAACAAGTAAGTATCGCAATATCTTCCTTATTGGATAAAGGAATGATTCAAGTCGTTGGTCAAAAAAGATACGGAGGCAGACAATATGTGAACATTTACAAGAAAGCTAATATAGCAGACCAATATGTTTTAAGTGCTTATCGGCATCGACTACCATTTAAAGCGGCTATAAAACACAAAGAATACCCATTCAGTTATAACGAAATGCACTATGGTAGGTCTGGGCATAAATGGTCTTGGTGGGATGTAAGAAGCGAAGCAATAGAGATAGGCTACAAGGTAAATTCAACAAAAAACAAATTACCATTTAACTACGTTAACGAATGAAACAAGAACAACGTTTACAAAATCAAGTTTGCGACTATTTGAGACTGCAATATCCATCGGTCATGTTTATGATCTCACCAAGTGGCATCAAGCTAACAATAGGACAAGGTAAGAGCCTTAAACGTAATCAAAACCCATCAAAGGGTTGGCCTGATTTATTGATATTTGACAAGGGTAAAATACTATTTCTTGAATTGAAGCCAGACGGATATGAATTGTACAAAAAGGATGGTACACTTCGGAAGAACGAACACACCGATAATCAAAACGAAGTTCATCAAATGTTGCACACTAGAGGATACAAGGCTTGCTTCGCGGTTGGCTTTGATCAAGCTAAAAAAATTATTGACGAGTATTTAAAAGAATAGTATATTTGTGTTTTAAACATCGACCAAATGACAAAATTTTTATTATATCCCCTATCGTTTGAGCAGCTTTGGTCGGTGTGCGCCTTCGGTAGGGGATTCTTTTTAACATCGACTAATGAATAGTATCTATTACCACCTGAAGCGAGCAGAAGTTTACTGCTACATTAACAAGCTAAGAAGGTTGAATCAACCTGAAACCGCTATGGATTATCTAATACAGCAAAGCTATCAATTCAACTTACGCAAGGCTT
>Ga0209536_100009699_pt1 | contig 14299 bp, 12 predicted proteins | sample DeeMarSeWOR28_12_FD_187461 | JGI IMG/M metagenome (GOLD analysis project Ga0209536, IMG submission 187461) | Marine sediment microbial communities from White Oak River estuary, North Carolina - WOR-2-8_12 (SPAdes) (version 2) | ecosystem: Environmental > Aquatic > Marine > Intertidal zone >...
CACAGGCTCCCGATCTTTAAATTCAATCCAGAGTTGCTCCCCGTGGGGCGCCCACAGCCGGAAGCGCACTGTATCCGGCCCAAGCCACGTGGGCCCTCCCGCACCATCAAGTTGCCATTGGTACTGGAACACCTGCGAGATTTTCTTATTTCTCTCTGCCAAGATTTATATTCTCCTGTTACCAACTATACCTGCATCAGCCTCGTATTATTTGGAGGTTTTCTCCTGCTAACTGATCAGAAACCGCATTTTTAAACCTTTTTAATTTAGCAGAATAAATGCTGATAGTCTTCATCACCTTCACGGAACTTCTAAACGATAAGTTATATTGATCGCCAATCGAATCATATTTAAGTACTGCATGCAAGCTCGCCGGAATCTGAAAGCAGCTGACATATTTAGAGTGCAAGACGTTAATCACGGATGGGGGGAGAACTGGAAACATTTGCTGGGGGAGATGCGTATACAACCTTTTCTAGTGTACTGTCAGAGAAATAAACCGTATACTTTCCTCCTACTGGATTCCACGACTTGATCGGGGAATCCAGTTTTTTCAAGAAGTTCTAGATTGTCCGGCTTGACCGGACAATGACAAATATTAAATGGGACACTTCACGAGAAACCATCACTGCTAATGTCACAATGGCTCATTGACTCCATGATTCAATTCTGAAGATGAGATTGAGAATGCATTTAGACATTCCCGATTCTGAGAACATTTACCGCGCCAGAATCATCTGATTAATGCGTGACCGGGCCTCTCCAATGGATGTCACTCTCACGGCAGCACGGTCATGGACCGGGCACTTGTTTTCACAGATCCCGCATCCGACACAGAGATTCGGGTCCACGTGGGGCAGTTTGAGAAGCTTTGTCGTGCCGTCCCGCATCTTTATTTCAGCTGTCTGAAACCAGATGGCCTTTGGCGACGTGGGACAGACTTCCTCGCATACAATACATTCAGTGTTCATTGCCCATGGTAAACAGCGCCCCCTGTCATAAAATGCAGTACCGATCATGACCGGTTTGCCGTAGGGCGCTTTCCCTACCTTTTTTTCAACACTGAGCGGCTCAATCGCGCCGGTGGGACATACCTGCCCGCACAGCACGCAGTTATATTCGCAATATCCGATCGTGTTCATCAGGATCGGGGTCCAGAGGGCTTCAAAGCCTCCTTCAAGAAGCGCCGGCTGAATTACATTGGTAGGGCAGACACGCATGCATTCTCCGCACTTGATGCACCTGCGAAGGAAATCGTTCTCGTCGATTGAGCCGGGCGGGCGTATGACATCGTACTTTGGAGCTGTCTTTGCGTTCACAACACTCCGCATCATGGGGAAGAAAATGAGGCCTGCAACAGCGGTTTCGATGACTCTCCTGCGATTCACGTCAACAGGGGCATGGATTGAGCTGTGCTTCCGTGCGGTCCCGTAATGTATCGCATCTTCCGGGCAGTCTTCAATACAGTTCATGCAACCATGGCATTCAGCGGTTCTGAGTTCGAGGTGGGGGTCACAGCCCCCATGACAATACCGCAGGCACTTCTGGCAATCAGTACATTTCTCAACGTCCCTGCGTATTCTCATGATTGAGCCGGACGACACAATCCCCAGGAGCGCACCGAGGGGGCAGAGGACCCGGCACCAGAACCGAGACAGAAACCTGTTTGCAAAGAGGATGATAATAAAAATCAATGCCAGGAATGTACCGCCGTAAAATACGGGCTGTTTTATATAGAATTGTCCTCCGGCATAATGAAGGGCCGGGAAGGTTGATACGGCGAATGATCTGGTAATAAGTGCAATCGGATCAAGCAGGCCTATCTGGAGGGAACCGAATACGGCCAGCACCAGGAGAATGGTCAGGATATAATATTTCATGCGGAACAGCGGCCGGTAGGCATTGACGCGATAGTCATCGACGGGCCTGCGTTTATTGAAGAGGTGACTGACCCACTGATTCAGAATTCCCATTGGGCAGATCCATGAACAGAAGACCCGTCCAAAGATCAATGTTATAAGGATGACAATGAGTGAAAGGGCGAGGCCTTTATAAACCGTCCAGCTTGTCAGAAATGAAGCAAAGGCGACCAGCGGGTCGAGCTCAAGAAACAGAGATACTTCGTATCCCTTCATATTCCTGAAGTCAGTTATCGCGACCAGAAACAGGAAGAGAACAAAAAAGAATACAGAATAAATGCGTCGTAAATTCTGGAGCGTGAGAAATTTCATAACATATAGCTATAAGCAATCAGCACTCAGCTAAAACAAATCCTCATACTCCTTAAGCTGATCGCTGACTGTTGAGCGCTTTTAAATTTATCATACATTCAACTCAACATAATTTAGAGAATTCCAGTCTGTTACACCAATGCCGCGTTTTTCACCAATCGTCAGGAACGGGACATCTTCCACTTTCAGATCAAGAAAATTGAGACTGTATGCATCAAGTGCGATCTCGTCCAGGCCGGCGATGACAGTATTTTCAGGCGACACATCAGAAATGTTCCCGCCGGTCGGCCCGTTTCTCACCAGTACACGTGTGGCATCAACAATCGTCAGGGTAGGGCGTATGGCGGAAGCAAGATCGGCTATTGAGGTATTGATGTCCTGGTGAAGCCGGTTTCGCTGGCCACCCAGCACTCCGTACCAGTTTTTCATCGAGATCGTGCATTTGCTCAGGGAGTGGTGTTTCACAACCGGCATATTGATGACTTTGTCGACCTCATGATAAAACCTGCTGACAGGCCAGACCTTCAGGGCCTGCCCCCGCAAATCAGTAAGGACAAAATCACTCTCAGTAGTATACTTCACCGTGCCGCCTGATTTTCGTACCGCATTTTCAATGCCGGACCGGACAAAACATCGATAGGGATTGTTAATTGAGACATCGGTCACCCATACCTCAGAGGCCCGTGCATCGCGGCACAGGCCGACCACCGCTCCGACAAGTTCGGGATTGGTATTGGCAGCCTGCTCAGGCTGCCGGTCCCATCCCACGTTCGGTTTTATCAATACACGGTCACCCGGACCGATAAAGCGCGAGATACCGCCAAGTTTATCGAGTGATGCCGTGACCATTTTCTCTATGTCCATGCCGCGGACTATCACGAGAGAAGGAAATGTCGCTGAATCAGGAACGCGGTAGTTTTTAAAGGTGAGTATTTTTTCGCTGCTGCGGCGCACCGGATTATCACTGTAGAAGGCATACCCCCATATACCCACGCCGGCTGCGATTCCGCAGGTAGTCCCAGCCTTGATGAGGAACTGTCGACGGTCCAGCAGTGGTTCTTTATTATCGTGTTTTGAAGGCATTGGTTTATTTTTTGTTAATCACCTGACTCTGTTTCCCCTTTTCTAAAGGGGGGATACGTTTGTTAACAGTTTGTCAATTATGGCATCATCCGCTGCACCGAAGAGCCCGACGAGTGAATCTGGAAAAACGATCAAAGACCAGTCACCTTCATAAGGATCTCGGACAGTATAGACCGTGCTGTTCTTTTTGTTTGCAGAGCTGAATTCAATGCCCGACTGCTGAAAGTATTTCATGAACGAATCTGCAATGGCATCAATGTCCCCTGAATCTTTTGTGATGATAAATACCTGGATGGCGCTGCCGTCGATAATATACTCCCGCTCTATGACGTTATTGAGAAAATCGAGTCCGCGGTAGGCCTCTTTTATGAAACGCGTGGCTGCAACAATACCGATATCAGGCAATCGCGAGAATTCAGGAAAGGGGTCGGATACCTCTCCCGTTGAGCCTGCGATGCGGGCAGCGACAGCCTCAAGCTGAACGTTGTCATTAAAGGAAGACAGCTTTACGTAATACTGACCGTTTGTAAAACTCATGCCGGCCGGAGACCTGAATCCCGTGAGGCCGCCGTCAATATCGGAGAGAGTGCCGCCGGACTCGTCCGAAATGACACCAAAGGCCTGGATACTTTTTCCCATATCATAGATATCAATGATGACATCAGGCTCAGAACTCGAGCTTGTTGATACAGTATATTCGCCGACAGCAAGACTGATAAAACCGGCTGAGATGAAATATTCAGCGTGGCCGTTTACATACTCATAAAGATTGTCTTTCGTATAGAAACGGACAGTGCCGAGAAGCCTGAAACCTTCAAGCTTTTCAGGAATCAGCCGGGTTATCGCATTGCTTTCCGACTGTAATTGATCAAACCTGATCAGGGCGGGGTCATAATGCTGCCCCTCAAGATACACAAGAGCTGCGATAACCGGCAGGAGTCCGGTCACCAGCACCCGGTATACATAAGAAGGGGCCATCTATACGATAAACGAGAGGTCATCATGGGCCTGTCGCAGCATGGAGCTTACCGGCAGGCCATAGGGACATCCGCCGGAACAGTCCTCGGTTTCGCACGACGCGCATTTTGAGGCCTTTGCCTCGAGGCGGGCATACGATTCTATGGCCTTCTTCTCCATCCCGTAATCCTTATAGTACATCTGAAAGCGCAGGGTTGTTGCAATGGACACTCCCTCCGGACATGATCCTTCGCACTTGCTGCATCCGGTCCTGCAGTATTCCCTTCCAAACTGTTTTGCGTAGCGATCGAGTGTCTTCTGATCAGCACCGGTAAATTTTTCACCGGAAGCGCTTAAGTAGAGGTCCATGTCCGCTATGCTCTTGATGGATATGACCAGCCCGTCGACCTCGGCGTGCTTCAGCACCCACTTAAAGACTGCAGGCGCAAAGGGCTCTCCCTTGCTGTCAAAGTCAGAGTCCTTTGCGCCCGCCAGTGTCTTCATCGCAATAACGCCGACCTTTTTCTCTTTTGCTTCTTTTAAGACATCAGGGATCTTTGGAAAGGACATAAAATTAAAGGCGGGCATGATCAGATCAAAATGGCCTGACCTGACTGCTGTTAAAAGAAGGGACTCCATATTATCCGGGCCGTGTGAAGATACGGCAAGAAAACGGACTTTTCCGGCCTGTTTTAATGCATTGAAGGCTGACAGCATTTCTTCGTCAAGGAGCCGCTTCTCTTCTTTCTCTCTGTTCTTATTCTGTTCACCAATGGCATGAACAAAGCAGAAATCCATGTAATCGGTCTTCATTCGTGAGAGGCTCGCCTCTGCGGCTTCAACGTAGTCCTTCTTTTTGCTCCCGAGCGGCAGATGGCTCGGGTATGCATAAGGGCTGCAGAATTTCGATGCAATGATGATTTTATCCCTCTGGATATTTTTCATTGCTTCGCCAATATATTTTTCAGAGGAACCATAATCTGGAGCAGTATCAAAGTAATTGATTCCCGCATCGATTGCACGCAGTATCATGGATGATGACGGCAGTCTTCCGGTGCCGTACGATATATCGCTCATTGTAAGGCCTGTCTTGCCGATCTCTTTGTACTTCCTGATTTTTGGTTTTTCGCTTTCAGCGGACCGGGCAACAAGGGGGGTGCCGGCAATTGATGCACCGGCTATAAAAGAAGCTTTCAGGAATTCACGACGTTTCATCTCTTCTTACTCCTTTCTCTGCTCTGTTCAGAATAGTTATTGAAAAGGGAATAAAATTAAAACGCCTCTATTCCGCGATTATAACCCAGCTTATTCCAATAGTCAATCGAGCTGAGCAACCCTTTTTGCTTCATTTTTAACGAATAAGCGTCGAAGAATATCCCTGATAAAGAAGTATGGTTCAGGCAAAGATAGGTTGAAGAGACCGCCCTTTTAAGTTAAATGCATTATATTCCGAAAATAACAGTAGGATACGGTTGAAGACATGGATATGAAATGATTTTTCAGCAAATAATAGAGTACAGCAAGAGTTTTATCGAGTCGAACCTTCCCGTCTCAATAGCGATCGGATTTGTCTTTCTTCTCTTCATGCTCAAAAAACCTAAATATTTCATGATCGTTGTACTCGTCCTGGTCGCAGGATTGTCCGTGTTCGAATTATTTCAGAAACTGGCCATCAAGACGGGATTGGGCGGTTTCTGAGCGTCCGCTCTTTCTGCAATCCATTCTGCATCGACAGCACTCAAATGACAAAAAGGATATTCCTCAAACGCAGCATGTGAAATCTTTATGCTTTTTTTGTACAATACAGACATCTGTCACAAACGATATCTACCAGTCAATATATTATAAATTTTGTTATAAGCAATCTATTCGGAGACGTGCATTGAAAAGGCCATATTTATTATTTTTCACTCTTATTGCTCTTTTGGCTGCGGTAATAACTTCACAGAGGACTTCAACTGCTGATGAACTGGATGAGATGACAGGAATGAGGTTTGTCCAGATTGCAAGGGGAGGCCTCCTCTATGACGACTGGCTCATCGAAGTTGGCAAAAAAATATCGGAGAACCACCCTGCTTACCCCCGGGAAGGCAGGATAAAGGGACAGAATACGTGGCGGTGCACCGAGTGCCACGGCTGGGACTATAAGGGGAAATCAGGGGCCTATGCAAAAGGAATCCATTACACGGGGATTACCGGTATTCGATCCTATGAGAACAGGGATCCTGCGGAGATTGTAACGATATTAAAGAATGAAACCCATGCCTTTGGAGACATGCTTTCAGAAAAAGATTTTGATGCCCTCGCGCTCTTCATATCAAACGGGCAGGTTGATGTAGACCGGTATATAGACCGCAGAACACGAAAAAGCAAGGGCGACATAGCAAATGGCGGAAGGATTTATCTTTCAACATGTACGGGCTGCCATGGCACTGACGGCAAGGAAATTACTTTTTATAGTGGTAAATCACCTGAGTACCTTGGAACCGTTGCCAACAAAAATCCCTGGGAAACCCTGCATAAGATTCGCTGGGGTCACCCCGGTGCACCGATGATTTCTCTTGTATTTCTTGATCTCAAGGATCAGCTTGATGTAGTGACGTTCTGCCAGTCATTACCGCAGTACTAAATCAGTAATCAGTAGCCGGTTTTTAGGCTGTAACTAAATACTGACTACTGACGACTGGCTACTATTTAAATGTCGGGCTTCTTTACATGTGTAAGCCAATGTGACACATTATTATGCCATGACATATGTCTACATTTTGGGGAATTCTTATAATTCAAGAGGTTTACAAAAAATAAATCCTGGCATCTTACTTGCACTATAAAGAGTAGTTCTCTCAATTTAATTAGTTTTCTATAAAAAAAATATTCAAAGAACCGAGGTGTCGTATGAGAAATTCCATATTCATATGGCTGCTGTCAGCGTTATTTTTTATCAGCTGTGCATCTGCTGTCCAACATCAACAGGCCTTCCAGTTTATTGAAACCGGGATCGCGCTGGTTAATAACGGAGAATTTGATCGCGCTCTGGATGAATACAATAATGCCATCAGGATCGCTCCGGACTATGCCCAGGCATATAACAGCCGCGGGAATATTTACTTTTTAAAGGGAGAGTTTGACCGTGCCATCGCTGATTATCAAAAGGCCATAGACCTTGATCCAAAATATGCCAAGGCTTACAACAATCTGGGATTTGCCCATTTTGAAAAGAACCAGCTTGAGATTGCCATAAAGGACTTCAGCAGGGCGATAATAAAAAACCCTGAGTATGCAAAGGCATTTAATAACAGGGGACTTGCCTATTTCGCAAAAGGCGAATATGACCGCGCTCTGCTGGACTATAACAGGGCACTCGAACTCGATCCCGGTCTGGCTAAGACATACGATAACCGCGGCACAATTTATATGCTGATCGGTGAGGATGAAATGGCATGTTCTGACTTTGTCAGGGCATGTGAACTGGGTGAATGCTCAACGTTTGAGATTGTACAGGGCGAGGGGTACTGCTCGTTGCCGCAGCTGGCTATGAGCGGTTCCGGGAAACATCATCAGCTGATTTTTTAGCAGCCTGATCCGCAAGCTCGCCGATTGTTTTTTTGACTAACTCCCCATTCTCATAGAGAGAAACCGCGCTGGTGTCAGTTTTCATTTTCTCCAGTTCCTCTGAAGAACCGGCATCTCCCATCTCAGCAATGGCTTTCACGGCACATGCCCGTATCATGGGATCAGTTGCGCTGAGGTAAGAGCGGATAATCGGAACTGCATACTTGACGGTGTCAGCGTTGATCTGCCCTATCCGGCTCAATGCCCAGAGCACCCCTGGGGTAAGCATCTTTTCTTCATGAAACGATGCAATAATGGGCGCAATATCTTCGCACAATACCGGATTGTTTCGCACAATCTCTCCGAGGATTTCCGGCACGCTCCAGCCGATGCCTCCGGATTCGTCCCGTATCATCCACAGGAGACGGCCGACAATATTTCTGACACGGTCGGGATCTGTTCCGGCAAGTTCAGCAGTCAATAATCCTATTGCCTCAATTGCCCGCCACGCAAGAGGACTCTGTTTGTCGTATGAGAGAGAAATTAAAATGGTGACCGCCTTCTCGAGTGAAGGCAGTTTATTCAGTCCGGAAAAGTCTTTCTCTTCGAGCAGTGTTATTATTTTTCTTTTGTCAGCCCTCATTATGCATAGCTGTAGCGCATGGACGGTTTAAATAATGTTCATGAATTGTCCGGGTCAGGGTCACTCGTGTGCAGTAACCGCCTACGCGAACTGTTTATGATATTCCTTGACTTTTACCGCAAATTCTCTTGCAAAATCGTAACACTTCTGTTCATCATCAAGTGACGGTTTATATAATACCTGGATGCCGGGTTCAAACACCTCAAGCTTCATGACCTTGAATTGCTCATATGCCTCTTTTACAGCGCCGCCGCCCCATCCATAACTGCCGAAGGCACCCATAATCCTGTTTTTAGGTCTCAGCCCTCTGAGGTGAGTCAGATATTCAGCAACGGATGGATACAGAATATTATTGAGAGTAGGGCTTCCAATGAGACACCCCCGTGACTTCCAGAATTCTGTTATTGCCCTGCTCATTGGCGTTGCTCTCAGTTTGATGACTTTGCAGTCAAGTCCTTCATCCTTGATTCCCTTCATCAGAGGCAGAGTCATAAGTTCGGTGCTGTGCCACATGGTGTCGTAGATTATTGCTACACTGAGTGAGGCTTTCCCGTTTGCCATATCGAGATATTTCTGGATAATGCTGCCGGGTTCCTTTCTCCAGATGATTCCGTGATCAGGGGCAATCATATCAATTTCGAGACCCAGTTCCTGTATGTCGGATACTTTCTTTTTAATAAGCTGTCCAAAGGGCATAAGAATGTTCGCATAATAATCAATCACCGAATCTTCAAGCTCTGCATGAGAAGCACATTGTGTATATTCATCGTCAAACCGCGCTGACGTTGCGATGTGCTGTCCAAATGCATCCTGGGATATGAGAAGCCTGGCTTCTTTAACATAGGTCATCATGGAATCAGGCCAGTGGAGCATCGGTGTTTCAAGAAACAGGAGAGTGTATTTGCCTGTACTGAGGGTGTCTCCTGTTTTTACAACCTTGAAATTCCAGCTTGACGTATCAAAATGCCGGTCAATGCCTTTCTTGCCTTTTTCGGTGATATAGATCGTTATGTCCGGCGCCAGATGCACGATTCTGGCAATACCGCTGGCATGGTCCGGTTCAATATGGTTTATTACGAGATTTTTTATTTTTGAAGGGTCAATGATAGACTTTATATTGTCAACGGTGACCCTCTTGAAATCGTATTTTACCGTATCAATAAGTGTCGGATGATCATCCAGTATAAGATAATTGTTATAAGTTGTTCCATTAGGTGTTACATACCCGTGGAAGTCCCGTACTGCCCAATCAATCGCGCCTACCCAGTAAATGTCCGGCTTAATTTCTTCAAGTTTCACGATTACCTCCTCCTCTGAATTTGAGATTAAATTTTACCAGTAAAACAGCAAGCATGCAACAGGAGCGCATAAATTAAATCAAAGAGAAGTCAAACCGGTTTCTCCATTATCCGTTGTGATTGAAATTTGAAATGATATAAATCATAAAACAATCAGTAGTCTGTAATCAGGAATCAGCTTTGAAACTGATCCCGGCCCCCGATCCCTGAGTTAACAGTGTTCCAGGAAGATTGCTTTCGATACCCGGTCGGGACGCGATTCGAGATTCTACAAATAGCATATTTACTTATGGATAAAAGAATATTACAATGAACACATGCAAAAGGGAAGGGTGCATTTAGTTATTCACGGCTCTGTTCAGGGGGTATTTTTCCGCGCAAGCACCCGTGAGAAAGCAGCAAGTCTCGGGTTGAAGGGATGGGTGAGAAACCTTCATGACGGGAGCGTTGAGGCTGTTTTTGAGGGCGACATCGAAAACCTGCGTGAAGCAGTGCAATGGTGCTATCATGGCCCGCCCGGCGCACACGTTACAAAAATAGATGAAAAATGGAACGATTATATTGGTGAGTTCAGCAGCTTCAATGTAAAGTATAGCTACTAAACTGCTTTAGATTAAGCCCTATAAGCCATTTAAATATAAAACTAAATCAATAAAGCATCCCCGCCTCGTCAGACCGGAGTCATGTCCGGAGAGTAATTTCAGAAAACGCATTCTCTTGTTGACAACTGATGAATTTCAGTTGGATAATAGACCATGATTTTCACAGAGTCTCAAATAAGTAATCTGCATACCGGCATTGATAAAAAAACAGCGCTTTATTTATCAGGAAATTCAGGTTTGGAGACGCATGTCCTTTTTGATCTTGCCAATAAATTGCGCCAGAAATTACATGGAAATACAATTGATCTCTGTTCAATCGTAAACGCAAAGTCAGGCGCATGTCCAGAAGATTGTGCATTTTGTGCACAGTCTTCACACAGCGACACCCATGCAAAAGTATATCCTTTGCTGGATAAAGACGAAATTAAACGGGTTGCGGAATCAGCAAAAGAAAAAGGCGTGAAAAGATTTTGTGTTGTAACCAGCGGAAAAAAGCCGTCAGACGATGAGTTGAATGAAATCTGCGGGTTCATTTCTATTGTAAGGGAAACGGGTCTCCTGCCGTGCGCAACACTCGGCTTCCTTGATAGAGAGCAGCTCAAAAAACTGAAGGATTCCGGTCTGCACCGGTATCATCACAATCTGGAAACGTCAGAGTTCTTTTTCAGTGAAATCTGCTCAACCCATACATATAACGATAAAATCAGAACCATTGAATCTGCCAGATCTCTCGGGTTCTCTGTCTGCAGCGGCGGGATATTCGGCCTCGGAGAATCCTGGGAGGACAGAATTGATATGGCCTTTGCCCTGAAAGGACTTGGTGTTGATTCTGTGCCGATAAATCTGTTCACCCCGATCAACGGGACTCCGCTCAGTGACCGGGGATTGTTAAATCCAATAGAGGCCCTGAAGATCATCGCCATTTACAGGCTTGTCCTTCCCGAGAGTGAAATAAGGGTGTGCGGGGGCAGGCCGGCAACGCTGAAGGAAAAGGTTTCACAGATCTTTTTCGCAGGTGCCGACGGCATGCTGCTGGGAAATTATCTGACGACATCAGGCAGAGATCCAGAGGATGATTTACAGATGATTAAAGAAATGGGTTTATCTATATAATGGGTAAAAATGTCTACTACAGCGTAAGAATGCGTGCAGCAAAAAACAGGGTCCACATATCCGGTGCTGAGGGAATCTATGATAAGAATGATGTTGACACCATTGTAAAAGAATATACGAACAGGGCCTTTTCTCATGATAAAGGCGATGCTGATGATATCAGGCTTATTGTGGAAAAATTAAGTGATAAGCCAAAAAACATCTCCTCCCTTCCTGTCTGTACCCTGAATACGAGAAATTCCGAAGCTGCCCGGAAAGCTGCGGTAAAACTGTTGTCATCTGCAGGCATAACAGAAAGAGCGGTTGAAGATTCATTTAATTTACTGAATGCGGGCATGAATATGAGGGGTGCTATGCTGATGAATGTTGAGGGAGTCAGGCTGGAGCCCGATCTTCTGCGGGGGGTGCGGGTGACACGGATGGGGATTACAAAGAAGGCCTCAACAGACCTTTCCCGGAAGCTCGCACGACACGGACTGAACAATAATACGGTAAAAGAAGCCCTGATCCTTGCAAGCAAGGTCCACAAATACCGCCTGGTTCTTGGTGAACTCTGTATATCAGATGACCCGCTATACACAACCGGATATATCGCGTGCCGGTCACTGGGATACATACGGCTGCCCCGGATTAAAAAAAGAGGTGTTCCGTATGGGGGGAGAGCATTTTTTATTTCAGGCGGGGAAGTAAAGGACCTTATCCGGTATCTCCAGAATATCCCTGTTCTCGTGAGTGATATCAAACCTGTACAGGGTGCTGTAACGTTGAGAGAGATACTCGGACAAAAATCCCGGAGTTAAGTTTTCAGACTGTTGCACGTTTCACCGTTCAAGGTTCCACAATTGTCGTTTCACGTGAAACGGTGAAACGTTAAGCGTTGAACTGATATAGTAAGACTATCTTGACAAAGGTTCAGAATTTCTTTAACATTTTCAGTTACACATACAGGTATTATAGTCAGTCAGATAAGGCGCGTAGCTCAGGGGGAGAGCGCTTCCCTGACACGGAAGAGGCCGGCGGTTCAAAACCGCCCGCGCCTACCATATCAACTCAAGGGGTTAGTCGCGATCATTCGGGATTAGCTCCTGTTTGTTTTAACGCTCCGCATATAAAAATTATCTATTTCTCATTCAGGATCGTGATATAATTGACGATACGACAGAGCATCATGTGTAACCGTAACCCAAGCAAAGCAAAATTGTATTTTTACGACGGCGAATTGACAAAAAAAAAGAAATATCTGGTAAACTGTACCAGATTAAGAGAATAGTTATTTGTTAACTGGTAACAGACATCTGTATATCAGATTATTTTAGGATCAATCCTTCAGAATCAAAGAACAAATAACGATTAACAACTAACAAAATTGGGAGGAAAGAATATTTTAGAAGAACCGGATAGCGATAAAGAATCCCTCGAGATTTATCGCCACAGTACCTCCCACATAATGGCCCACGCCATCAAAGAGATTTACCCGGACGCAAAGCTTGCCATTGGCCCTGCCATTGATGACGGTTTCTATTACGACCTCGACTGCAGTCATTCGATTACCCAGGAAGACCTGCCCTCAATCGAAAAAAAGATGAAGCAGATAATCAAGGCAAACAGCCCCTTTGTGAGAAAAGATCTTTCGAGACAAAATGCGATTGATTTATTTATGAAGCTCGGCGAATCCTATAAGGTTGAACTCCTGAATGAGATGACTGATGATGTAGTGACGGTATATGAAGAAGGCGATTTTACTGATCTGTGCCGGGGACCGCACCTTGAATCAACCGGCAAGGTCAAGGCCTTCAAACTCCTGTCTGTTGCAGGAGCCTACTGGAGAGGGGACGAGAAAAACAAGATGCTCCAGCGCATTTACGGCACCTCGTTTCTGACAAAGGATGCACTCCAGAAGCACCTCGATTTTCTTGAAGAGGTAAAAAAGAGAGACCACAGGCGGCTCGGAAAAGAACTCGATCTTTTTAGTATGAGTGATGATGTCGGGGCGGGACTTGTGCTCTGGCACCCGAGGGGGGCGGCAATTCGGAGGGAGATCGAAAATTTCTGGCTTGAGGAACACCACAGGGGAGGGTACCAGATATTATACACACCGCACATGGCAAAACTTGACCTCTGGAAAAAAACAGGGCATCTCGATTTTTACAGTGAGAACATGTATTCGCCCATGGAAATAGAAGGCCTTGAATACGAGATCAAACCGATGAACTGTCCGTTTCATGTATCGGTTTTCAAGAGCCATCTCAGAAGCTACCGGGATCTTCCATTAAGATATGCAGAGCTCGGCACCGTCTACCGGTACGAGCGTTCAGGTGTGCTGCACGGTCTGTTGCGGGTAAGGGGATTTACGCAGGATGACGCGCACATCTTCTGCAGGGAAGACCAGATAGAGGATGAAGTCCTGAGGGTACTCGAGTTTACCATCTTTATTCTGAGGACCTTCGGGTTTGAGGATTATGATATTTACCTCTCGACCCGTCCTGACAAATACGTCGGGACCGAGGATGGATGGAAAAAATCGACTGACGCGCTCGAAAAGGCATTGAAGCATAAAAATTTGAACTATGAAATTGATCCCGGAGAAGGTGTGTTCTACGGCCCGAAAATTGACATCAAGGTAAGGGACTCACTGGGAAGGCAGTGGCAGTGCAGTACGATACAGGTTGATTTCAATATCCCGGAACGACTCGACATTAATTACAGGGACGCGGACAGCAGGGACTGCAGGCCGATCATGATTCACCGGGCATTGATGGGGTCTCTCGAAAGGTTCTTCGGCGTTTTGATAGAGCATTACTCCGGTGCTTTCCCGTTATG
>Ga0209536_100009700_pt1 | contig 14297 bp, 10 predicted proteins | sample DeeMarSeWOR28_12_FD_187461 | JGI IMG/M metagenome (GOLD analysis project Ga0209536, IMG submission 187461) | Marine sediment microbial communities from White Oak River estuary, North Carolina - WOR-2-8_12 (SPAdes) (version 2) | ecosystem: Environmental > Aquatic > Marine > Intertidal zone >...
CAAATAACGATCAGAAATACAAGTCAATTAAGAAAATTGATGAGAAAGACAATCTTGATATTCGACCGATGCGAAAAGAAAATGTCAACTCAACGCATACACTTATCGTGTCTAAAATTGGGGAAAGCAATATCGAAGCTAACTGGCGTCTGAATGAGCACACGCGTAACGTTCCAGAAGCCCTGTGGGGTAAGCCTGTTGATGGAAAACCAAAATCTGAAGCGAAGACGCTACCAAACCGTTTGGTAGGGTTTAAAGTTAAAACTCCAGTCGCTGAAGCGGGAGATTCACCAGGTCCTATTGAAATAAAAGAAAACTTAAGCTACACGCCGGTAGAACAAGAAGGTACACTGCCTCTTTCGACCTCTGTTAAACCTGATTTTTCTATTCTCCCGGTTCGGGATGATAATTCCATAAGAAAAATTATGGAATCACTTTTTGAAACAAAAGAGAGACGCGATTCCATTCACTCTGAACTGAAAAATATTCTTAATTGGACAGATGAAACTGCGGTAACAAATAGCTCTGTCGATCGACTCGCTAAATCTGCTGGAGCTATTTATCCAGAAGCACCAATGATTTATCCAGATCTAGAAGAATAAGGATTAAAACAATGAGTGATAAAGATACAATGGAATTTTATAGTAATTACAGGCCTGCCTTGGAAGCGGGTAATTATGAAATTTCTGTTGAGCATGAATTAGATATACCGGAAAGCGAGCAATCTCCTGACAGGAAAAGCAGACAGTTTTCACAGACACAAAAATTTATCGTACAGGGTCCACAATTTGCCCTGGATCAAAATGATATACACGCAGTTTACCCACCGGCGAACAGCCAGGGACGCTTTGCAGAGTGCCTTCCTCACATTGTGATGAATAAACGGGTTTTGCCTTGGGAGAGGGAATTACCCGGCCAAGATAAAGAGAAAACTCCCTGGATGGCGCTTCTTTTATTTGATGCAGACGAGCTTCATGAAGGCGATGAAAATTCAGATACAAAAACGATTACTTCTACTGTTGAAGATATGCTTCAGGAAGATGCGCAGGTGTTTACACCGAGATTAAAAAAGGAGAACCTTTCTGTGTCTGATCGTGAGATGAAATGCAAAAGCATTAAAATAAAGACGACGATCTTTCAAAGCATTGTGCCTAATCTGGAAGAGCTGAAATACCTGGCTCATTGTAGGAAAGTGCATACGGTTCATACTGCAACATCAGGTATGAAAGATGACGGTTGGTTTTCTGTAGTAATTGCTAATCGCTTCCCTAATCCCAAGAGTGCTGGCAAGGATGAGGGAAGAAAGAATATTGTTCATCTTGTCTCGCTCGAAGGCTTCCAGGACCATCTTACGAATGATAACTGTACTAAGGAATATATACGTCTCGTATCTTTAGCCAGTTGGTCTTTTGTTTGTTTACCTGAAAAAGGAGAAACTTTTAAAGATTTGACTGAAAACTTAGTTCAACAGGCTAAATCAAATCCTGATAATTTTATGCTACGATTACAAAACCAATTTGAATCCAATAAATTTATTAATCAAAAACTTAAAGAAGGTTACGTACCACTCAGCTATCATACCCAAACCGGAGAGGACACATTTGCCTGGTATCGGGGTCCGTTCACTCCAATACCAACAGCTCATCAGAGTAGAACAGAGCCGCTTCATCATGCTTCAGCCGCTATGATTTTTGATGCAAAAAACGGTCTGTTTGACCATTCCCTGGCTGCAGCCTGGCAGATTGGCAGATCGATTGCTTTGGCAGATAGAACCTTTAGCGTAGCATTACTTAAAATGCGCCGAGAAAGTCACCGTCAGGTTGATATGATGCTGGAACGTTCTCAATCCATTCATCATGATTCTTCTGCAGAACTCAAAACATGTTTATCAAGTAACCACATAAAAGAAAAATTTTGTCAACTGTTAAAAAGTGGTATTACGCAAACAATAGGAAATATACCAACCAAGGAAGTACCAGATTCAGCCGAAGTCGCTACACCTGCTCAAATTAAACCGACTACCCGAATAGCAGCGCTGCAAAGCTTCCATGCCCGAGACGATATTCATAATTTGGTGAAATCTGAATTAGAAAAGAACCATAAACCCGTTAGCGAGTGGCTTGCGCATCTCAGATTGCTTTATAATGTCCCCTTCAATCATTTAGTGCCAGATGAATGTATGCTCCCCATGGAATCAATTCGCTTTTTCTATATCGATCAAAATTGGTTAGATGCTCTTTTGGATGGGGCATTAAGTATTGGAATACACAGTAGCAAAGACGCGCAGTTTCATGCTTCGATGAATGGTGTCATTAAAGAATCCGCTGGACTAAATGCTCAAAAATTACGATGCAAATTGAGGGGAGAACCAGAAACTTCTTCGGATAATGATACAGAGGTTATGTCAGGGATTTTGATACGCTCAGATCTTGTCTATGGTTGGCCAGGTCTTGTTATTCAAGCATTCCTTGGGAAAGATAATCTGTTAAAAACGCTTCGGATGGAAAGGCTTTCACCTAATGTCCTGTTGTGTATCTTTCAAGGTATCCCGGATAAACTGGAGATAAAAGAACCGCCAGAGGCTTTTTACTTTGGTGTGGATGAAAAAGGAAAAATCGCATTACGTGAACTGACTAAAAATGTCGGTAAACCTATTCCAGATGAACATTTTAAAATCTACGATCCGAACAACAAATTCAGCAACTACTTACGGAAAGGTGTTGAGAGAGTGCTTAATATAAAGCCTGAATCACAAGAATCCGGTAATGGACTTATATCAGAATTAGAAAAGAAACTGAAATTAAAAGAGGGTTTAAACTCAGCGGATTTCGCTATTCAAATGGTGAGAACTCCTGAATTACTAAGATTTAAATAACCTAGATAAATGTACTTATAAAAGGATCACACAATTATGAATGAGCATGATCCATTGCTTGTTCCACTGCAGCTTCACGCGTTGGTAGTTAATGAAAAAGTCAGGAAATCTCAAAACTTCCGGCGCTGGCAAATGAATTATAGTAATCTTGATCGATTAAATAATCCCGAGCCCAAACCATTTGATGGCGGACAGACAGATTTTTCAGCCAGCGCCAATAATGAGGGAATCTATCTGATGTGGACACTTCCTGAAGCACTTAGGCATGGAGTGGAGAACAAGGAAAAAGATAAAGTCGAATTTCCACTGGTTCCCAATCGATGGCTTATTGTACGCTGTAGTGGGCATTCTTTAAAGCGTACTACATCCGCCTGGATGGTGGAAAGCGATTTTATTGACAATGACAATGGAACAAGTCCCTATTTAAATCCGTTCCTGAATACGCACCAAAAAACGTTAATCGGTCGCAAGGTACCCCTTAATCAGTATGAAGGAGAAGAAACAAATGCAAAAGACCTTTTTCTCACAGCTATTGGACCAGGGCATGTCATGTATGCCTCTCATCAGCCCAATATGGAAAATGTCTTTTCCATCCACGACGATTTGACCAATCAATATATTGAGGCGGAAACGCTAAGTTATATGGTAATAGGTTGGTATTCCAATCCCAAAGAAGATATTCTATATAAATGGCAGCTCAATAACGAAGGTGACGAAGACTATAGCGAAACTCTTAAATATCTTAAATGGTCTGTTAAGGATGAAATCCGAACCAGCAGACAGTCTATCTATCATGGTATGGTGTACGGTGTAAGATGGGAACAGAAAGGTGATGTTCCTGCATCACCCAGAGATACAGTCAAAGAAAAGGTCAAGGTAGCTGTGGGAAATACATCCATCGACGCTCTCACTTCCCTAATAAAAAAGCAGCTAGGAGATGACAGCTCTGCGAAGCTCATTGAAGCTTTTCAATATGGATTTCTTCACAGTTTAGATGAACCTGGTGGACTGGGTATGCTGGATCAAAAAATTCATAATGCCTGGTTTGGATCGAATAACGGAGGTACACGCTGGGAAATTGTTGATAAGGAGAGAGCAGAAGGAACGGATTCCACCGCAGCGCTCAGCAAGGAAGAAATGGAAAAAGAAGAACGGTGGCTTGCTAAACTCAACCGCAACCAGTCTAAACTCGATCTGGCACGTTTTCAGTTAACTTCTTTGCAGCGAGAACTTTATGAAATGTGGTGGAAGAAGGGTTATGCTACCTCACTAGGCGAAATACTAGGCGAAATACCATACAATACAAGCATTGAACAATTCAATGATGCCCAAGGCTATCTGGTTACCAGAATTAAGGACAAATCTGTCGAAATAGACCAACTCACTTCCCAAGTTCCCTATGCTATAGTTCCTAGCGATCCGGAATTTATAGAAAGTAGCATTAATGAATATGCGCGGAAAAACGGAATATCTGCAAATCGTCAACTAAAGGCTGTTTCCAAGCCTCGTTTTTGGCATGCGAATGATCCGGTTATTCTCATAGCTGGTGTTAATCATGATATGCCCCTGAAACAACAGCAAAGCCTTGCCTGTCGTTATATGGATGAGGTAGTAACCGGATTTTCCCTGGAGTTTAATGGTTCAACAAAATCGATTACTATTAACAAGATGAAGAGTATTAATCCATTAAAATACATCAGCAATCTGCCTGAGGCTACTGAAAAATTATTGCAGGAATTTTTCCTGTTGGATCCAAACAATGCTGATGTTATTGCCGAGAAGGTACTTCACACATCTGATAATAGTACTATTAAGCAACTGCAGAGCATTGCAGCAGGACCTGAAACCGATAGCATAACTGGAAGTCTACCGGCGAAACCCAGTCTCACAAAATGGAGCCAACCATGGCTACCTTTATATATCGAGTGGGAGGTAGATTGGTATACAATCCCTTATCAGGCAAAGGGTCGTAAAAATTGGGAATTTGATGGCAAGGAGTACGTTTTAACAACGGCGAATATCTCTGAACCAAAAACCATAATGGGAAGTTCTTTTCTCACCCCACAGGTTGGTTATGTCTTCCAATCCCGGCTAAAGAAATTTCTTGAGGACCATCCTGACGATGAGGATCTCAAATCGATATATGATTCTATTGAATCCATTGATAAATGGGACTTTCTCTCACAAACACTTATGGGATTTAATGATCAGTTAGCTTTGCGAAATCCTCGATCCAGTCTGGCACCCCGTGGGGATATAGCTAAATCTATTGGTAACCAATGCCACGCTGCACCGCAGTCTTTAATGATTAATGAACCACGACACAGAAAGCTAGGGCCCTCTACTTTTGAGGGAATACGGAGTGGACAATTCATTTTCAAAAGAATCAGAATTGTGGATCGCTTTGGGCAGACAATTGAGGTGTTAACCGGTCGTGAGAGCAAAACTTTTCATCCCATCATCGCCGAAGGATTATCACCCACGTCTTTTCTTTTGCCAACCGAACGAGAACGTCTGGTACAGTTACCTCCACGCCTTTTACAGGCTGGCAGGTTAAACTTTGATCTTGTTTCTGCTAACGATGACTCAAAAGTCATTAATATCGATGAAGGTGTAAATCCGGTATGTGGTTGGATTCTGCCCAACCATCTGGATCAGGGACTTTCAGTTTTTGATAACACCGGGTTCAATATTGGAGAGATGCAAATCGGTATAAACGCCGCGCAGAAGGAGATTGTACAGTTCCAACCAGCACCGAGTGGTAAATTTAATGATTTGGATACAATAACTAATAAACACTATCACCTCGGCCAATTTCTGAGCTGTCTTCAAAGCAAAGGTCCTCAAGCATTCAGAGATTTACTTACCGTTATTGATGAAACCCTCTGGACTATCGATCCATTGGGCGCTCGGGATGATCAAACCCTCTCTGTTTTGATGGGACGTCCCATTGCCATTGTTCGCATACGGTTGCAGTTCGAACTAATGGAGGCGCCTTTCCGGGATCCTGCCTGGCCTTACACATTTGAACAAGAATTAAATAAACCGGGATTCACAATTTATACATTTTCTGTTAAGCTCGGAAATCTGGATTATTGCCAGGATGGATTACTTGGCTATTTTTTGGGGGATAACTACGATCGATTCAATTCCATCCATATTCCGGAATCCGCAGACAAAACTTCTAATCAGAAGACTTATATAAAAGAGGTTAGGTCAGGCAACTATATAAATTTAAAATTTATTGATTCTCATTCCATGAGAGAACAGGATTTGCGAACGAAACAAAAGTCACAATATATCACAATGTTGATGGATCCCCGCGCATCAGTACATGCCCAAACAGGGATCCTGCCACTGAAGAGGCTTGATTTGCCATCAAAGTTTGTAAACGATTCTCTGAAGAATATGGAAGTAACTTTCAGAACGGGGCCTCTGCTTACTGATATTCAAACAGTAGATGTAAAAAACGCCAATGGTGAAAAAATTAAGGAAAAGCCTTGTCTGCTCATTCCTACTCCTACTGAACGAAACGGCGAATGGATCTGGCTGGAGAAAGTGGATGAAAAGAAATGGCAGGAAATAGACATCGCTGGAGTGGATCAGAAAACCCGATTTTCCCATAGAGCGCCCAGCCTTCGTGAAGGAGTACTGAAATTGAAGGGTGCGATAGATACGAATGAAGATAGAAAAACAAGCATTACTCGAAAAAAAGGAGAAAAAAATGTCCGTTCTGACTGAACAACAATCGAAAAACAATCAACCGTTACTGGATTATCAATTACTGACAATCCCGGCTCCAATCCAGGTAAGTCCCGATTCCGGCGATCCCAATGTAGCGGCGCTTATTATTGTTGTTTCAAACGGACGCAATGAAGAAGTCTATTGTAAAAAAATTGTATTTAGGTTTGATATCGGAGATCCTGCATATCCCGATGCTTCCTATTTGACAGATTCAGCTGTTGATATTGATGCGACTGCTGCTACAGAAACCCAATGGCAAATTTCTCACAACAATGATGGTATTTTTACAGCTACACCTAAAAAGGATTCAGCCAGGGAAATTGCCTCACAGGGGCTCACTTTTAAAATATATGATATTAAAGTTAGTAAACAGGTTGGTACTTTTGCCTTTACCATCATCGAACATTCTTCAATCACAGCTAAAGAGGGCGAATACACTATAAAGAAAACTATATTCAAAGTAGCTAAATTTCCGCAAAGATATACTGTTCAGGATCTTATTGCAGATCCACCGGTCATCGATCCTGGTGGAAAAACCACACTATTCTGGGATGGTCCTGAAGATGCACTATATACGCTACAGTGGAGAGATAATACAAAAGACGTAAGCCATGTTAGATCATATTCTGTCGAAGGTCTGACACAACCAACCACATTTTATCTGACCGTTACGTATCAACTTGATGAAGAAACAGTAAAAGTAATAAAAACTTTTCCTGTGGATGTGAATCCAGCACAGATGCTTGAATTTAGTGCTTCCTAAACGAAGAACAATCCTGGTGAACAGATTACCCTTTCCTGGAAGAGCAGCGAAAATGCGGGGTAGTGTAAACTATGCCCGGCACTGGAATACAAAGATAAAAACCTGCCGCTCAAGGGAGAAATCATTGTTACTTCAACTTTAGAAAATGAGATTTATCGAATTAAAGCATATTCAAAAGGAGATATACCATCATTACCATCAGATGAAATTAGGATATTTTTTATCCACATAAAACAGAGGTTTTTGAAGTCGAACCTTCTGAAACTGTACGCGGATGTGAAATCACAGTGAAATGGAATACAAAATCAGATTCTCCTTGCCGGCTATATTCACCAGGATTAATAGATGAAATTGTTGATCCCAGTGGAACAAAAAAAATGAGGGTTTTAGCTACAGCAACTTTCAAATTAGAAATAGAGAATGGCCGAGAGTCTATATCCATAACTGTTGAAGTAAAGCATGCATTCCGTTCAACACCAATCGATAATTTAACCGAAGAAATCGCAATCGTTAGAGGATACACCTGAATGGTTAGAAAATCATTTTCTTACGTATTAATTCAATATTCTTTTCTTCCATATAGTCTAAATATAAATCCATATTAATAACCTAAAAATCGGAGGTCATTATGAAAACCACAAAAGTTCTGTTCATTCTTGCATTAATTTTATGCTCTTTTGTAATTAACAGCTGTACTAATAACAATTGTTGCGATGTAAAAACAAAAACAGTTGTCATCTATCAGAATCATTCGATTCCCGCGAATACAGGTATTAGCACAGGTATGTATACCAATGTAGACCATTATCGTTATGTAAACGTGGTAGTTGAATTCCAACAAGATTCTGTTGGAGAAAAGCCTGTATCGTTGGGTGTAATGTTTGCACACGATTCAGTAGGTACATGGGGGTCAAGAAGATATTTTACCTTTGAAGAGAACTTTACTGCTCCGGCCGATCCTCAAATGATAACCTTAACAGGCGAAAACTCATGGCATGGCGCCCAACATGGAAAAAGCTCATACATTGCAAGGTTGCCTATTATGGGACCTTATATACAGGTTTTTCCTTTTAATCATCATTATGCTGCCAGGAATATTACTGTTGCATTGTATTTAACGGAATAGTTACAGATAGTCAGAAGATCTAATATTTCTATAGTAGGTAATAAAATCGTATACCGGTTGTTTATCGTCATCGCAGAACAAATCACTAAACCGGACTCCGTAATCGTTGGCAGGCATTTGAAGTTGTAGTGCAGGCGCCGGTTAGTTCACCCGTTAGACGCCATAGAGTTTGAATAACATGGGAAGTAAGAAGCAAGCACTACTGTTTGTGCCGTTGATCATAGGGATCCTTACTTGCATCTTTGCTCTGATAGGGTACTTCATAATTATTTTTATAGGCATTCCAGTCCGTTATAATATGCCGCCGGTCTTTCGTGCTGCTGGTTTAATTATTATTATTTTCGGCTTTTCCTTTGCCGGTTGGCTTTTTAAGTACCGAAGCCCGATTCAGATAGTAATGTCCACATATTTAACGATGAGGAATGCCATCGATAAATCAAAACCGGCTAAAGCAAGATCAAGAACTGAACTTTTGATTCTCAAAGGTCCCCAGCGTCATGTTCGGCACCCTTTGTACTTCGCAGTTATTCTACTTTTTATTGGTTGGTGGCTTTTGCTCGATTATACCTTGATTTTATTGATTGCTCTTTTGTTTTTTATATGGTTCACTCTGGTGGTTATAAGATTTGAGGAGCAAGAACTAAAATCGTTGTATGGGGAGGAATACGAGGCCTATACCAGGTCGGTTCCAATGATTTTTCCGTCAATAAGATCCCGATGGAGAAAATAGAGATATAATACTAATGTTGTCGTCTAACATATATTTGTCCTTTAAAGTCCTGCCAAAGGCGGATCTTCGACAAGAGAAAATAGTGTCTATATAAGATTAAGAGCATCTTACTCTCCTTTGATTTAATGGTTGCGGGAAGATGAGGGCGTAAATTTTAAAGGACAAGAATAATATCAATTCGTTCGAGTGGAAGCCTTAAGCTACTGTTCACGATAAAACCGTGCACATCCCTGGCGGCTCCACTCAACTCCGGCCGTTATACATTTATGTGTCTATTTACTCATATCTATGATACCCAAATATTTTAGAATACATATACATTGAGTTAATAATTCAGTAACAATAAAGGAAGAATAAAAAATGATTGATCAAGATAGTGAAAGAAGAAAAAGAATTCAGGAAATTTTTTATGCAGTTGCATTGTGTTTTATAAGAGAAGGTAAAGAAGAAGACTATAATGACATAGCTGATCAATTCGACTTTGACTATGAATCCATGCAAAGCTTTAAAGCAGTTGTTTCTGGTACATTGAAACACGTTATAGAACATCTTGATAAAGAGGAAAATCCATATCTTGCTGTTAATAATCTTATTTCAGAGGGGAGTGATCCTGATGATGCTATGTTAATTGTAGAGGCTGTACTTCATGCATTTGGATTGTCAATGGAAAACATTAAAAAGTAATAAACTATCATATTTTTATTACCTCACTTTGAATAATATCGTTTTTGAGATTTTCTGATCTACTTATCATTTCTAATGAATTGTGTAATTTAGAGGATCTTATGACAAAACAAAGTTGTAATTATAATAAATCCAAGCGAAAAGATATTTATAAAAATATTGGGAATCTTATTGGGATTATAACTCCAGAGTCTGTTGAAAATGGTATTGTAGAATGTCCAAAGTGGCTTAAATCCAAATTATCATGGCAAGTAATTAAAAAGGAAAATTCTACAATTATTGTTAGTGATGGTTTTTCAGACTTTCTTGATTATCGTGGAGAATCAAATCAGAAAATCGGAATAGAATTTCTCGGAGAAACTCAGGACGAAATTGAGGAAATATATGGAAGCTGGTTTTTTAACATGGTATATACAGTAAGCATAGAAATAACTAAACAGTCTAATTTTATAAAGCTCATAAACGAACTTGGTATTGTTTCATTTGAATTATCACATATCCCAGGTTTCGAGAGTTTTTATAATCAAAATAGTCCTATTTGTTTCATGGTGGGAATCGCTAATCCTAATATACCAAATTCAGTTAAATTTCCACATTGCGTAATAAAAGTAATCACTATTAAGCTATTAACTCAAGAAGAGCATTCTGTGATACTTAAGAACGGAGAAAACGGACGACAAAAACTTAATGAACTGTTTGCTTTATTGGGTAGTTATCATTTTTCATCATTACATAGAAAATCTGTAGATTTTAATACTAAAACACAACCATACTATCTTAAAATAATTAGGAAGGGTATTAAGACGTGGAATAAATGGCGTGTTGATCATCCGCAAATAAATCCAAATCTAACTGGTATAACTCTTGAATATCCTAGATTCAAAAACGCTGATTTCAGTTATACCGATTTAAGAAAATCGTGGCTTAGTTGGGCAGACTTAACACATGCAGACCTTAGACATGCAAGACTGAATGATATCTTTTTAGTTGGAGCAAAATTAGCTGGAGCAAATCTTCAAAATGCTGATTTTACGAGTGCGAACTTGAGTGGTACTGATTTTACCAATGCAAATCTAAAGAACGCAAATTTAAGAAATATACACGCTCCAAATGCAAATTTTAATTCTGCAAACCTATTAAATGCTAATTTTCGTTATGCAAATTGTTTAGAGGTAAATTTTAGTAACACTAATTTAACGAATGCTAATTTTAAGGACTCATCATTGAAAGGTGTAAATTTTGAGAATTCTAACTTAACCTCAGCGAATTTCTCATCTGCTAATCTTACTAATTCTAATCTTTCAAATTGTAAATTAATTCAGACAATACTTCAATCATCTATATTAATAAACTCAAACTTGAGTAATTCGATTTTGAAAAAATGTCTGATACATGGCATATCTGTTTGGGATATAAATCTTAATGAGACAATCCAAGAAGATCTATTTATTAATGATCAAAGCAGGGAAGCAACAATTACAGTAGATAATCTTGAAGTAGCTCAATTTATATATCTACTGTTAAATAACGAGAAGATTCGTGATGTTATCGACACTATAGGGAAGAAGGCCGTATTAATATTGGGACGATTTACTCAAGAAAGAAAAGCTGTACTGGATGCGCTTAGAAATGCACTAAGGTGCCGTAATTATTTACCTATTCTATTTGATTTTAACAAACCATCGACTAAAGATTATACAGAAACTGTCTCAACTCTTGCACATATTGCAAAATTTATAATTGCTGATCTTACTGATCCTAGTAGCATCCCTAAAGAACTTGAAGCAATTGTTCCTACTCTGGCTGTTCCTGTTCAACCCATTTTGATGCGTAACAAGCCATATAGTATGTTTCAAGATTATTGGAAATATTATTGGGTACTTAAGGAGTATAGGTATAAAAATTTACCAAAATTACTAGAATCTCTCGATTCTAGAGTCATAGCACCTGCTGAAAAAATGGCGGAAGAACTTGCAGAAAAAAGAAAAGCAGCATTGAAATAACAAGGCACTACCTGATTCTACTCACAAAATGCTTGTGACATTAAAACTAAAAATAGTTTTTTTGTTTCATTTTAAAATAAATGTATAACTTGTGTATTCAGCTGAAAAAAAGGCCAATTTTGAAGTCCAGAGAAATTGTTTCACTGTGGAAAATTAAGGTTTCAATTGACGTTCGGTGCACTGAATACCTTTTCTCAGCTAATACAGTCGTTAGGTGCTAACTTATATAAATGATAATAAGACAATGTTAGAAAAATTTTCATATGTATTCATAGTCGGTGCAGGTGGCTCCAAACCATACAATTTTCCACTCGGTCAAGGATTATATAATCAGATTAGAGATAATTTTTCAAAACTTGCCAATCACTATGTTGAAAATACAAATTCTATATTGCTTGCAAATGAAACAGATATTTATTCTGAATCCGAAAAATTCTGTTCTCAACTAAAATTAACATATGGTATATCTATCGATAAATATCTAAATATTAATCCTAAATTTCTTGAAATCGGAATAAAAGGAATTTCATCAGCCATATATCATTCTGAAACGTTATCAAAACTACCACTGAATGTAAATCTTCAAAAACTCTCGGACAAAATTTCGTAAATTCTAAGAGATATTCTGGAAATTACCAGGATTACATTTAATATGAGGCAATTCGGATTTTAATTTCTAAAAAATTCTGCTTTGAGAATTATATTTCAATCCTTATATTTCATCCAAGACGTCGGAACCTGCACTTATACAATCTAATTGTCTTTATAACCGATACAGTGGCCTGGAAACTTTCTATATATTATTGATACGCATAAATTGAACCGCAATATCAATATTTTTTGTAACTGACGTGACGGAATTATGTATTCAACATATTAATTTTTATTATTTAAAATTTTATATATACTCATTCCGCTCACTTATATTTTAGCATACTACCGCCAACTCTAAACTGAGGAGGAGAAGGAATTGAGTCCGATTCGATTTGAGTGGGTTTTACCAGAAGGTCAAACCCCTGGGGCTCGCAAAGACCTTCAGGCTGTAGGCGTCGTTTCTGAGGAACCCGAAATATGGGAACCAGATGAAACAAGCCTCGATGATACACACGATGTAGCGTTCGAGCCCATGATGGTTATCGCCGTTAGTCTAAGCGCCAGCGTGCTTATCAAGGTGATCTCCGATGTCGTATACAAGCACCGTTATCCGGGTGGGGATTTATTCGACCTTCGTAAAGGAAGCCTCAAACGGCGACCTCTTCCCCATGAGCCTCAGGGGACATTGGTGCTTATTACCGACGACGGACAGCAGTTCTTCGAGCCAGCCCAACGGGACGAAGGACTTAAATTTCTCACTCAGGCGATCAGCGCGATAGGGTCCGCTGGTGGCTAGCGCCTTCTCGCCAGTCAGTCTCGTTATTGGGGTAGCCGAGGATTACTACTCCCCGCGCACTATTGCCATTGGCGCTCCAGTTGAGTACGAACCAAGACGATCCCGCATTGTTATGCACGAGACATTACATTACTGGCAGCAACTCACGCATGGCTTCCTAGCACGTCTCGCCTCCGAAGAGTGGCGCCGGCTGCAGGCGTTCCGCGAGAACGGCGAATTCCCGCCACCCGGTCCGGTGCGTCGCCAGTATGTCAAAAAGCATCCGGAGCTGGGATTCTCGGTGCGAACCCTCCATGAGGCGCTCACCCGCGGCTGGGACATACATATATGCAACCCCATCCAGGTCCTTCACCTTGAACGGGAGAGCCGCCTCTTTACCGACGACACCTTTTGGGCACGGTTCGACGAACTTGAGGCCGCCGGTGCTCTCACCGGCCCAGGCGGCTCATATACCGACTTAGCCTATGAACTAGGGATGGATGGTGCGGGGGGGCGTTATGCCAGCCCATTCCGCTATCTGGTGGAACACAGCAACCGAGCACAAGCGGGCATCGCTTTTCCGCTTGCTGCACATTTTGCGCTCCAAACACCGAATCCTGCTGCGAGCTACGCGCGCATTGCACCAGTTCTGGCCAATGAGGCAAAACCGTCACAGCCTGCACCCATCGAAGAACTTTGGATTAGTTACTATGATCACGCAAGACAACGTATCGCTCCCATCTTGGATGAAATGGGTCAGTCATATTTACCCGGGGAAGATGTGATTCGCGAAGAGCTGGGTGACCACCCAGGATATCAACGCGCAATTTCACACCTACAACGCCTTGAGAAAGAGAGCTGGAGAGCTAAACCTTATCACCTATATATGCAAGCTCCTGAGGCCATTCGCGGGCGACAGGCTGCCGACATCATGCTGGCCACGCCTGGGATTTCGGAGCATCGATCCTTGTTGCTGATGTGCCTGCCGCCGCCTAGGGTACAG
>Ga0209536_100009701_pt1 | contig 14297 bp, 13 predicted proteins | sample DeeMarSeWOR28_12_FD_187461 | JGI IMG/M metagenome (GOLD analysis project Ga0209536, IMG submission 187461) | Marine sediment microbial communities from White Oak River estuary, North Carolina - WOR-2-8_12 (SPAdes) (version 2) | ecosystem: Environmental > Aquatic > Marine > Intertidal zone >...
AAGCTTACCGTCAATATTCTGGCGCACACCGCAGAATCCGCCTTTGTCAGGTGAAATTTTACAATCCCAGGGGCAAAGGGTACAATGGACCTTCCCGTCCTTGAGCGGACTATAAAACATCGCCTCTTTAAGTTCTTGTCCCATGTGCTGCGGCATCATTACCCTTTAACCACTCCCAGCGGCCGCATCTTGGCAACCTTCTTGGCCAATCCGGCATTATGCACGATATCGACCACGTTTTTAACATCTTTATAGGCGCCCGGAGCTTCTTCGACCAATCCTTTTTTACTCGCGGAGCGAACAATTATTCCCTTGCTCTCAAGTTCCGAAAGTAGTTGGCCTGCCGAATACCTTCGCGTTGCCTCATGCCGGCTCATCATTCGCCCGGCGCCGTGGCAGACCGATCCCCAGGTTTCTTTCATCGCGAGCTCTGTCCCAACCATGATAAAGGAATATCTTCCCATATCACCGGGAACCAGCACCGGCTGACCGATATTTTGATAATCCTTTGGAATTTCCGGCCGGCCGGAAGGAAAGGCACGAGTCGCACCCTTGCGATGGACACAAAGCGTCTTTTCTTTCCCGTTAACTTTATGCTTTTCAATTTTAGCCACGTTATGGCAAACATCGTAAACCAGGCTGATGCCAAGATCTTTGGGAGTTGCCTTCAAGGCTTTGGCAAATGACTCTCTGGTCCAGTGCATTAACAATTGACGATTACACCAGGCAAAGTTTGCTGCCGCAGCCATAGCCGATAAATATCTTTCTGCTTCTGGCGAATGCACCGGCGCGCAGCAGAGCTGTTTGTCCGGCAGAGAAATATCATATCTCGCCGCCGCCTTGCGCATGACGTTAATATAATCCGAGCAGACTTGGTGCCCCAGTCCGCGGGACCCGGAGTGGACCATGATCGTGATCTGATCTTTCCAGATGCCAAAGGCTTCGGCCACTTTGTCATCATAGATTTCTTCAACAACCTGCACTTCAAGAAAATGATTGCCCGAACCCAAAGTCCCCAGCTGATCAGCGCCACGTTCCTTAGCATGCCGTGAAACTTGATCCGGATCCGCACCAGCCAAAGCCCCCTGCTCTTCGGTATGTAGAATGTCATTTTCTTCACCGTATCCGTTCTTGACCGCCCACCTGGGGCCAGTAGTTAGGACTTTTTGCATATCCGAATCAGAAAGAGAAATGGGGCCGCGGGAACCGACGCCGGAGGGAACTTCGCGGGCCAATTCGTTGACCACATCACGGATCTTAGGCAAAACCTCATCGCTATGCAGGTTGGTGCGAAGGACTCGAACGCCGCAATTAATGTCGTAACCCACTCCGCCGGGAGAGATTATTCCGCCGTCTTCAGGATCAAAAGCCGCCACGCCGCCAATGGCAAAACCATAGCCGAAATGTATATCCGGCAAGGCGATTGAGTTCCCAACGATCCCGGGGAGACAAGCTACATTGGCGACTTGCACGTAAGCATTATCCTGGAAAATATGCTGAAGCATCTCCTCGTCCGCATAAATGAGGCCGTCCGTCCGCATATCCGACCGGAACGAGCGCGGAATCTTATAGCGGTAATCGTCTACTTTTTGAAATACGTCTTTCCAACTAGCCATTAGGTGAATTGTATGCCAAGTGTTTTGGAAAATCCAGCGATTAATGCGTCTTTCACATCATCAAATTTAACATTAATGCCCAGATACTCTTCGATACAGATCGACCCCTGTTGAAGGAGAGCTTTCTTTCCCCTTTTCTGCGCGCTGCCGACGATTTTCTTTCCTCCAACAACGATTTCATATTCTGCGGGGAGATCAAAACACAGACTTGAACGGGACGCGGGACGAGGGGTGCGGGGCGCGATTTCGGCGTTAATATTTAAGCTTTTTAGTCCAAGCAAGATTGCTTCCGAAATCTTCTTATACGAAGGGATCATTCCCTCTGGTAAAATTGGGTTATTAAGGTCGGTTACCAAAGAATATGTAACTTCGGTCTCGTTATGAAAAACTATTCCCCCACCCGTCGGCCTTTTCACAACATCCCAACCATTTTTTTTAACCAAATCTTGCGAATAGCCCACAGAAATGCATTTTGGTTTCCAGGAATAGATGCGCAATGTAGATGGAATTAAACCTTTCTCAAAATCATGGAATAATTTGAGGTCGGTTTGCATGTTGGCGGAGCCGGGAAGTCTAGGGGATACGATCAGCTGCCAGGCGGCCATCGCAAATTCAGCTCCCGCGCCGCCTTGGCCTCGTCCAACCTCTTGACCGGCATCGTGTGCGGAGCATTTTTGACCATTTCAGGATCATTTTTACACTCTTCCGCGATCTTGATCATCGCGTCGCAAAAAGAATCGAGCGTTTCCTTCGATTCCGTCTCCGTCGGCTCGATCATCAGGGCTTCTTCGACAATCAAAGGAAAATATACTGTCGGTGGGTGGAATCCGTAATCGAGCAAGCGTTTCGCGATATCCAAAGCTTTAACTCCATATTTTTCTTTCTGCCATTTGGCGGAGATCACGAATTCGTGCTGGCAGGTGCGGTCGTATTTCAAATAATAATGCTCTTTTAAACGATTCATCAGGTAGTTAGCATTTAAAACCGCGTTTTCAGAAACTTCTTTCAATCCTTGGGCGCCAAGCGATCGGATGTAGGCGTAAGCTTTAACGATAACATTGATGTTGCCGTGGAAGGAGTGGACTTTACCTATCGACTTATCGTAATTCGTAATGCGTAATTCGTAATTCGATCCTTTTTTGACTACTCTAGGAATGGGGAGGAAAGGTTCTAGCTTTTTGTTTACTCCAACTGGTCCTGATCCCGGACCTCCGCCGCCATGGGGAGTGGAAAAGGTTTTGTGAAGGTTAAAATGCGCGACGTCGAAGCCAAGATCCGCCGGCCGGCAAATTCCCAGCGTGGCATTCGCGTTCGCCCCGTCATAGTAAACCAATCCGCCCGCTTTATGGATAATATCCGATACTTCCAAAATGTGCTCGTCAAATAAACCCAAAGTATTCGGGTTGGTCAACATTAATCCCGCCGTGTCCTCTCCCACTGCCTTCTTAAGCCCCTCCAGATCAATGTTCCCGCGGCCGTTCGATTTGATCACAACCGTTTCATATCCGACTATGCTTACCGATGCCGGATTTGTCCCGTGTGATGAATCAGGAATAACTATTTTATTCTTTTGCTTATTACCTTTATCTTTGTGATAAGCCTTGATCATCAAAAGCGCGGTCAATTCCCCGTGCGCGCCGGCAGCGGGTTGAAAAGTAAAAGCATCGTAGCCAAAGATAGCGCAGAGATATTGTTCAAAATCATAAAGGAGCTCTAAAATCCCCTGCACTTCTTCCGCGGGCTGCAGCGGATGGATTTCGGTAAACCCGGGAAGCTTGGCCACTTCCTCGTTCACTTTCGGATTATATTTCATGGTGCAGGATCCCAGAGGGTAAAAACCGCTGTCGACGCCGAAGTTCCTCTCGGATAGATTCGTAAAATGGCGCACGACTTCGATTTCGGATAATTCAGGGAGGTCCAGATCGCCGCGGATAAGCTCTTTAGGGATTAAATCCTCGATCTTTTCCTCCGGAACGTCTAATTCCGGAAGTGAATATGCCTTGCGTCCCGGAGAACCCTTCTCAAAGATGAGTTTGTCGTCCATCTTGGTTAAATTATTGCTTTTTGTGTGGCCGGATCGAAGAAATGGATCCGGCTCAGGTTGACGACCAGCTTAAAATCACTGCCGCTCACCGCATCGCACATGCCGCCGACCCGCGCCACCAGCGCGGTTTTCCCCACATGGACGTAAACGTAGGTCTCGGACCCGATAATTTCGCGGAAATCAACCACGGTGTCCAGGGCCACTTTTTCCTTGAACCAGTCCGAAGACGGCTCATCCCAGATATCTTCGGGGCGGATGCCAAAAGTAACGGTCTTGCCGACATATTCTTCAAGCAGATGGTCAACCTCGGGAGGAATATCGATCGCGAAACTTTCGCATTTAAAAGTGTATTGATCGCCTTTTTTGCCGATCTCACCCTTAATAAAATTCATCGGAGGGCTACCGATAAAGCCAGCCACAAAGCGATTATCCGGCTTCCCATAGACGGTTAAAGGTTTTTCTACCTGCTGAAGTTCGCCATTTAGAATAACGGCGACCCGCTGACCCAAGGTCATCGCTTCAACCTGATCATGGGTAACATAGACCACGGTCGCCTTTAACGTTTTATGGATCCTTTGGAGCTCCGCGCGCATCTGGACCCGAAGCTTGGCATCCAGGTTCGAGAGCGGCTCGTCCATCAGAAATACCTCGGGGCGCCTGACGATGGCGCGGCCGACGGCCACCCGCTGCCGCTGGCCCCCCGAAAGCTGCTTGGGGTAACGGTCTAAAAGATCGCTCAGGCCTAAAATCTCGGCGGCTTCGTTGACGCGCTCGTTTATGTCCTTTTTTGGAAGTCCGCGCAGTTTCAACCCGAAAGCCATATTGTCGTAAACCTTCATGTGCGGATAAAGGGCGTAATTCTGGAAGACCATGGCAATATTCCGGTCTTTCGGCGGGACATCGTTGATCAGGCGGTCGCCGATGTAGATCTTCCCTTCGGAGATCTCCTCGAGGCCCGCGACCATCCGCAAGGTGGTCGTCTTCCCGCAGCCGGAAGGGCCGACCAGCACCAAGAATTCCTGGTCCTTGATCTCCAGATTGATGCTTTTGACCGCGGTAACTTCGTTGAATTTTTTGGTTACGTTCTCAAGTAATACTCTGGCCAATTTTTACAGCTCCTTATTCAGATTTGCGAGCTCAATTGCCGACTGGGCGGCGGTAAAACCTTTATTGCCCGCCTTGGCGCCCGCCCGCTCCAGCGCCTGCTCCAAGTTATCGGTCGTCAGGATCCCGAATACGATCGGGACACCGGTATCTAGCGAAACTTTGGCCACCCCTTTGGCGGCTTCGCTCGCGATATATTCAAAATGCGGGGTCCCGCCACGCACCACTGCTCCCAAGCAAACAACGGCGTCGTAATTTTTGGCCATCTTCTTGGCGATCAGCGGGATCTCAAAGGCTCCGGGAGACATCGCGACCGCGATATTCTCTTCTTTGGCGCCGTGGCGCTTGAGGCAATCGAGCGCTCCGTCGAGCAGCCCTTTGGATACCAATTCATTAAACCTTGAGACAACAATCCCGACCTTTAATTTACTAGCGTCCAGATTTCCTTCGATGATTTTTGCCATTTTTATTCCCCCCTTTTAGGATATGTCCCAACTTTTTTACTTTAGTTTCAATATATTTCCGATTATGAGGATTCGGCTCGACCTCCAGCGCTACCCTCTTTGTGATCTTTAGCCCGTAACCTTCGAGACCAACAACTTTTGTTGGGTTGTTAGTTATCAACTTAATTGTCGACAATCCCAGATCGGCCAGGATCTGCGCGCCGACACCGTAATCCCTTAGATCAGCCGGGTAACCCAGAAGCAGATTGGCTTCAACCGTGTCGTGCCCCTCCTCCTGTAGTTTATAGGCATTTAGCTTTTCTTTCAAGCCGATCCCGCGGCCTTCCTGGCGCATATAAAGTAAAACACCCTGCCCCACGAATTCGATCTTTTCCAATGCATTTGACAATTGATCACCGCAGTCGCAGCGCAGCGAATGGAAAACATCGCCGGTCAGGCATTCGGAGTGCACCCGCACCAGCACATCTTTTTTCCCCGAAACTTTCCCCTTGACCAAGGCAACATGGGTATCGCCGGTCAAGATATCTTCGTAGGCATGGGCCTTGAAATCCCCAAATTGCGTCGGCAGATTAATGGCTGTGATTTTGCGCACCAGTTTTTCGTGCCGAAGACGATAAGAGATCAGATCGGCAATACAGATAATCTTTAATTTGTGCTTTTTGGCAAATTCAATTAACTGGGGAGTGCGCGCCATCTTCCCGCTTTTATCAATAACCTCGCAGATCACCGCCGCCGGATACAGACCGGCTAATTTTGCCAGGTCAACCGCCGCTTCAGTATGACCTGCACGTTTGAGAACTCCGCCTTCTTTTACTCTTAAAGGAAAGATATGTCCGGGGGTGACGAGATCTTCGATCTTTGACTTTGGGTTGATCAGGACTTCGATCGTTTTCGCCCGGTCGGCGGGCGAGATCCCGGTCGAAACCCCGAATTTCGGAGCAGCATCTACCGAAACGGTAAAAGCCGTCCGCATGGTCTCACGATTGACATCTACCATCTGGCGGAGATTAAGCTCGTCGAGGCGCTCCCCGTTCATCGGGGCGCAGACCAGACCCTTGCCGTGGGTGATCATGAAGTTCACGGATTGGGGCGTAACCTTCTCCGCGGCCATGACCAGGTCGCCTTCGTTCTCGCGGTCGCGATCGTCCACGACGACAACCATCTTGCCGTTCTGGACGTCTTCGATCGCTTCTTTTATCGTGTTAAATTTTATTTTCTTCATTAGTTATCTATCCAGCCCATGGGGAAGAAACCGGCGCGCGAAAGCGTGTCTTCGGTGATCACGCTGGCTTCTTTCTTTAAATGACGCTCGATATATTTAGATAAAATATCAACCTCGATATTCAGACGGTCGCCGATCTCGATGTCGCCGAGAGTCGTGGATTTCGCGCTGTGCGGGATAACGTTAACGATCAACATTGAATTCCTGATCTCAGAAATCGTTAGACTGATGCCGTTGAGCGCGATCGATCCTTTGGGAACCATGTAATTCAGCAGCCGGCTGGGAACGGAGATATGCAGTTCAATATGTTTATCCAGAGTGATCTTGTTTCTTACCTCTCCTGTCCCATCCACGTGGCCGGTAACGATATGCCCGCCTAGCCTTCCGGTCATAGGCAGAGATCTTTCCAAATTAACTTTGTCCCCAACTTTTAAAAGCTGGAGCGTACTCCTTTTCAATGATTCTTGAGAAATGTCGAACTCGATAAAATTCCGGCGGATATTGGTAACGGTCAAACACGCGCCGTCAACCGAGATGCTTTCGCCTTTCTTGACTCCCGCCATGTTCTTGCTGACCGACAGGGTCAATTTGGCCGACTGCGATCCGCGGATTAATGAAGTAACAATGCCCAGCTCTTCAATAATTCCGGTAAACATACGAAGTATAATTTTACCATATTTAGCGGGGAAAAACAAACCGTCAGGACTTGCGCAAATAGGCTCCCAGGATCCCGTTTATGAACTTGGCGGCCTCGTTGCTTGAATACTTTTTTGCCAGCTCAACGGCTTCATTAATAATTACTGCCGATGGAGTTTCCCCAATTTTGAGCTCATAGATAGCTAATCTTAATATGCTTCGATCGACCTTCCCGATACGGTCGAGCGGCCAGTCGATCGCGAGGCCGGAAATAATTTTGTCGTTTTCTTCCCGCGCATCCCAGGCGGCTTTCGCCAGATTCGTCGCGAATTCGAGCGTTTCGGGAATAAATCTCTCGCTTTCGGTGATATTCTTAAGCGCGGTCTCGGGATCGCTGCCCGCGATCTCGGCCTGGTAGATGGCCTGCATGGCGATGCGGCGTGAGGTGCTGCGTTTGCCCATGATTAACTAAAGTGCTCTTCGATGAACTTGGTGGTGGTCTCGCCGCGGCGGAAGGCTTGGTTGCGCAGAACTTTCAGATGGAAAGGGATCGTGGTGTGGATGCCGTCGATCACATATTCATCAAGCGCCCGCTCCATTTTCTGAATGGCGTCGTTGCGGTTCTTTCCCCAGCTGATCAATTTGGCGACCAGCGAATCATAATGCGGCTGGATAACATAACCCGGATAGGCATGGCTGTCAACGCGGATTCCCAGCCCGCCCGGGGGAAGATAAGCCTTGATCATTCCCGGTGAAGGCATAAAATTCCTCTCGTGATTCTCGGCATTGATGCGGCACTCGATACAATGGCCTTCGACATGAACATCGGCCTGGCGCAACAACAGTTTATCTCCTTCGGCGGCGCGGATCTGCATTTTAATGATGTCCGTCCGGGTGACCATCTCGGTAACCGGATGCTCAACCTGGACCCGGGTGTTCATTTCCATAAAATAGAATTTACCGTGCTTGTCGTAGAGGAATTCGATCGTCCCCGCCCCTTCATAATTGACCGCTTTGGCCGCGCGGACGGCCGCTTCTCCTATTTTCCGGCGGGTGCGCTCGTCAATCGCCGGCGAAGGCGCCTCTTCCACCAGTTTCTGGTGGCGCCGCTGGATCGAGCAATCGCGCTCGCCCAGATGGATCACATTTCCGTACATATCAGCCATGATCTGGACCTCGATATGCCGGGGCTCCTCAATAAATTTCTCGATATAAACATCCGGATTGCCAAAACAGGCTTCAGCCTCAGAGCGCGCCGTATGCATAAGATTGACAAAATCTTTGCGGTCAAAAACCACCCGCATGCCCCTGCCTCCGCCGCCCGCCGTGGCCTTAATCAGGACCGGATATCCGATCTGATCCGCGAGTTTCATAGCTTCATTCTCGTCCGAGATGATGCCATCGGACCCGGGAACCACCGGGACATGGGCCTTGACAACCGTTTTCCGGGCTGTGGCCTTATCCCCCATTTTCTGCATGGCGGGGATAGGCGGGCCGATGAACTTGATGTTACTGGCGGAGCAGATCTCAACGAACTTGGCATTTTCGGCGAGAAATCCATAGCCCGGGTGCACGGCGTCAACTCCCGCCAGTTCGGCAACACTCATAATGCTGGGAATATTCAAGTAACTTTGGTTGGGAGGCGGAGGGCCGATACAGAAGGCCTCGTCAGCGATCTTTACATGGAGAGAATCTTTATCCGCCTCGGAGAAGACAGCGACGGTCTTCAGCCCGAGCTCCTTAGCCGCGCGGATCACTCTAACCGCTATTTCGCCCCGATTAGCGATCAATATCTTCTTAAACATGGTTTTTCCCAAAAAGGGAGTAGGCATTTTAGCATATTTTAGACAACTCTTCCAGCAATCGTGGCAACGATCAGGATAATGGTCAGAATGATCAAGACCAGGGCCGTCGCCCCGGCCACAAAGTTATTGAATTTTGAATTAACATATTGCCCCATCAGCCGCGGTTTATTTACCAACAGGAGCATGAAGATCAGAATAAACGGGAAAAGAATCCCGTTAGCTGTCTGAGAGAACAGCAGGATGCTAATTAGGTGCATCCTCGGAAGCAGAACGACCCCTGCCCCGATCAGGATCAAAACCGTGTATAAGGTGAAGAAAATCGGGGCTTCGCGAAATTTTTTGCTGATCCCGTTCTCCCATCCAAAAGCTTCGCAGATCGCGTAAGATGAAGAAAGCGGAAGGATAGACGCCCCGAGCGTTGATGAAGCAAAAAGGCCCAGTGCAAACAATATCGTCGCGTAATTCCCGGCGAATGGCCGCAGGGCCATGGCCGCTTCCTTGGCCTGATGGATCACGATCCCGCGCGGGTGCAGAACCGCCGCGCAGGCAATGATAATGAAGAACGCAATGATCACCGCCGCCACCGAACCGAGAATTACGTCCCAGCGCTGATATTTATATTGTTTAAGTTTGATCCCTTTCTCCACGATCGAGGACTGGAGGTAAAATTGCATCCAGGGAGTAACGGTAGTTCCGATCATCGCGATCGATACCAGGATAAAATTGATATCGAACTGGAAACTCGGGACAACCATGCTTCTCGCGGCCAATCCCCAGTCCGGCCGGGCCAGGACACCCGCGAAAATATAACCCACATACACAAAACACATCGCGATAAATATCCTTTCCACCCCTTTATAAGTCCCCCGGGTCATCAGAAACCAGATCAGCATGGCCATAAAGGGAACGGTAAGATAACGCGTGATGCCAAAGATTTCCAGGCTGGCCGCGATCCCGGCAAATTCAGAGATGGTCACCGCAATATTGGCAACAAGGAGGACAGCCATGGCAAAAAAGGTCCAGCGCACGCCGAATTCTTCGCGGATCAGGTCGGAAAGGCCTTTGCCGGTAACGACTCCCATCCGCGCGCACATTTCCTGGATGACCACCAGGGAAACCGCGACCAGGAGAAGCATCCAGAGCATGTGATATCCGTACCGGGCTCCGACGATAGAATAGGTAGCGGTGCCGCCGGCGTCGTTCCCCGCCATGGCGGCGATCAATCCCGGCCCCAGGATGAGCAGGAATATCCATAATCTTCTAAATCTTGGCAAGCGCATGCTAAATTACCCCAATAAATGCCGGATCCGGCGCGAGATCGGCGGCAGGATAAAATCGATCACGTCGTCCGCCGTGATGATCCCCATGATCTTGTTTTCCTTATCGACCACCGGAACGGCCACAAGGTTGTATTTCGAAATAATGGCTGCCACCTTATTTTGTTCGGTTTCCGGATCAACGGTGATGATATCCTTGACCATTATTTTATCGATCAGCGTAGCCGGCGGCGCCACGATCAGATCACGCAGCGATATAACCCCCATCAACTTTCCCTGATCGTCGGTAAAATAAATATAATAGATCGTTTCCGCTTCCGGCGCCTCCGCCCGCATCTTCTCGATAACCTGCTGGGCAGTTAAATTATGCGGAATAACAACAAAATCCGTGGTCATCAGGCCGCCCGCGGTTTCATCCGGATGTTTCAAAAGTCCGCGGGCTTTATTCGCTTTTCTCGGTTTCATCAGGCGGAGGAATTCTTCGGCATTTTCTCTGGGCAAGTCTCCCAGCACGTCCGCCGCTTCGTCTGCCGGCATTTTATCCAAAATTCCCAGCGCCTTTTTCGTATCGATCGTCATCAAGAGCAGCGCCTGGATCTTGGGCTCCAACTCGTGGAGAGATTCAGCCGCAGTTTTATCGGTTAGTGAAGCAAACAAGGCTGTTTTCTCGTCGGTGTGTACCTGGCTGATAACCGCGGCGATATCCGCCGGGTGCATCTCGGATATATGCTTGGCGGGAACCGTAATTCGCCCCGCCGCCATATCCGTTTTCAGCTGCTCAACATGGTCCCAGCCGATCAAGGCGTCCGGGACTTCTCTTCTGAATATCCTGAAGATAAAGGTAAAAAATCCTAACCAACCCAGTCTTCGAAGCAAACCTTTAAATCCGACATCCGCCGCAATTAACCGGATATCCTGGTCAACTTTGGCAAGTTTAAGATCGTTCACCCGGATAACGCGGGCGCCTTCGGTATCGACGATCTGTTTATCCATCAGGTGGCGGACCAAACGAACCTCGTCGGGGCGCAAGCGGGTATAATCGGTGTAGACGATGCGTGATTTTATCGCCCTGGTGACCACGAATTGTTTGCCGACGAGCTCGATCTCCCCCATCAACAGCACGGCGCCTCTGGGATTTTTGAGCAAAAAACCGGTTACCCTGGGGAATTTTTCGCCCAGCGACAGGATAATATCGCGCACCTCTCCCACCGGCTCCTGCAGTTTATCGACCACAGGTATCCCAATAAGCTCGGAAACGAACATTTCAGAGAATAAGACCATAGTGGTTATATTCTAACACGAAGCGAATAATAGCGGAACTGACAGATTTTAGTTTAAAACAAACATTTTCCCGGGAAGCTGGCAAATGATCTTGCGGACTTCGAGCAGCATAAGGCGGCTGGAGACTTCGGGGATCGGGAGGCCGGTTTCCTGCGAAATATTATCAATATATTTTGGTTCAAGAGACAGAACTTTAACAATGCGTTGTTCTTCGTCATTTAAATTTGAATAATTGGCGCATTGATTCATCATTCTGGTTTCGTCATTCTTAATTTTGGGCCTCACCATATTCAACTCTTCCAAAACATCATCAACATCTTCCACTAGCTTCGCCCCATTCTTGATCAGCCAGTGCGGCCCTTTGGATTGGTCGAGAGCAACGTTTCCGGGAACAGCAAATACTTCCCTGCCCTGATCAACCGCGTATTTGGCGGTGATCATCGCGCCGCTGTCGTAATGGCCTTCAACCACGATCGTTCCAAGTGATAAGCCGGAGATAATCCGGTTTCGTCGGGGAAAGGTGCCCTTCTCTGGCTTTGTGCCCATCGGAAATTCGGACAGGAGCGCTCCGGAATCTACAATGCGCTCAGACAATCTTCTGTTAGCGGAAGGAAAGATGATATCTACTCCACAGCCAAATACCGCCACGGTTTTCCCTCCGGCTTCGAGCGCTCCTTCATGAGCGGCAGTATCGATACCGGAAGCTAAGCCGGAAACGATCGTGAATCCCAATGAAGCAAGTTCGTAAGCTAATTTTCGGGCAGTTTCCCTGCCATAGCGGGACGCTTTTCGGGTCCCGACAATCGCCACCGTTTTCTCATCATTTTTGGGTAGCTGTCCTTTTATATAAACAACTGGCGGTGGATCGTAAATATTTAACAACCCTGCGGGATATTCTTTATGGTCGAAGGTGAGAACGTTAACATTACTTTTCCCAACCGACTCCAATTCGGCATCTAAACTAATTTTATCCCGATTTTCCAGAAAAGCCCTAACCGCCGGCTTGCTTATTCCTTCAATCCGGAAAATGCTTTTTTCGCTTGCTTGCCAAGCCGCCTTAATAGACCCGAACGCTTCCCACAATTTTTTGATAGTTACAGGACCAACATTCGGAATTCCGTTAATTGTCAGCCAATATTTTAATTCATCATGATTCATATAATTATTATATTTTTTATTCTTACTTTTCTTGTATCGACAAGAAAAGTAACAAAAGAAACTCGTGGGGGCTCCGCCCCCTACACCCCCGAGATGGGGACTCCGTCCCCATTCCCCTGAGAAGACACTGTAAATAAGCATGTTTTGTCGGAGGTATGGAGGCGGAGCCTCCATCTCAGGGTTCCAAGGGACGGAGTCCCTTGGCGCTTTCTTTTCTGTCCACTTTTCTTTGGCGGCAAAGAAACCTCCTCACCCCCTTCCGTCCCCCTCTCCATCAAAGATGGAGAGGGGGAAACCCGAGCATAGCGAGGGAGGGGGTGAAGTTAAGATTTAATTAAAGAGAGGGCTTCGGCGCGGGTTTTGGCGTTCTTGCGGAGAACTCCGCGAACGGCGGACGTAGTGGTCACCGACCCCGGCTTCTTCACTCCCCTCATCGACATACACAAATGCTCCGCCTCGATAACAACTAACACACCATGCGGTTTAAGCTTCTGCATCAAACAATCAGCGATCTGCCCGGTTAAGCGCTCCTGAACTTGCGGCCGCTTGGCAAAGCCTTCGATCACGCGGACCAATTTGGAAAGCCCGGTAACTTTGCCCTTCGTGGGGATATAGGCCACATGCGCCTTACCAAAAAAAGGCACCAGATGATGTTCGCACATCGAATAAAAAGGAATATTCTTGACCATGATCAACTCTTCGTGGTCTTCGTTGTGAAAAACGGAAACTTCTTTGCCGGGATCTTTATGCAGCCCGGAGAAAAGCTCGGCGTACATCTTTGCCACGCGCTTGGGCGTATCCTTCAAGCCCTGTCGGTTGGGATCGTCCCCGATCGCCTTTAGAATTTCCTTAACTGCTTTTTCTATCCGCTTTTGATCGATCATTAAAAAAGTCCTTTGATCTTTCCGTCTTCTGAAACATCCATATTCTCCGCCGCCGGATGCTTGGGCAGCCCCGGCATAGTAAGTATAGCACCGCAATAGGCCACGATGAACCCGGCGCCGGCCGAAGGTTTTAATTCGCGCACCGTGATCTTAAATCCCTTCGGTCTACCGTATGCATTTTTGTTATCCGAGAGTGAATACTGGGTCTTGGCCATACAGATCGGGAGGCTTGACAAACCGGTCTCTTCGAGCTTTTCGATGTCCAATAATGCTCTTTCGGTATAATTTGCCCCATCCGCACCGTAGATCTTCTGGGCAATAGTTTCGATCTTTTCCTTGATCGGCGCTTTGGCATCATATAGATATTTAAAATTAGATTTTTGTTTGCAGGCTTCCATTACCGCTTTGGCCAAATCTTTTCCGCCCTTCCCTCCATTTTTCCAGACGTCCGAAACAACCGTTGGAACGCCCAACCGCGCGCAGCGTTTTTGGATCTCACTAATTTCGGCTTTGGAATCCTTAGCCTTTTTATTGATCGCGATCACGATCGGCACCCCAAAAATCCGAATGTTTTCAACATGCTTGGCCACGTTTTCATAACCATTGCGCTCAATTGCCTGTTTGGTGACGACTAAAACGGTCGCGGCAGGCTTTAAATTCCCAACCCTGCATTTGATATTAAAAAATTTCTCCGCCCCGAGGTCAGAACCAAACCCGGCCTCAGTCACAACATAATCCGCCAGCTTCAATCCCATTTGGGTCGCCACCAGACTATTACAGCCGTGGGCAATATTCGCAAAAGGCCC
>Ga0209536_100009702_pt1 | contig 14296 bp, 9 predicted proteins | sample DeeMarSeWOR28_12_FD_187461 | JGI IMG/M metagenome (GOLD analysis project Ga0209536, IMG submission 187461) | Marine sediment microbial communities from White Oak River estuary, North Carolina - WOR-2-8_12 (SPAdes) (version 2) | ecosystem: Environmental > Aquatic > Marine > Intertidal zone >...
GAGGACAGCATACAAGGTTACTGGGAATATCTCAACCAGCAGGAAGACATTGATAACATACTGCAATATGCGGAAAAACACATGCGGACCCTCAGGGTCATCCGCCGGGTTCGAAAAACCCTTTAACCCGACGATTATCACGGTCTTTTTCTTGGACTGCTGAAAAATGTGCACGGCATATCCCAAGTCAGGCGACCGCCCCCCTGCCGCAGGCCGCGCAAACATACAGGAGTTAAAATCCTACCCGGACGCAATTGTTCACAAAAAGGTTGTAAAATTACCTGAAATACTTCAAGATTTATCGTCAGGTGCCGACAATCGGATAAACGGGCTTTGCCTCCGTCCGGCAAATAAATTGAAAAACACTCAAACGAAAGCGACCCTCATGAAAAATGTGCAAAGTGCCGCCAGACAATATCTGGATGAATTGGCCTTGGTTTTGAAAGGATTCAACCTGGAGCAATTTGAAAAGATTGTGTCTCTTATTCTGGAGGCTTACGAAAAGGACCAAAAAATTTTCGTCATGGGCAACGGGGGCAGCGGTTCGACCGCTTCTCACTTTGCATGCGACATCAACAAGGGCTGCTGCATGGACCTTGAAAAAAAATTCAAGATGATCTGCCTGAACGACAACATCCCCACCATGCTGGCCTTGGCCAATGATGTTTCCTATGATGTGGTATTCGAGGAGCAATTAAAAAACTTTTTTTCGCCCGGCGATCTGGTTATCGGGATTTCCGGAAGCGGCAATTCGGAAAACGTTCTCCGTGCCATTCGCTATGCCAACGCAAACGGCGGCAGGACGGCGGGAATGGCCGGCTTTGCGGGCGGCAAGCTCGCCCGGCTGGCTCAGGCCGCATTTGTGGCGGAAGTCGATGACATGCAAAAAGTCGAAGATCTCCACATCATCGTGGTCCATATGCTCATGCAGACCATACACGGAGCGCTGCATCAAAATTGATGAATCCGGCTTCAGGGGACCAGGCGCCGGGTTACCCCTCAAAGGGGCTTTCTTCCTGAAACAATAGATGAGGCGGAGAATTGAAGCGCCCTGCAGCCTGCTGCAGGAAGCTTCAATTTTTTTCGGACTGATTCCGCCAAGGCAAAATTTTTTACGTCATCCTAACGCTGTCGGGTCATCATGCCTAAACTGAATCGATTGTGGTATGTACTCCATACCAAAAGCAGATTTGAAAACGTGGTCAACGAGGGCCTGGTCAAGAAATCACTGGAGAGCTTTCTGCCCAAGATAAAGGTGAAAAGCAGGCGCCGAGATCGAAACCTGATGATCCAGGTGCCCCTTTTCCCCGGCTACCTTTTCGTCAAAACCGACCTTCATCCCCAGGAACACCTCGAAATTGTCAAGACCGTCGGCGCCGTCCGCCTGCTCGGGAGCAAAGACGGTCCCCTGCCGGTGGACCATGCAACCATTGAATCGCTAAAAATTATGGTTTCCAGCGGAAATCCGATAACCACTGGAAATTCTTTTAGTAAAGGCGACCGGGTCCTGGTGGTCTATGGACCCTTTGCCGGCGTTACCGGGATCTTCGTCCGATATCGAGGCAAAAACCGGGTGGTGGTCAATGTTGAAGCCCTGGGTCAATCCGCCCAGGTTGATGTAAATGAGGACGATATTGAGCTTCTGCCTGAAATATTGTCATAACTACTTGACTTTTATTTAATTTACGTTTATGAATGTATTTTAGGGAATCATTTCCAACTTGCTGCCAGGGAGGATATATGAATAAATTGGAGCTTATCTCCGCTTTAAAAAACGAAGCGAACATTTCCAAGTCGGAAGCGGCCAAGGTCGTCCAAATTTTCTTCGATAATATGGCCGAGGCCATGGCCCGGGGCGAACGGGTTGAAATCAGGGGCCTGTGTAGCTTTTACGTCAAAGAATACAAAAGCTATACCGGGAGAAACCCGAAAACAGGGGAAAAAGTGGTCATTCAACCCAAAAAACTGCCCTTTTTCAAGTCCGGAAAAGAGCTGAAAGAGCGGGTTGATTTCTAAATTCGTGTCGGGATTTGAGTCTATAACAGGTCAAAGTCAGGCCATCCGGATCCTGACCGGATATCTCAGCAGAGGAACCATCCCTCACGCGTTTTTGTTCGTCGGCATGGCGGGCGTGGGGAAAAAAACCACCGCCATGGCCTTTGCCATGGCCTGCAACTGCCCGGACATCGCTGCCGGACCTTTTGACCGCGAAAGTGGAGGGCCCCTTCCGGAAGCAAGACAAAAGAGAATCAATCCCTGCGGCCGGTGCCGGTCCTGTCGAAAAATCCTCTCGGGAAATCATCCTGATTTCATTCATATCAAGCCTTCCGGTCCCTATATTAAAATTGCCCAGGTCCGAGCCCTGCTGAACACGCTGACCGTAAAACCTTATGAGGCCGCCCGCCGGGTCGTCTTGTTGTCCGAAGCACAGGCCATGAACACCGAGGCCGCCAATGCCTTGCTTAAAGTGCTTGAAGAGCCCCCACCCGAGACGATTTTGATTTTAACCGCCCGGCAGGGAAGCGATCTGCTCCCCACGGTCACATCCAGATGTCAGCATATTAAATTTAATCCATTGTCAACCGCGGCACTTGAAAAACTGCTGACGGAAAATCACGGCCTGGAACCCAAGGAGGCCGAAATACTGGCCATCGTGGGCAACGGTAGCTACACCCGGGCGTCGTCGATGATCGATTCCGAATGGCTGCAGCATCGGGAGTGGCTGCTTGAGGCCAGCGGTTTAAGTCAACCGCAGAATTTGCCTTCGCGGCCGGTTTTCCAGCTCCTCGCATTTGCGGAAAAGCTGGCCCGCAACAAGGAAATCGTCCCCGATTCACTGGAAATCTTAAATTCCTGGTTAAGGGATTTAATTGTCTTTCAATTTTCACCGGAGAAAATAATTAACAGGGATCTAACCGCTGAAATACAATCTGCCTCCGGAGAGATATCTCCGAAATGGTTGCTTTCTAAAATTGACGTTATCCAGAAAACTCAAAGAGTCCTCCAGTTCAACGCCAATTTAAGATTGACATTAGAGATGATGATGTTAAATTTAGCGGCTCAATGATCGCTAACCGATTCCCCAAGCAACTGCAGCGTGTTTTTTATGAAAAAAATAGTCGGAGTAAGTTTCAAACCGAACGGAAAAGTCTATGATTTTGAATGCGGGGCCTTTGTATTAAAGCAGGGCAGCGCTGTTATTGTCGAGACCGAACAGGGCTTCGGATTCGGTACGGTGGTTGTCCCGCCGACAACCCGTGAGCACCGGGCGTCCGATAGGCCCCTGAAAAAGGTGTTCAGGCTGGCTAATGAAAAGGATTTCCAGAAGCTGAAAAAAAACCTTGCCACTGAAAAAAAAGCCTATGCCTTTTGCCAGCAGTGTATCGAGGAACTTGGGCTCAAGATGAACCTTTTTTCAGTGGAGTGCGCCTTCGATGGCAACAAGCTGACCTTTTACTTTACTTCAGAGGGCCGGGTAGACTTCCGGCAGCTGGTCAAGCGGCTGGTCAAGGAACTGAATGTCAGGGTCGAGATGCGGCAGGTCGGTATCCGGAATCAGGCCAAAATGTGCGGCGGCCTCGGCCGGTGCGGCCGGAACATATGCTGCTCGTCCTTCATCGATAAATTTGAACCGGTATCCATCCGTATGGCCAAAGAGCAGAACCTTTCCCTCAACCCCACCAAGATCTCCGGATTATGCGGCCGGCTGATGTGTTGTCTGGCTTTCGAGCAGGCCACCTATAAGGAACTCAAGAAAGACTTGCCCAGGGTCGGCAAAATGGTGACGACCAAAAGCGGAAAAGGAAAGGTGCTTCGCCACAATGTTATCCAGAATCGCGCGACCATTCGGTATGAAAACGGGCAGGAAGTCGAAACGGAATTAAAGGAAATACTCGGGGTGGAATAGGAGTCAAAATGCCCGGTTCTTTTTATATAACAACGCCGATTTATTATGTAAATGCCCGTCCGCACTTGGGCCACGCCTATACGACGATCGTAGCCGATGTTGCCTGCCGGTTTAATGCCATGCGGCAGCGCCGGACGTTTTTCCTCACCGGTACCGATGAGCACGGCGATAAAATTGTACGAGCGGCCAAGAGCGAAAAATTGAGCCCCAGAAAATATGTCGATAAAATCAGCCGGCTTTTCAAGGACCTATGGCCCCAGCTCCAGATCGACTACAGCCATTTTATCCGCACGACGGATCCGGCCCATATTGCCGTGGTCAGGCAAATTCTTCAGAAAATCTACGACGACGGCGAGATTTATTTCAGCGAGTACGAAGGGCTTTACTGTTTCGGCTGCGAACGGTTTTACACAGAGCGCGAGCTGGTTGACGGCAAGTGTCCCGACCATGAAAAAGAACCGGAAAAGATTAAAGAAGCCAACTATTTTTTCAAGATGAGCCGTTACCAGGACTGGCTGATCGACCATATCAAGACCCACCCTTCTTTTATCAGGCCCGAGCGCTACCGGAACGAAGTGCTGGCCTTTTTGAGGGAGCCTTTGGAGGATCTATGCATTTCCCGCCCCAAATCCCGGCTCAAGTGGGGAATCACCCTTCCTTTTGATCCCGATTACGTCACTTATGTCTGGTTTGATGCCCTCATCAATTACGTTTCCGCTCTGGGATATCCGGAGGGCGAGCGCTTTAAAACATTCTGGCCGGCTGCCCAGCATATCGTTGCCAAGGACATCTTAAAACCCCATGGCATCTACTGGCCCATCATGCTCAAAGCCGCCGGCATACCGTTGTTCAAGCACCTGAACGTCCACGGATATTGGAATATCGAACAGAGCAAGATGTCAAAATCACTGGGCAACGTGGTCGAACCGCTTGAGATGAAAAATATTTACGGGCTGGATGCCTTCAGATATTTCCTGCTGCGGGAAATGGTCTTCGGCCTGGACTCGAATTTCGGTGAGAAGTCCCTGGTACAGCGTATTAATTCAGACCTGGCCAATGATCTGGGCAACCTGTTCAGCCGGGTTCTGGCGATGGTCCACAAGTACTTTAAAGGCCGCGTCCCGTCGGCCGACCCGGGTGTCAGGCAAGAATTGAGCAATGGTCTGGACGCCGAGGCCCGCAATACCATCGACACGTTCGAACAGGAAATGGAAATTTTCGCTTTTCAGAAGGCGCTGGTCTCCATCTGGACTTTTATCAACAGCCTGAACAAATACATTGACGTGACGGCGCCCTGGGTACTGGCCAAGAAAAAAGCGAGTCGAAAGCAGTTGGAGGCGGTTATCTATAATCTTTTGGAGGGGCTCAGGGTTGTTTCCGGTCTGATTTACCCGATCATGCCCTCGACCGCCGCCGTCATGCAGGCGCACCTGGGCCTGGATCCGGAAAAGCCCTTTTATTTTCTGGACCACATCCGTTCGCAGAATGTGATGGAGCCGGGCAAATCATTGCCCAAATCCACTTCCCTGTTTCCCAGGATCGAGCCCCAAAAGCAACCGACACCCACAGAAGGAACCGAAGAAGCCATGCCGCCGTCCAGGATAAAACCCGAAATTACCATCGAGACCTTTAGCCGGCTGGATCTGAGGGTGGCGACCGTGTTGCAGGCGGAGCCGATCCCCAGAGCGAAAAAACTTTTAAAACTCGAAGTCGATCTCGGGGAAAAGCGGACCCTTGTCGCCGGTATCTCCCAAAGCTACACGCCTGAGGACCTCGTGGGCAAACAGATCATAGTGGTCGCCAACTTAAAGCCCGCCCAGATCATGGGGATCCTGTCCAACGGCATGCTGCTGGCCGCGACCGAAGATAAAAAGACCGTTGTTGCCACTTTGGACGGCCCGGTAAAACCGGGAACACCTTTAAGCTGAATTGACCGCAAGACAATGTCTTGAACCCCTTTGCCGACCATGATCGGAACACGATAACGAACTGCCCCGCAGCAAGCTGCGAGGTATCGGGAATTAAGAAGACAGCATTCAGGAGGCAGAATAAAAAATCAGACAAACGACTTTCTTATCAGCCTTATTCTTCTGGATTCTGACTTCTGGCTCCTGGACACTTTAAAGTACATGACATATTCAGTGGCATTATAGATTGCCATGCGCAGCAAGCCGGGGAGAATTAAACCCAAAGAGTGATTCAAACGATGCTCGACCAACGCGAATATAAACCGAGGAAATCGGCCCTTTCCGATTGGCGGGATTATCAGCGCAAGCTGAAAAAAACCGCCGCCGTCAACGCTTTCATCAAAAATTTTTTAAAATACAGCGCTGCGATACTTTTATTGTCTTTTCTGGGGTATAAGATAATCGGCGGATCGACTCTGGTGCGGTCCCACACCCATCAGGATATCGATTCCTCCATGACCCGGGCCGGGGCCCAACCCGAACGCGGCCGGCAGCCGGCCCTGAGCAAAGCTGAGCTTCAAACCCTTCTGGACGAAAAAGTCCTGGTCAATCTTGACCGCAAGCGTTTCGATGTGAACTTCAGGGGGCAGAAGTTAACCGTCGACACCAGCCTGAAGCCGGACCTGCAGCAATTCATCCAGCGCAAAATGCAACGCTCAACATCCCGGTATATCGGGATCGTTATCATGGCACCCGCGACCGGCAAAATCCATGCAATGGTCGGCTTTGACAAAACCGCCCCCCACAACAACCCCAATACCGATCCATTCGCGGCCGCCAGCGTTTTTAAAATTATAACGGCCGCGGCCGCCATTGAAAAATGCGGGCTGAATCCGGACACGGAATTTTTATACAATGGGAAAAAGCACACGCTTTACAAATCTCAACTCAGAAACCGCGTCAATAAATACAGCCGGCGAATTACCCTGCAGGAGGCGTTCGCCCAGTCGGTCAACCCGGTTTTCGGAAAAATAGGGACCCATTACCTGAACGGCGAGGATATTGAACGGTACGCCGATGCCTTCGGCTTCAACCGGCAGATACGCTTTGAAATTCCGCTCCCCCCCAGTATTATTTCAATCAATAAAGAGCCGTATCACTGGGCTGAAATCGCGTCCGGATTTAACAACGAAACCAAAATATCCCCCCTGCACGCCGCCTTGATTGCCGCGGCGATAATCAATCAGGGGAAAATTGTCGAACCCTCCATCGTCGAAAAAATAACCAACGACAACGGAGAAATTCTCTATCGCGGACAGGTAGCCACCGTGAACCAGGCAATTTCACCGGAGGCGACAGCGGCCCTGAACCGCATGATGAACGCGACGATTCAATCGGGCACCGCGAAAAAAGCCTTCAGGGGGTATCGACGGGACCGGATTCTCTCCCGGCTCAACATCGGCGGTAAAACCGGTTCCATCGACAATGAACTTCATGACGCCCGGTATGACTGGTTCGTCGGCTTTGCGGAGGAAAAAGACGGCCCCGAAAAAATTGTGATATCGGTCTTTGTCGCCCATGAGAAATATATCGGCATCCGGGCCAGCCGGTACGCCCGTCTGACCATCAAACACTATTTTCACGACTATTTCGACAACCCGACCGCAAAGATCAAAACCGATCGGCGATCATAAGCACCGCTTGCGATTCAATCTCGGGTAAAGGGACGGCCCCGGCTGAGCAAACAGAGAGTTAATATATTAGACAGAATCCTTGAGAGGAGGATTCTGCCCAAAGCGCTGCGTCACGCGGTGCCGTTCGAATGTTACAACCATTGATCCGGTTATCATCACAAAGGTGACCCCGAAAGGGCTGGTGGTTGATCTGATTCGGCCGCTCAGCGAATCATCTACCACCCGTAAACCGGGTGGCTTGAATTTTCGGCCAAAGGCCGAAAAGGCAAAAGCTCGACAGTGCTTTTAATTGAACTGGCAACCGGGTGCGAAGCACCTGGTTTTTATGCCAGAATCAGATCAAAAATATGATCTCTGTGCGCTCTGTGTGCTCAAGCGACCGGAGGTAGCGGGTGAGAGAGCAAGTATCTCTCATTCCCGCAAAGCATCGCTAGGACCATCAGCATAGCTGAAGGTTTAGGGAGTTAATTAAATCGTATTAGGAGAGTAACCATGCCGGGTTTTGAATTTTTTGGAGACGAGGAACGCAAGGAAGTCCAGGATGTATTGGATACCGGAGTGCTTTTCCGCTACGGCTTCGACCAGGCGCGTCAGGGCCACTGGAAAGCCAAAACATTTGAAACCGAACTTGCAAACTACCTGGGCACCGGCCACAGTCACCTGTGCGCCAACGGGACTTCCGCCTTGAGTATCGCCCTGGCCGCCTGTGGGGTCGGCGCCGGGGACGAGGTGGTGGTGCCGCCTTTCACGTTCATTGCCACCGTCGAAGCGGTGTTGACAGCCGGGGCTGTACCGGTTTTTGCGGAAATCGACGAGACGCTGTGCCTGGACCCGGACGGCATTGAGAACGTGTTAACCCCCCGCACCCGGGCCGTTATCCCCGTGCATATGTGCGGTTCGATGGCGCGCATCCATGAGATCAGGCAGCTTTGCGAAAAAAAGGATCTGATCCTGATCGAAGATGCCTGCCAGGCGCTGGGTGCCTCTTTTCAGGGAAAAGCGGCCGGAACCTTCGGTCGGATGGGCTGCTTTTCATTCGACCCGGTCAAAACGATAACCTGCGGCGAGGGGGGCGCCGTGGTTACGGACGACCCGGATCTTTACCGGGCCGCCGCCGCCTATGCCGACCACGGGCACGACCATATCGGCAATGATCGCGGGCTTGAAGAACATCCCATGCTGGGCTACAACTTCAGAATCAGTGAGCTGAATGCCGCCGTCGGTCTCGCCCAGTTGAGAAAGCTCGATACGTTCCTGCAAAAACAGCGGGCCCACAAAAGCGCCATCCAGGAGGGCTTGAAAGCCCTGCCCGGCATCCGCTTCCGAACGATCCCCGACCCGCAGGGCGATTCAGCCACTTTTCTATCCTTTTTCCTGCCGGATGAATCCACGGCCCGCAAATGTTCCCGGGCCCTTGCCCGGGCAGGCGTGGATGGATGTTTTTACTGGTATGACAACAACTGGCATTATCTTCGCAACTGGGAGCATTTCAAAAGAATTAAATCACCGGCACCGCTCGGTATCACGCTGCTGCGGTCTTATCCGGAGTATGAAACGGTTCGGCTGCCCGCTTCGGACGATATCATGGGCCGCACCATATCCATGCTGATCAAGCTGTCCTGGACAGCGGATGAACTGTACCAGCGGGTTGAGCAGATGGCCGAGGTTTTAAAACAGCATGCTTAACACCCGGGAATCATCCACACACAAAACAAATCCAACGAAGTGAACCGAAAGGCGCATCCATGTTTCGCAATTTTAAAATTGTTCCCAATATCGTTTTCGGGCGCGGCAGTTTTAGTCAGCTTGATGACATCCTGGCCGCCAGGCGAACCGCCCCGGAAGCGGCCATGGTATTTCTGGTCGACGATGTTTTTGAAAACAGCGACTTTGAAAGCAAAATCCCCCGGCACCCCGGGGATTTAATCCTGTGGGTGAATGTCGATGACGAGCCCAAGACCTCTTATGTCGACCAGTTAACCCAAACGACCCGGGCCTACATGAAAGACACTTTGAAGCCCCTGCCCGACGGGGTCATCGGGATCGGTGGCGGCAGCACCCTGGATCTGGCCAAAGCCGTCTCCCTGATGCTGACCAACCCCGGATCCTCTGCCGACTATCAGGGCTGGGACCTGATCAAACATCCCGCGGTTTACCATGTCGCCGTCCCCACTTTATCCGGGACCGGCGCTGAAGTCTCCCGTACCACCGTGCTCACCGGCCCTCAAAAAAAACTGGGCATCAATTCCGATTATACGGTTTACGACCAGATTGTCCTCGATCCCGAGCTGACCGCCGGGGCACCCGCCCGGCAGCGGTTTTACACCGGCATGGACTGCTACATTCACTGTGCGGAGTCTTTGAACGGCACTTACCTCAACACCTTCAGCCAGTCATACGGTGAAAAGGCCATGGATCTTTGCCGGGATGTTTTCCTGCGAAAGGATCCGGAAAGCGATGACAAACTGATGATGGCGTCTTACTTCGGCGGCATGAGTATCGCCTATTCCCAGGTCGGCGTGTCGCACGCGCTGTCATACGGTTTGTCCTTCGTGCTCGGCACCCACCATGGCGTCGGCAATTGTGTGGTTTTCAACTGCCTGGAAGAATACTATCCCAAAGAGGTGGAAGAATTTCATTTGATGCTGGAAAAAAATCAGATCGAGCTCCCCCGTGATGTGGTCGGCAATCTGGAACCGGACAGAATGGACAAAATGATCGACGTCGCTTTAAGTCTCGATCCGCTGTGGGAAAACGCCCTGGGTGCCGACTGGAAAAAGACAATGACCCGCACCAAAGCCCAAGAGCTGTATTCAAGGATGTAATTACTTGAATCTTGAATGAAAATTGATGAGAAGCTGTTTTATTTCTTAATACAAAAGAATTTAGGGAAAATTTTACCTTACACAAATAATACCCAAATGGTAAAAAAGGGATGAGGATCTTTTTTCTCATCAATTTTCACCTTTCAGGCGAGCCGGAGGCTTCCATCTGCTGCGTTATCAAGGGTTCGCAATAGTGTATGTATGGCTTCACCCTTAAGTGCCTTGCATATGAAAGCCTCCGACTCGTGCAAAATTGAGGAATTGGCATGACACTTTCAGAGAAATTTCGGCCGCCCCTTTTTATCAGGCGCTGGTCTTCGGCTTTTTTCTCGCTTCTGCGAACGCAAGTCTATGTCGGGCGGCACTTGTCCGGCGTTCCGGCCGGTGCCATTGTATTGTTCCCGTGTCATGTGCGCAAGTTCTGCTGCGGGCTGGCAGGCATCGTTGCCATAAGCCGCAAAGAAAAAACCGCGACGGCACCCGATTTGCCCGCTTTGAAATCCACGCTGAAAAAGATTGAATCCAAAGATTTTACAAAATGCCGTCAAAAAAAGCTTGCCTTTATTGAAAATTATCTGGGAGGGGAAAACCGCTGTGAGGCGCTCTATGAACAAGTTCAAACCCTTAAACAGGGCGGTCGATTCGACCAAATATTTCTGAGCCAGCCGTTGCGCAATGAACTGGCCGAAATTGCCGGCAAATTATCCGCACTGCTGGCGACCGAAGAAAATCTGCTGAATCAGAACATCGGGTGGTTAAGCCCTGCCGAAGCCGAGGCCATATCCGGCCGGATCGAAAAGGTGAAAGACAGCCGGTGGTGCCTCAACTTCGAAATTATAAGCAATATGTCCAAAATCGAAGCGCTGATTCAGCCTTCGGCTTCGCCCCCTTCACCTGAAAAAATTATTTTATTCAAAGAAATCAACGCCGTTTTAAACAGCATCGACCGGCTGGAGGTGCGCGGGCGCGATTCGGCCGGTATTTCATTGATGTTTGTCCTTGACCCGCCCGCTTTCGAAGCCTTTCAGGAATCGCTTTCCGGGCTGAACCTGCAGGATGAGCTGACACAGCGGTCTCGGCAGGATCTGCTCCTGAACAGAGGCATCTGTATCAACCATGTCAAAAATGACGACCGGGCCGACTATTTTGCGGTCACCCTGACCTATAAAATCGCGGCGGAGATCGGAAATTTAGGGGATAACGTTTATTTTCTGCGGCAGCAGATCAGGCAAGATCGGATTTTCCAGCACCTCACCGGCTTTCCGTTTTCATATCATACCGTTCTGTCCCATACGCGCTGGGCATCCGTCGGCGCCATTAGCGAAGCCAACTGTCACCCGGTGGATAACTGCAATCCCGGCGACGCGGAGGCCCATGCGGGCAGAATTTATGTCTGTCTGAACGGGGATATAGACAACTATCTGGATTTGAAGGCCTCCATCGAAGCAGACGGAGATTTGATCCATAAAGATATCACCACCGATACCAAAATCATTCCGCTCCAGATCGCCAGGTACTATAAAAACGGCAACCGGATCGAAGAGGCTTTCCGGCTGGCGGTGAACGACTTCAAGGGCTCGCATGCCATTTCCATGCACACCGACCTGGCCCCGGGCAAATTATTCCTGGCCCAAAAGGGCAGCGGGCAGGCCGTATTTATCGGTCTGGCCCGAGATCACTTCATGCCGACCTCGGAAGTTTACGGTTTCGTTGAAGAAACACCCTATTATGTGAAGATTAACGACCTGGATTCCAAAGCCGACCGCAGCGAAAATGCCCAGGGACAGATATTCGTTCTCGACCAGCAGTCGACCGGCGGGCTGGAAGGCATCCGGGCCCTGACCTACGACGGCACACCGGTTACCCTCGGCCGGAACGACATCAAGCAGACCGAGATTACCACCCGTGATATCGATCGCCAGGATTTCCCCCACTACTTTTTAAAAGAAATTACGGAATCGTCCCTCTCGGTGGAAAAGACCCTTCAAAACCGTTGGAAAATAAAAAAGGCTCAGCCCGATCGCTACGAGCTGATTTTAGATGAAAAAGTGCTGCCCCCCGCCCTTCAGAAGGCACTGGTGAACAAGGACATCCGGCGGGTTTATTTTGTCGGGCAGGGCACGGCGGGCGTTGCCGCCCTGGCCTGCGCCAATATACTTGAAAATTACCTTGCCGAGCCGCATTTTTATATCCGTTCTTTGAAAGCGTCCGAATTGAGCGGCTTTATTCTGCATGAAAATGATCGCCAAGACAGCCTGGCCGACGCGCTGGTGGTCGCCATCACCCAGTCCGGCACAACCACCGACACCAACCGGACCATCGATATGGTCAGGGAAAGGGGCGCGCACACCATTGCCATTGTAAACCGCAGGGATTCAGACATTACCTTCAAGGTGGAAGGGGTCATGTACACCAGCACGGGCCGGGATATCGAGATGTCGGTGGCTTCAACCAAGGCCTTTTATTCCCAGATCATCGCCGGCGCCTTACTGAGCCTGCAAATCGCCTGGCTGAAAGGCCGCCGCGATGACCGTTTTGTGTCGGATGAAATTTCCCAGATGCTGGAATTGCCCGGACACATGAAGCGGGTTCTGGCCCTTAAAGCGGACATTGAAAAATCGGCCAGGAAGCACGCGGTGGTCAAAACCTATTGGGCCGCGGTGGGCAGCGGGCCGAACAAGGCCGCCGCCGACGAAATTCGGATTAAACTCAGCGAGCTCTGCTATAAGACGATTTCATCAGATTATGTTGAGGACAAAAAGCACATCGATCTTTCCTCGGAACCCCTGATCATTGTTTGTGCGGCCGGGGTCAAACAAAACGTCATTGGCGATATCGTGAAAGATACCGCCATTTTTCAGGCCCACAAGGCAACCCCCATCGTCATAGCGGACGAAAGCGAAGCGCGCTTTCAGCCTTACGCCGCAGATGTCTTTCATGTGCCCATGGTCCAGCCCCATTTCGCCCCGATTCTCAACACCCTGGTCGGCCATCTGTGGGGCTATTACGCCGCCCTGGCCATTAACGAGGGCTCGAAATTCCTTTATGACTTTCGGGAAAGCGTTCAGCAAAACATCACCGAATATTCTGAAAAAGGCCTGGATATTTACGAGGTGGTGCTCGAAAAAAGCTTCCGGGAAAATATCGCTCAGTTCTATAACCGGTTTAGACAACAAAGGGATCAACAGCGCTTCCCGGCAACGCTGGCGGCGGATTCGACCACAAACCTCATTCTGCTTTTGAAATATCTGTCCGGCAGACTGCCGGTTGCCGATTTCGAGCTTGACTTCAGACAAAAGGGCACCGCCCTCAACATGCTGAATAGTCTTTTCGCGTGTATCGGAGAAGCGATCAATTGCATGGCCCGCCCCGTCGATGCCATCAAGCATCAAGCCAAAACCGTCACGGTCGGCACCAGCCGCATTCGGGAAGAGATTGAAGGCCTGCTCTTCGAGGCGCTGACCGCGAACAACTTCAATGCCGCTCACCTGACCCCCAGCAACATCATCGTTCTGCGGAACCTTCAGGGCATCGTGTCCGGGATTCAAGGCGCCATCCTTTATCGAATCGGGGGGTTGAACCTTCTGGGAGAGCTGACGGAACAGACCACGATCAAGGTCGTAACCAAGTCGGGATCTTTGCAGCCGCTGCCCTCGAGAGTGGAAACAGACTTTTCCCTGAAAGGGACCAAGCAAATAATCGTGCGTCAGGGAAACGTTTATATCGGCAAGGGCCGAAAGGATGACCGCAACATTATCATCATCCCGATCATCTCCGACTCGCCTGCGACGCCCAACATCATCGAGTACCTGCTCTTGCTTCACATCAACTTTAAAAAAGACATCCCCCTCCAGGTCAAAATCAGAGCCCTGGGCGGAAAATTCGAGCATATCAAAAACATCGTTCAAGAAAACAGCATCGCCTGGAAAGACCATTACCTCGAACGGGTCGAAATGGAAAAAC
>Ga0209536_100009703_pt1 | contig 14295 bp, 16 predicted proteins | sample DeeMarSeWOR28_12_FD_187461 | JGI IMG/M metagenome (GOLD analysis project Ga0209536, IMG submission 187461) | Marine sediment microbial communities from White Oak River estuary, North Carolina - WOR-2-8_12 (SPAdes) (version 2) | ecosystem: Environmental > Aquatic > Marine > Intertidal zone >...
GCGGCGCGCCAATCGGAGGTGGTTGCATGCATGCCGATTGGCACTTCGCACGTCCGCTCCACCTCATGTCGCGTTTTTCCGAGCCCTCCATACGTCGACTTGTACGCAGGAGGACGGGTCGGGATGGGCAGCACAGCGAGGGGGCGGGAGCCTAGTCGTGTGGTGACTTGAGGAGTCGGGCGAGCGGGTCCCGCTCGCGAGCACGCCCGTCGCGACCCGTTCTCCGGGAATCGAGGTGCGCGGATCGGGGATCGCGGGGGCTACGCTTCGACGAGGTCGGTGACTGGCTCGGGGTCTGTGTCGCAGCTCGGGGGGCGCATCGCTCCGGTTTGCTGGCGCTTCACGCGGACTGTGTGCTCGCGACCGTCGGCTAGGAACCGCGTCTGCCAAATCGAATCCGCCTCGGGAAACGTACCAAGCCATTCGAACGCAGCGAGCCCCTCGGCGCCAAGCCGCTTTCGCAAGAAGATCTCGGCGGCCTGCGTTGGCTTGTCGTAAGGGCATCGGCCTCGAAACAGGCTCAGATCGCCCAGCCTGCCCCCTTCGTGTGCCGCGACGAGATCGGGTACATGCTCGGGCCGAAGCCGGCCGTACATCAAGCCCTCGGGAAGTGAAAGCACGCACGCGGCAAAGCGGTGGCCACCGAGATGGGTCGTCTGCCAGACCTCTAGCCCACGCGCCTGCATCGCCCGAAAGACCGCGCCTCCGTGCAGCGCACAACACCTGTCGCGCCGTCCATGGACACAGACCAGCCACAGGGGCGCGGCTGCCTTGTCCTGCAGCGAGCCGAGGTCCACATCCAAGATGTCTTCGTACCGATCGAGATCGAGCTGGGTACCGCCCTGACCTCCCGACGAAATCACCATGAGCCGCCGACGCTTTCCCACACGACCTGGTCGGCGGATCAGTTGCAGGCGGGACCGCGGCGCCTTCAGCCACTCGGTGAGCCTGGCGCGCACGGTTTCGGGCAACGCCTCGCTGTCGATCGCCTCGGGTGCCCACGGGTCGGTCACTTCGAGCAGGATCCAGCGGTCGATCGAATCGGTGGCCGTCCCGATGAGGGATTCCTGGGCCTCCAAAGACGCGACCGAGCACTCGGGAAGGCTGACCACTAGTCCACGCGCGTGGGAAGGGGCCGTGCCATCTCCTCGGCCGCATGAGTGATGGTGTGCTGTCGGCGGGCAGCGATTTCCGAGCGCCACGCGTCGTGCTTCACGATCAGCAGTGCGAGCTGCTCTTCGGCGCGCCCGAGATGCCGCTCGAGTCGCAGGCGCTGTTTGGGATCCTTGGCCTGGCTGAGCGCTGCTTCGACAGAGTCCCGCACGAGCTTCATCCTCGCGACGGCATCGGTGTAGTTCTCTCGCTTGGCGAAGTTACGAGCCTGAACCATCCAAACGGCCCAGCGCTCTTCGTCCTTGGTCAGGTTCATCAAGGGGCCAATTTACGGAGTTTGGTCGGGCGGTCCAGTCGAGCCGCGACGGTGGTACAACCACCAGTTCTCGAAGTGGGCCACTCGCTCGATTGAAGGATCGGAGGCGAACAAGCCGTCGGGCGAGCCTCCCCGTCGGACGAGAAACCAATCGAAGAACTCCCCATGTTCCTCGAGCTTGAACTGTTGGGGACTCCACTCCCATCTGAGCGGAGTGCTCGGCGGCACCACCGCGTTGGGATCGGCAGCGTCCCGGTACCGGAATGGATAGGTGCCCAGTCCCGCCAAGTGGAAGCTCAACCAGCCACCCCGCTCGGCCTGCACGTACGCGGGCAGATGCACGTAAGGACTGACACGAGCCCTCGACCCTTCGTGATCGTAGACGAGATAGAGCAACTTCGGCGCCTTCGGAAGCTCCCGAACGATCTCCCGGAAGTGGACCGTGGTCGTGGAAAACTCGCGATGGGCGTCGGTCACCAGCTCCCCGAGGGGCGCGATCCCGACGGCGGTCCAGACGACGAAACCCAGGTGTGCCCAGGTCCTGCGGGGAAGGTCCGGCAGAAGCGCGGGGACCAAATAGATGGCCGCCGTGATCTCCCGGGGGAAGACATACCACCAAAGCCCCGTTTCCATCGGAAGCATCAAGAACATCGCCAAAAAGACGGAGATGGACGTGCCAACGACCGCGTGGGCGGGCACCACCCAGCCGCCCTGCGGCCATGATCGAAGTCGTGGGATCGCCACGACTGCCAAGACGACAGCCGTCACCACGAACAACAAGCCGGTTCGCCGAAACAGCTGGGTGTCCTGGTCATCGACGAGGATGTCGGAAAGGTAGCTGGGGGCGTCGAGGAGCCGGCTCCACACAGGCGGCCATACCAGGCGGAACCCGGGAGCCAGAAGCTCCGGACGGGACAACCACCATGCGATGCAGAGCGCGATTCCCACCAGCAAGGGAGCGACCAAGCCGCGCAGCGTGTCTGCGCCGCGCCACATGAAAAGCGGCACCAGCACGATCGTCGCGAGCGCGAAGGGAAAGCGGAACACGTGGGTGACGAACAGCAGGATCAGGACCGCAACGAGGGCCACTTGCGCCGTGACGGTCGGCCTGTCGACGAGACGAAGCGCCAGACCGAGCCCGACTGCAAAGAGACCGAGCGCGGCCATGAATCCGACAAAGCCCCAGTGTGTGAGCACGCTCCAGACGGGAACGAGACCCCACAGCCCGAGCAAGGGCGACTTCCGTAGGCCCCAACACAGCACCATCAAACCGACCGGAAGAAGCGAGAGCAGCAGGGCGGTCGCGAGCTTTGTGGCGACCACCGGCGGTAGGAAGAGCATGAACGCCGCCGACAGCGCGAAGGGGGTGACGTACGGCACGGCGAAAAGCTGAAAGACGAACTGCTCCTGAAAGTGCCAGGAAGCGTCCGCGTAGTGCCGAAACACCGACGCGGCGGCCGTCTGAAACGGAAAATCCGTCATCATCGGGTAGTCGGCGACCCAAAGCGGCGCTCCTACGACGTAGAAGATCGTGGCCGCGGCACAGATCCACGCGAGCCACGAAAGCGCCTGCGGACCCTTCAGCCGAACCGCCGATCCTGTGCGCCCCCGCGGCATCGGCGCTACGGTATCACGAACGGACGGCTAACCCTTGAGAGCCTCGGCGCCGCCGATAATCTCCATCAATTCCTTGGTGATGGCGGCCTGGCGCGCCCGGTTGTACTGCAGGGTCAACCGGTCGATCATGTCGCTCGCGTTGTTGGTCGCGGCATCCATCGCGGTCATGCGCGCGCCGTGCTCGGAAGCCACGGACTCGAGGAGCGCCCGGTAGATCTCGACCTCGACGTACATGGGAAGCAGGTTGTCGAGAAGCGCCTGTTGGTCTGGCTCGTAGATGAAGTCCCCGAGCTGATCCTCCGGCAGATCCATGGGCTTGATCGGCAAGAAGGGCTCGATCACGACTTGCTGGCTGATGGCGCTCTTGAACTCGTTGTACACGAGGTGGCAAGCATCGAGATTGAGCGAGGTGTAGTCCTCGACGATGTAGCGTCCGATCTCGCCGGCTTTGTCGGAGTTGAGGTCCTCGAACACGCCGAGAAAATCGTGACGAATGTTTGCGCCGCGGCGCTTGAAGTAATCACGACCCTTGCGGCCTATGATTCCGAAGCAGACGTCACTGCCCTCGGCCTCGAGCTCCTTCCAGCGCCTGTAGGCAGCCTTGCAGATGTTCGAGTTGAATGCCCCAGCGAGGCCTCTGTCGCTGGTGAGCACGACCAGCATGACGCTCTTGGGCTCGCGCCGCGCCAGCAAAGGATGAGCTTCCTCGTCACCCCCGACGCGCGCGGCAACCCCACTCAGAACCTCGTATGTCTTGAGCGCATATGGCCGTAGACGCTCGATGTTCTGCTGCGCCTTTCTGAGACGCGCACCGGCCACGAGCTTCATGGCGCGGGTGATCTTCTGCGTGCTCTTGACGCTCGAGATTCGCTTTCGAATGTCCTTGAGGGCTGCCATCCGCTTCTCAGCTTGCCGGCGTGGGCTCGAAAACGGCTGCGAAGGCCTTCAGGGCCTCGTCGATCTGACTCTCCAATGTGTCGTCGATTTTGCCCTTGGAAACGATGTCGCTCAGGATCGTCGGGCGCTCGGCCTTGAGCCACGAGATGAGCTCTTGCTGATAGCGGCCGATCGAATCGGTGGGAAGCGGATCGAGAAAGCCGTGGGTGCCCGCGAAGATCGCGACGACCTGCTCCTCGACGGGCCAAGGCACGAACTGACCCTGTTTGAGGACCTCCACCAGACGCTCACCGCGCGACAGCTGCTGCCGAGTTGCGGCATCGAGGTCGGACGCGAACTGCGCGAACGCCGCCATCTCTCGGTATTGGGCGAGCTCGAGCCGGAGCGTACCGGCAACCTGCTTCATAGCCTTGATCTGTGCGTTGCCTCCGACGCGGGACACCGAGATACCCACGTTGATGGCGGGACGGACGCCGGAGTTGAACAAGTCGGACTCGAGGAAGATCTGACCGTCGGTAATCGAGATGACGTTGGTCGGAATGTAGGCCGACACGTCACCAGCCTGCGTCTCGATGATCGGCAACGCTGTGAGCGAGCCGCCAGAATCCGGAAGCTTTTTGGCGACGAATCCTGCGCCCTTTTCTTTGGCTGCCGCTTGCGCTTCGTCCCGTGCATGCGGTCCGCTGAAAACCTGATTGCCAAGGCGGCTCGGGTCCTGCTGTTCCTTTACCACCACCCACTCCTCGGCCATCTTGGCGGCGCGCTCGAGAAGGCGGCTATGGACGTAAAACACGTCACCCGGATAGGCCTCTCGACCCGGCGGACGGCGCAGGAGCAGCGAGAGCTGACGGTAGGAGACCGCCTGCTTCGAAAGGTCGTCGTAGATGCAAAGCGCGTGCTGCCCGCTGTCGCGGAAATACTCACCCATGGTGACGCCCGTGTATGGGGCGATGAACTGAAGCGGCGCGGGCTCGGAGGCGCCTGCGATGACCACGGTCGTGAACTCCATCGCGCCGAATTGGGTGAGCTTGTCGACGACCTGTGCGACCGTCGACTGCTTCTGTCCGATGGCGACGTAGATGCAGAAGACGCCCTTGCCCTTCTGGTTGATGATCGTGTCGAGCGCGACGGCGGTCTTGCCGGTCTGGCGGTCGCCAATGATGAGCTCGCGCTGCCCGCGTCCAATTGGAATCATGGAGTCGATCGCCTTCAGACCAGTCTGGAGCGGCTCGTTGACCGGCTGACGCGCCACGATGCCCGGCGCCTTGAGCTCGACTCGGCGTGTGAGCTTGCTTTCGATGGGACCCTTGCCGTCCACCGGCTGCCCGAGCGCATTGACCACTCGTCCGACCAGCGCAGGACCGACCGGAACCTCGACGATGCGACCGGTACGCTTGACGGTGTCGCCCTCGCTGATGCCGACGTCGGACCCGAAGATCGCGCACCCGACGTTGTCCTCCTCGAGGTTGAGAACCATCCCGTAGACTTCGCCGGGGAACTCCAAGAGCTCGCCTGCCATTGCACGCTCGAGGCCGTAGATGCGAGCAATGCCGTCACCGACCGTGAGCACGGTGCCTGTTTCGACCACGTCGACCGACTTCTCGTACGACGCGATTTGCTGCTTGATGATGTTGGAAATCTCTTCAGCGCGAAGTTGCATGTTGCAAGGCTCCTAATTCGGTGCGGTTACGGCGACTCGCCGTCCGTAAGCAAGGTCTCTCTGAGCTCGTGCAGCTGGTTGCTCACGCTCCCGTCGAATACCCGGTCGCCAATGCGTGTCACCACGCCGGCGATGAGTGAGGGGTCTTCTTTTCTGACGAGCACGATTTTTCGGTCCATCGCTCGCTGAAGCTTCTCGACCAACCGAGCGTAGTAGGCGTCACTCAGGGGCCCGGCGCTGGTGACCTCCACCCGAATGCGGCCTGTCTCCGCTTCGGCGAGCTCTTCCAGCGCTCTCAACACCTCGTCGAGGTGGCCTAGACGACCCTTGTCTCCTAGCAGGTACACGGTATTCCGGAGGAGCTTGGTACTGCCGAGCTTGTCCATCAGCGCATCCATCACCGACTTCAGAGCGGGCTTGGGAATGACCGGGTGCTGGAGGATCTCGCGAAGCTCGGCGCTTTGCTTCCACGCGTCGAAAAGGGCCCCCGCGTCTCGGAGAACCGCATCGACCTCGCCCTGCTCTCGAGCCAGGTCGAGCAACGCCCTTGCATAGCGTCGTCCGAATGCGCTCATGATCGCTCCTCGATCACCTGGTCGAGCCGTTTGAGATAGAGCTCGGCGAGCTGGTCTTGATCTGCCTCGGTCGTGCGCTCTTTCAGGAGCTCTTGGGCAGCGAGCACCACCGCGCTGGCGGCCTCTTGCATGAGGTCCTTGCGAAGCTGCTTTATCTGCTGCTCGATGACGAAGTTGGCATCCTTGCGCATGCGGGCTGCCTTCTCTTCTGCCTGCGCCACGATCCTGTCGCGCTCGGCCTCGCCCGCCTTGACCATCTCCGCTCGAATCTGCGCCATTTCTTGGTCGAGCTTCTCCAGGCGGGATGCCATCTCCTTGTGCCGCCGTTCGGCTTCGGCGCGAAGCTGCTGCGCCTCGGCGAGCTCCTTTTCGACCTCGGCTCGTCGGGCCGCCAACGCCGGGTTTGCCTTCTTTCGGATCACCCAAGTGAGAAGCCCGACCAGCACCAGGAAGTTGAAGACGGTTCCTTGGAACTCGCGATTCTCGATGAGGCTCGAAAACGACAGATCGTGATGGTCAGGCGCCGCGTGTGTGTCTTCGTGAGCCTCTTCCCCTGCGATCTCGTGCGCCAACGAAGAGCCCTCCGCGGCTTCCGCGAAGGCGGAGTCGGGCGTAACAACGCAGAGCGCGACGAATAGGAGCGCGGACGCGCGCATCACTGGACCTCCCGATTGAGCATCTTGGAGGCGATCTGTCTCGCCAATGTGGGCACCGACTGCGAGAGCTCGGCACGAAGCTTGGCCTGCTCGCGCTCGAGCCTCACCTCGGCCTCGGCAAGCTGCTTGTCCGTCTCTTGGCGAACCCGGTCGAGGACGGTCCGTTCGAGGCGCTTCCCCTCGGCGCGAAGGCGGTCTCGCTCCTCGCCCGCCTGAAGGCGCAGACGGCGCATCTCCTCTTCGAATTCTTCGCCCTCGGCGGCAGCCTCGTCTTGCAGACGTAGCGCCTCGAGCTTCGCGCCCTTGATGGCGTTCTCGCGTGCCTCGAAGAGCGCCACCATCGGACGGAAAATCAGAGGACGAAGGACGAGAAAGGCAATCCCGAAGAAAACGAGCTGGATCCAGATCGTCCCGTCGAGGTCGATGATGGAGCCCTCGGACAACAGGGCTGTGAAGAGCAAGTGCATCGCAGCGGTATTCTCGGCCGGCCCCGGACCACCTCCGAACGGCGTGTGGGGCCGAATCGCAACTACGGCAAGGAGAAATCCCTGGCGGCGCGCGTTCGTAGCATGGGCCGGTACCCAGTCAAGGTCGGTCCCAGAAGGCAGCGCGAGCGCGCGTCAGGTCGATCCGCTAGGGCCGTCGAAGACGCGTGCTCGAAGGGCTCGAACCGTTCGCGCCGCGGCTCGTTCGTTCTCTCTACTGAACACGGTCGAAGGCAGCGGGATGGCCGGATCGACGTAGAGCCGGAAGTCGACGCGAGTGCGTGCGCCTCCATCGATCGGGGTGAGGGTCCAGCTCGCGCTGAATGCATCGATATTGCCTTCCCTGAGTCGTGCGTCCACGGTGACGGAATCGTCATCGGAGGCGCGCTCGGCTAGATCGAGCTGGCCCCACAGCGTGAACGCGCCTTTGGCGACGCTGACCTCCATGTAGACCATGGCGCGTGCGCCTCGCTGGGCGAGCACTTTCGACTTCGTGAAATTCGGCATGAATTGCACGTAGTTGGCGTAGTCGCGGATGATGGGAACCACCTCGACGATCGGTTTGTCCAACACCAGGACGGCGTGACCCCAGGAGATGTCCGAGCCTGCCTCCGGGATTTGCGCGGTGAGAACATCCTCGGGCTCGCCCGATTCGGCGGCGGCTCGTTGAAGCGGCAGCGCGATCAGCGTCATCAACATCAACGCTGAAACCAATGCGAGAGTGGGTGTCCTGCTCATCACGGCTACTCTCTTCCTGGCTAGTGATACGGGCGGAGCATGGTGACGTTACGTAACCGCTGCTGGCCTCCCCACGTGGGGACGCATCGGCGCGCATGCTTTTCAGGCCCGTCGCATCGAAACAATGCTCTTCGCACCGGGCGGCTTGCTAGGTTGAACGGCAAATGATTCGCTCGGCCAGAGTGTTGGTATTTGCTGCGCTTTTGGCAGGCGGGCAGACGGGAAGTGTCGCTCGGGCGCAGGAAGGGCTGACCGGAAGCGAAGAGGCCGACGTCTACCGGGCTGCAAACGTGCAGGACGAGAAGGGCAAGCTGCCGGTGCTCGTGATGCTCATCGGGGCCGGCGCGCGCTTTCGCAACATCCGGCTCGAGGTGGGCGATGGAAGCGGAGGCACCGAGCGCCGCAGCTTCGACACCGGAGCCTACCTCGACTTCGGCTGGCACTTCATGGTCCGCCCGTGGGCCAAGCGGTCGATCAAGGCGGCGATGCAGGCGATGATCCTACAAGTCGATGGAGGCTCCGGAATCGGGCTCACGGTCGAGCCTGAGGACACCGGCATTTCGCTTCGGACCAACACCTGGCGTCTATTGGGCCAACTTGGTTACCTCTACCCGTTCGAGCGGCTTCAGGTCGGCGGGCTGCTCGGCGTCGGCGGCGACGTGCTCCACATCGACTTGAACTCGGTGCTTCCGTCCTCGAGCATCGTGTACGTACGGCTCGGTCCGGCCTTCTCCTACGACCTCGTCAGGAGCTTCCTCGCGATGCGCTTCGACTTTGGCCTTCGGTTTCCCTTCGCTCTGGGCGATCTCTCGGATGCGTTTGGGGACGACAGCTCTGCATTCGGCCTCGATGCGGCCTTGATGCTTGGCGGCCGCCTTCAGGCGGGCTTCAGCTACGCTTTTCGCTTCGTCTGGGAATACTATCGACTGCGCTTCTCGGGAACGCCCATGGACGTTCCCTCTATGGGCGACGGCGGCCGCGGCACCGACCATGCGCTGACCTTTCAGGTGCTGTTGGGCTGGTCCTTGTAGCCGTCTGGGGAGGTGTCCTCTGCCGAGCGCGGCAGCGGGCGGTCCTCGAGATCGACCACCTCGCCCATCACGCACGAGCCATCGAACAAGACCCCCTTGTCCATGTAGAGCGCCCGCGTCCGGATGTCGCCGCGGATCCGAGCCGGTGCATGCAGCTCGACGAGGTCGGTGGCGTGGATGTCGCCTTCGATGGCCCCGCCACGCACGATCAGAGTGCCAACCCGAATGACGCCTCGGATGATCGCTTCCTCTCCGACGATGAGGACGCCGTTGCTCTGCACCTCCCCGGAGAGCTCCCCGTCGATGCGCACCCGTCCGTCGAAGAACAGCTTGCCCTCGTAGCGAGTGCCAGCGCCCAACAGCGCGTGGATCACGGCGTCCTCACCTTGCATCTCGCGGCTCAGCGTAGAAAGCGTCCAGGGTGGGGTCAATTGTCCGCTCCTGAGGGCTTGCCACGACTCGTCCTGACCCTAACTCGCCCTTGCTGGCGCCGTTGACCACTCTTGGGCACCGTGCTAGGTCGCGCTCGCTTTCAGGCGGGCTAAACCTCCGGCCGACACACTTTCGATAACCGCGGAAAGAACATGGCAGAGCTTCAGAACGGGCGCGTTACTCAGGTCATTGGTCCCGTCGTGGACGTCACCTTCCCTCAGGGAAGCCTCCCGCCGATTCTCACAGCGCTTCAAGTGAGCAACCCCGGAATCAGCGACAAGGACTGGAACCTGACGCTCGAGGTCGCCCAACACCTGGGTGACAACACCGTGCGCACCGTGGCGATGGATTCGACCGATGGCTTGGTCCGCGGCATGGAAGTGAAGAACACCGACTCTCCCATCACCATGCCGGTGGGCAAGGAGTGCCTCGGCCGGATCCTCAACGTCGTCGGGGAGCCGGTGGACGAGCAAGGCCCCGTCAACGCGACGAAGTTCTCTCCGATTCACAAGCCGGCCCCGACCTTCGTCGAGCAGAGCACCCAGGTCGAGATCTTCGAAACGGGCATCAAGGTCATCGACCTGCTCGCGCCTTACCGAAAAGGCGGCAAGATCGGCCTGTTCGGTGGCGCCGGCGTGGGCAAGACCGTGCTCATCATGGAGCTCATCAACAACGTCGCCAAAGCCCATGGCGGCGTGTCCTGCTTTGCCGGCGTCGGCGAGCGCACCCGCGAGGGCAACGACCTTCTGCTCGAGATGAGCGAGTCGAAGCTGGAAACGGGGGAATCGGTTCTCTCGAAGACGGCCCTGATCTACGGACAGATGAACGAGCCGCCCGGTGCGCGCGCCCGCGTGGCGCTGAGCGCCTTGACCGTCGCGGAGTATTTCCGTGACGACGAGGGACAGGACGTGCTGCTCTTCGTCGACAACATCTTCCGGTTCACGCAGGCAGGCTCCGAGGTTTCCGCTCTTCTCGGCCGCATTCCTTCCGCCGTCGGCTATCAGCCGACCCTGTCCACCGAGATGGGCGCCCTTCAAGAGCGCATCACCTCGACCAACAAGGGCTCGATCACCTCGGTTCAGGCAATCTACGTTCCGGCCGACGACTTGACCGACCCAGCGCCAGCCACGACCTTCGCGCACTTGGACGCGACGACCGTGTTGTCGCGCTCGATCGCCGAGCTCGGTATCTACCCGGCCGTCGATCCCCTGGACTCCAGCTCGACCATGTTGGACCCGAGCATCATCGGGGAGCGCCACTATGGCATCGCCCGCGGAGTCCTGGAAACGCTGCAGCGGTACAAGGATCTGCAGGACATCATCGCGATTCTTGGCATGGACGAGCTCAGCGAAGACGACCGTTTGGTGGTCGACCGCGCCCGAAAGATACAGCGTTTCCTCTCGCAGCCGTTCTTCGTGGCCGAGCAGTTCACGGGTCTCAAGGGCGCGTATGTGCCACTCGAGGAGAGCGTCGAGGGCTTCGGCGAGATCCTCGACGGCGAGCTCGACCACATTCCAGAGCAGGACTTCTACCTCAAGGGCAACATCGAGCAGGTCAAGGAAGCCTACGCGAAGCGTTCGAAGACCTGATGGGGCCGCATCATGGCTAACGCGAAGTACCTGCAACTCGATGTCGTCACGCCAACCGGCTCCGTGCTCTCGGCGCAGGTCGATTCCGTTCAAGCGCCCAGCGTAGAAGGCGAGTTCGGCGTGTTGCCAAACCACCTTCCTCTTTTGGCAGCGCTGAAGTGCGGGCTATTGGTCTGGAGAGTCGAAGGCAAACGGCATGTCGCTGCCATAGGCCCCGGCTTCGTCGAAGGAGGGCCTGACAAGGTCCTCTTGCTGACCGACCTTTTCGCTTCGCCGGAGACGATCAAGCCCGAGGCCGTTCGCAAGGAGCTCGCCAAAGCAGAGGAGGCGCTCAAGGCCTTCGGCAAGCTGCACGAGGGTCCGGAGTACAACGAGCTCCAGCGCGACATCGATTGGGCTCATGCGCGGCTCGAGGCGTACGCCTTGGCGCGTGCCGTCTAGCTCGACCTGTCCTCCCGGCCGACCGCCGGGCCGCCTTTCCAGGCATCGAGCGCTGCGCGAGCTGCCGTCTGTTCCGCTTCGAGCTTGGTTCGGCCGCTGCCAGTCGCGATTTGCTCGCCCTGAAGCTCGATGGCCACTGTAAACTCTCTGGCGTGATCCGGTCCTTCGCTTTCCAACAAGCGGTAGCTCGGAGTCCCTCCGAGGTGTGCTTGGGCCCACTCTTGGGCAAGCGACTTGGCGTCTCGGTGTCCGGGCGCGCTCGTATGCAATCGCGGCTCGAAGATGCGCTGGGCTGCCGCAAACGCGGCCTCGACCCCGCCGTCCGAGTAGACCGCACCCACACACGCCTCGAGCGCGCTCGACAAGAGCCTCGGCTTGGTGCGACCTCCCGAACGCTCTTCTCCCTTGCCGAGCCGCATGGCCTCGCCGACTCCAATCGCCTCCGCTACCTCCGCGAGGCCTCTCTCGCTGACCAAGTCGGCGCGGCGGCGCGTCAGCTCTCCTTCGTCCGCATCGAGGAACTGGACGAACAAGAGTGAGGTGACGACCAGTCCGACGACCGCATCACCGAGGAACTCGAGCCGCTCGTTGTCGTCGCAGTGCGCTTCGGGATGCTCGTTCTTGAATGAGCGGTGTGTGAGCGCGTCGAGCAACAAGCCCCTGTCCGCAAAGGAATATCCGAGCTCCTGGCACAAGCGAAGGGCAGCATCGTCGAGAGGCGCGTCCCGGTTGGGCATCGCAGGCAACGTATCAGCTCGTCTGGGGCGGATCCATCGCGATCGAAGCGCGTGCTATAGCCGCGGCGTGCAGTTTCCGCCCGAAGAGCTCGAGACCATTCGGCTGCTCCTGCGGCGGCCGACGCCAGAAGATGCGGAAGCCGCTTTCGAGGCCTACGCGAGCGACCCGAAGATCACGCATTACTTGGCCTGGAAGGCGCATACCAGCCCCGCCCAAACGCGCGAGTTCTTCTACCAGATCGTCGATGCCTGGGATCTGCGCATGGGTCATCGCATGTGGCTCATCGAACGAAAAGAGGACCGCGCCGTGCTCGGCGCCATCGGCTGTACGGTGACGTTCCACCGAGTGGAAGTCGGCTTCGCGCTGGGAAGCCGTTTTTGGGGCCAGGGGTACATGCCCGAAGCGCTCGAGCGCGTCTGCGAGGCCGCATTCGAGGACCCTCGGATATTTCGCGTTCAGGCCCTTTGCGACGAAGAAAACGCGCAATCGGCCCGCGTCATGCAGAAGGTTGGAATGACGTGCGAGGGACGGCTTCGGCGGTACGGCCACCATCCGAATCGATCCGACACACCGCGCGATTGCTTCATCTATTCTTTGGTTCGCGGCGATTGAACCGGGGATCGAAGCGGCTACACTCGCGGAGCCGATGCGTCTGCTGACAACCGTGACCACGCGCGCCGAAGCGCAAACGCTCGGCGATGCCCTCTACGCCCACGGCGTCCCCACGACGATCAAGGAAACACGAGACGGCGATTTCGCCGTGTGGGTTCAAGACGAGGAGCACATGGAGAAGGCCAAGGCATTCCTCGGCCGCTTCGATCCCGATGAATCTCGCTTCGCCGAGATGGCCCGCAAGGCTCGCGCTCAGAAACGAGAGGAAGCCAAGGCCGACGAGAGACTGCGGGCGCGAACGGAGAAAATCCGCAGACAAATCGAAGCAAAGCAGAGCATGCGGATTGGAACGATCACCGCCGGGCTGATCGTGATTTGCGTTATCGTGTTCATCGTCACCGGAATGGGCCGAAAGACCGAGGTCGTTCGGCTCTTCACCTTCGTTCCCATGATCCCCGTGCGGGGCGGGTACGTGTTCGGCGACGTAAGCACGATCTGGCAAGGACAACCTTGGCGCCTTCTCACGCCGATGTTCTTGCATTTCGGCTTCCTGCACATTTTGTTCAACATGTGGTGGCTGAAGGATCTGGGCACTGCCATCGAGCGTGCTTTTTCGGCGCGGTATCTGCTGACGATGGTCTTGGTGATCGCGGCATTCTCGCACGTGCTGGAGTTTGCGATGTCCGGCCCCACGACATTCGGCGGCATGTCCGGCGTGGTGTATGGGCTCTTTGCGTTCATCTGGATCCGCGGACGCCTGGACCCATCCTTTCCGTATCGCATGCCCCAGCAGCTGGTCACATTCATGTTGATCTGGCTTGCGCTCGGTTTCACCGGTTGGGTGGGGCCCATCGCGAATTGGGTGCATTCGGGCGGCCTCATCGCGGGTGCCGCATGGGGCGTCGTGTCGTCGGGCTACCTCGGTCGCCGTAGACGTTGAGGTCGAGGCCAAACATCCGTCGACTAAGTCCCCGGAGAACGGGTCGCGACGGGCGTGCTCGCGAGCGGGACCCGCTCGCCCGACTCCCCAAGTCACCACACGACTAGGCTCCCGCCCCCTCGCTGTGCTGCCCATCCCGACCCGTCCTCCTACGTAGACGTCAACACACCCCGATCCCCCTGCCCGCGATTCCCGTAACCCGGACCACAGTCTCACCACAGTGTCAGTGTCAGGATCAGCGTCAGTCGCAGTGTCAGTTCCAGCGGCAGCGGCAACGTCAGCGATCCGTCATCCTCCGTAGAAGTCGACGTAAGCAGGGCTCGGAAAAACGCGACATGAGGTGGAGCGGACGTGCGAAGTGCCAATCGGCATGCATGCAACCGACTCCGATTGGCGCGCCGCCCGAGGGGCGGGTTGCGTGGCCTCAGGCTTCCAGCCCTTCCGGCCACCTATGC
>Ga0209536_100009704_pt1 | contig 14293 bp, 9 predicted proteins | sample DeeMarSeWOR28_12_FD_187461 | JGI IMG/M metagenome (GOLD analysis project Ga0209536, IMG submission 187461) | Marine sediment microbial communities from White Oak River estuary, North Carolina - WOR-2-8_12 (SPAdes) (version 2) | ecosystem: Environmental > Aquatic > Marine > Intertidal zone >...
CAGCATGGTATTCTCTCCTGCTCACTTGGCTTGTGGTCGGAGAAGAATATCATGCTTTTTTCTTTTCGGTTATTTTCTCAGCAACATTGCGCTATAATATTAGTTTTACACGATTTGTGTACCTGAAGCAATTGCCAAATGGCTTTTTGACCATTTTACCAATTGCATGCAATTACAATTGTGGTATACTTTTTCTATACATCTCTCTTTATGGTAAAGGGGAGCAATGTTGATGCAACACTTTCTGGCCGTTTCCGATGTCTCCGCAAGTGAATTATGGCAGTTTTTGCACAAAGCCAAAGAACTAAAGCAGGAACTTAGAGCCGGCGGAAACCAGCCCATCCTCACAGGCAAAATATTGGGCATGATTTTTCAGAAGCCGTCGTTGCGGACGCGGGTCTCTTTTGAAGTAGGTATGCTTCAGTTGGGTGGTGAAGCGCTTTATCTGTCGCCGGCCGAGATTGGTTTGGGAAAACGTGAGTCGGTACCAGATGTGGCCCGGGTGATGTCCGGCTATGTCGATGGAATTATGGCCCGTGTTTTTGACCACGAGCATATTTTGCAGCTGGCCGAATATGGAAGCGTGCCGGTTATCAACGGCCTGAGCGATTACAGCCATCCGTGCCAGGCTTTGGCTGATATCTTTACGGTTTGGGAAAATTTTGGCCGGGTTGAAGGGGTGACGGTGGCCTATGTTGGCGACGGGAACAACGTGGCCACCTCGTTAGGGGTTATGGTGGCCAAACTTGGGGCCAATTTCAGGATCGCCACCCCCAGAGGATATGAATTATCGACAACCTCTATGGCCAAAATCCAGGACGCAGTGAAAGAAAGTGGGGCAAGCTTCAGCGCCACTGAAGACCCGGTTGAGGCGGTTGCCGGCGCTGACGTGGTGTACACCGATGTCTGGACCAGTATGGGCCAGGAGGAAGAAACCCAGGCCCGGCTCGAGGTTTTTCCGCCCTACCAAGTCAACGCTGAGTTAGTGGCCCGGGCCAAGGCGGAAGCCATCGTCATGCACTGTTTGCCGGCCCATCGGGGTGAAGAGATTACGGATGAGGTAGCGGACGGGCCGCAATCGCGGCTTTTCCCTCAAGCAGAAAACCGGCTGCACGCTCAAAAAGGTGTCCTGGCCTTGCTGCTGGCGGATGATGATTAGAACCATAAATTCGGCAGCTTGGCGGCCTTGGAAGCTTCTGGGATGGTCAGCCAACTGCACCAGTTGAAATTCTTGTATTCGGGATGAGGCGTCAACGTGGCAGGAGATCGAAAACAGTTCCAATTAGCAATGACACACGCGCAACGGTTTAGTGAGCGTGAAGAATGGGCTGATGCTATTAGAGCCTATCGTTATGCCCTGGCCGAGTTCCCCAATGACCAGGGAGCTATTGTCGGCTTTGGCAGGGCGGCATTGTCCTCCGGCAAAATTGACCTGGCCCGCAAGGCTTTTGAACAAGCTCTAAAACTAAATCCAGGCAGTTATCAAGTTCTTCACTATATGGCCGAAATTCAAGAGCAAATGGGTCAACTGGACGAAGCGGCCGAGACTCACTTGCGGGTCGGTAATATTTTGGCGTCCCAGGACGATCTTGACTCTGCCATTGAGTCCTGGTTGTTCGCCGTCAAGCTGGACCCGCATCACGTTGATGCTCATCACAAGTTGGCTCAGGGCTTGGCTGGCCAGGGTAGATTACGCGAGGCAGCCCGCCAATTCTTGACGTTGGGAGCGATTCATCAACGCCGTAACAATACGGGGCAGGCGATGGCCCAGATCCAGGAAGCCCGCGCCCTGATTGGGGACGAGCCGGGCATAACGGCTGCTACCGAGGCGTTGGCCCAGGGAGAGGCCATTGATCCTGACTTGATTGGCGACACGCCCCCGTTTCCTGACACAGCCGATACAGACCATATTTTTGATCTATCCGATTTCACGCAAGCTTACTATGAGAGTGATCTCTTTGAAGATGAGGGGGATCCTTTTGCTTTGTTGGACGAACCGGTAGATCAGCCTCGGCGTGGCCTGATCGAGTCTGCCCAGCAAAATGCGCTGGCCGAGTTAGCTAATGTTGTCTTTGAGGAAGACTCGGCCGAGGTTTTTACCACCATCATCCCTGGGGATGAGTTGAATATGCTTATTATACAGGCGATAGATTTTCAAAGTCGAGATGATCTGTCCCAGGCGGTCGACAATTATCGTCACGTGGTTAAGGCCGGTATGAGCAATAGCGCCATCCTCTTTAATTTAGGGATATTGAGTAAAGAGATGGGGCAGTATGATGAAGCAGCCAAGATGCTGAAGGCTTCGGCCCAGTCAGAAAAGTACGGGATACCGTCTCACTTTGCCCTGGGCCAAACGCATCAGGCTATTGGCGATTTAGAAACAGCTTTAAGACATTTCATTGAAGCGGTTAAACTGGTAGATTCGACGACCGTCGATCAACTTAGGGCCGGTGAGTTGACCCAACATTATGAAACTTTGGCTGATAATTATCTGGCCGAAGGGGATGAAAAGAAGATAACCGATTTCATTAATGCCCTCGAAGTCTTTTTCTCTAGACCGGACTGGGAAAATAAAGTCTTTGAGGCGCGCCAACGGATGGATAGCGTAGCTGAAAATGGCAGTGGTATGACCCTGGCGGAATTTCTTGAGACGGTTGAAACTGAGATTGTGATCACCTCCCTGGCTCTAACTCAGGAACATATGAGACGCAATTTATTGATGACGGCCTCGGAGGAATGTTTGCGGGCCATTCAAAAGGTGCCCTCTTCGCTGTTATTGCACGTCCGTTTGGCTGATATTCTCATCAAGCAGGATCAATCTGATGCGGCGATTACCAAGTATCTTACGGTAGCCAAGGTCTATCTCATCCGAAATCAACTCGATAAGGCCACTAATATTTACCAAAAAATATTGCGTTTGGCCCCAATGGATGTGACCGTTCGGTCGAAACTGATCGATCTCTATATCTCTAGCCAGAATCTGGAGCAGGCTCTGGACGAATATCTGATCCTGGCCAACTCCTATTATCAATTGGCCCAGGTGGATAGAGCCCTTGAAAAATATAACGAGGCTTTGCGCTTGACCGCCAATCTGGAAAATGGCGACCCCTGGAAAGTAGAAATTCTCAGCCAAGTCGGGGATATCTACAATCAACGGTTTGACTGGACCAGCGCTGCCACCGCCTTTGAAGAATTGCTTCAGATCAATCCACACGACGAACGAATTGTGCGCCAGTTGGTTGACCTCTATTTAAAACAACGCAAAATCGACCAGGCCACTGAAGTTTTGGATAGATTGCTGGACATATATCTACAACGTCAGCAACCGGAAAAATCGCTTGATTTGCTTAAGGAACTTGTCGTAAACTACCCGGAAGAGATGTACTTGCGCCAGAAATTAGCGGAAGCCTATATCCAAAATCGAATGAAACAGAGCGCCATTGCTGAATTGGATGCGCTTGGCGAAATGCAACTTGAAAAAGGATTGCGGGGCCAAGCGATGCGTACGATTGAGGCTATCTTGGAATTACAGCCTGAAGATGTCGAGGGGTATCGCCGGCTGCTTACTCAAATTGGTGGAGGAACATAATCACAAATAGTCCTGATCTCAGAGAAATATGTTCTGGGAACCATCAATTATCAATAGACCAGGAGTGAGGCACGCTCTGTGTTAGGCACTTGCATCGGCACCCCTGGCAGTGCCTGCCCACCAGGGCAAGTGCGCACAGGGGCAACTGTCTGATGCAATACGTGCTCCCTCCTCATTGCAGTCTACTGATTATCCACTATTACTGTTATAGTTGATTTTCCTCATTGCCTATCTAGCCAAAAATTCTAGTACAGTCGCGTTCATTTTGGTACGTTTGAGTAACCATTCTACCCTGGCAGGTGTTGATCGTGTCTGACACGTTCTATCTTCTGTCCCAATTGGATTTCAACAGTATTCTTGATATTTTGTTGGTCACCCTGGTATTCTATTGGCTTTTTACCTTGATCCAGGGTACCCAGGCTGTTCAGCTTTTAAGAGGCGTGCTGATCCTGTCGGTGTTAGCTGCAATTGTGGCCAGCGCCTTTAGCACTCTCACGGCCTTTGGTTGGCTTATCGATAAAGCCTTGCCAGCCCTGTTGGTGGCTGTACCGGTGATTTTTCAACCGGAACTCAGACGAGCCCTGGACCGGGTTGGACGCACCGGAAAAATTTTTGCTTCGCCAAGTAAGGTCACCGGGATTGAAGCCACGATTGAGGCGGTTAGCCGGGCCGCAGCCTCGATGGCCCGCCTTAAACAGGGGGCCCTGATCATATTTGAGCGGAACACCGGCCTGGAAGATCACGCCGAGCGGGGAATTCGGCTGGACGCCGTTGTTACCCCTGAATTACTGAAAAGTATCTTCTTTCCGGGTACGGCCCTGCACGATGGCAGCGTAATCATCAGGAATGACCAGGTGATTGCTGCGGCCGTCCTACTGCCCCTATCAAAAAGTGTGGATGATGCGAAGCAGGTGTTGGGAGCGCGTCATCAAGCGGCGTTGAGCATTACGGAAATGACTGACGCCGTGGCTGTGGTAGTTTCTGAAGAAACCGGTCTCATTTCTGTAGCCCATAATGGCCGTTTGATCCGGGGTTTGGATCAAAAACGGCTGGAGCAGATCCTAAATGCCTTTTTTAAGGCGCAACTGGAGTCCCTGCCTCGGTGGCGTTACTATGGCCAGAATCTGCGCAAACGACTGAGACTCAGGCGATGAACCGAAACTGACGCTCAATCGCCTGCTCGCTTGAAATAGTCGAGGAGAGTTCGTTGCAAGCACTCTTGAAAAACTTGGGAACCATCCTGCTTTCTCTGATTCTGGCCATCCTGGTCTGGATTGCCGCGGTTAGAGAACAGAACCCGCCTCGCGAGAGCGATTATAGCCAGACTATTCCAATCGAAATCAATCCACCTGGCCCGGGTCTCATATTGGCCGATGCGCTTCCTGAAACCGTCCGATTGCGATTGCGGGCTCCGGAAAGCAGTTGGGTTGAGTTGTCACCCTCAAAATTCAGGGCCGATGTTGACCTTTCTGAACTGACGGCCGGCCTTAGCGACGTTCCAATCGATGTCGTCGTTTCTGATCCCGCCGTGGAAATTGTCAGACAGGTTCCACAGGCGGTAACCGTTAATCTTCAGGTTGAGCAGACAATTACCGTGCCGGTTAAGATCGAAGTTTTGGATGATCCACCCCTAGGCTACATTGCTCGCCCGCCGCAACTTGTGCCGGAGGTAATCTCGGTTACCGGACCGGCCAGCCGGATGGGTCAGGTTGATGAAGCAGTCAGCCAGATATCTATTCAAAATGCTAAAGAAACGATAGCGCGCACCGCGCCGGTGTTGATCCGGGATCGGAATGACCAACTCATTGCCGGTCTCAGCGTAGAACCGTCCCAGGTTCAGATTACCGTGCCGATTGAGCAGCGCTTTGGCTACAAAGATGTGGCCGTGAGTGCAGTGGTGGTGGGGCAGGCTGCGCCGGGTTATTGGGTCAGCAATATCGCCGTTGCCCCCCCTCGCGTTACCATTGTTGGAAACCCCACGGTCATTGGCTCAATCCCCGGATTCATCGAGACTATTCCTTTCAATGTCGATCAGGCCACCGCTGATATTGTCCAAACAGTGCCCTTAGATTTGCCTAATGGGGTGACCGTTGTGGTCCCGGAAGGCAATGGCACCGGAGCGGGTGGCGTGCAGGTTACGGTTGAGGTATCGGCCATTGAAAGTGGCCAGACCATCCAGTTACCCATTACGCAACAGGGGATCGACCCGGCCTATAGCTGGTCTGCCTCACCAGCCAGAGCGGACGTCATCCTATCAGGACCGATTCCTCGGTTACAGGCCCTGCGCACCGGAGACGTACAAGTAATCGTTGATCTTTTCGGGTTGGTCCCCGGCACTTATAATGTTCAGCCTGTCGTGTTCTTGCCAGATGATCTTCGTCTGGAGGCAATCTTACCTGACACGATTGAAGTGACTATCGTTAGACTGCCCACCCCAACTTCCACGGCCACGCCAACGACCAGTCCCGGGCCCGTAGCTTCCGCAACTCTGGCGGCTACCAGACCTATTTCTATCCCGGTGACCCCAGTCGTCACTGAAGTAGCCCCGGTGGTTGTACCAACTGATACACCGACCGCCCAACCGACTAATTGATGAATAGACCAGGACAGGTAAACTATGAGAAAACCAATAGTAGCGCTTGTCGGCCGTCCCAACGTGGGCAAGTCGACCCTCTTCAATCGTTTGGTAGAGCAACGCAAGGCAATAGTTGAGGATTTGGCCGGGACCACCCGCGACCGGCTTTACGGCGATGCCGACTGGGGCGGGCGTGATTTTATTGTGGTTGACACCGGGGGCTTAGATCTGGACTCATTGGAGCCGCCGGTCGCTGAGAGCGGTTTTAAGGCCGGAGCGGCTAGCCGCCTCTTTCTTCGGGAAATTCGGGCCCAGGTGGAGATCGCCATTGCCGAGGCCGAGGTCATTGTATTTCTGGTAGATGGGGAAGCCGGCCCCACCGGTCCCGATTTTGAGGTGGCCAAGCTCCTGCGGCGGACGGAAAAGCCGGTCATATTGGCCGTCAATAAGGCTGACAATAAGCAGCGGCGAGAAGCGGCTGTTGAGTTCTATACGCTGGGTCTCGATGATCCAATCCCTATCTCGGCGCTGCACGGGACCGGCACCGGCGACCTGTTGGACCTTATTGTCGAGTCTTTTCCCTTGTCCGACGAAATCGAAGAGGAAGAGGATGACTCGATCAAGATTGCTATTTTGGGACGACCCAATGTAGGCAAATCGTCGCTTCTCAACAAACTGTTGGGCGAAGAGCGGGTCATTGTCTCGGATGTGCCCGGCACCACCCGAGATGCCATTGATACCCGGATCACGTATCAGGGCCTCGAACTGGTACTGATTGATACGGCGGGCATCCGCCGTCGGGGTAAGATCGAGCCGGGGGTTGAAAAGCACAGTCTGCTCCGGACCCTCAAGGCTGTCAATCGGGCCGACGTATGTTTGCTGCTCTTAGATGCTAACCAGGTTGTTGCGGCCCAGGATGCCCATATTGCCGGTTATATTTTGGATGAAGCCAAAAGCACGGTAGTTTTGGTCAACAAATGGGACACGATTGTCAAAGATTCCTATACAATGAAGGAGTACAGTGATAAAATTCGGGCCCAGCTTAAATTCCTGGAATATGTGCCCTTACTCTTCATCTCGGCCAAAACCGGCCAGCGGGTGAACGAGGTGCTACCGTTGGCGCTAAGGGTGCAAGAGGAACGGTTGCGCCGCGTTCCGACCGGCGAGTTAAACCGCTTGCTCCGGGAGGCGGTAGCCAGGCATCCGCCCAAAGGTGGCCAACGCCACCGACTCAAATTCTTCTATGTCACCCAGGCCGGGGTAGACCCGCCGACTTTTGTTTTCTTTGTCAATGACCGCGGCCTGATCCATTTTACTTACGAGCGGTATTTGGAAAATCAGCTGCGGGAGGTGCACGGTTTTTTGGGAACGCCGCTTCGACTGGTGTTCAAGAATAGAAATGAGAAGAACCAGGGCTAAAGATTCATATCATGCCACAAATGTCATCAGGAGCGCAGCGATGAGGAATCTCCAGCCGCAGTGACAAATTTAAGGCAAAACAGGAGATTATTCGCGCCCCTACCTAGCAGGTTGCTCAATGATCTGATCCGAAATGCCACCACAGCCTAGGCCTTATGGAGCGGTTTGATAATCCGGTACAAACTTCCATAATAAGCCCAGCGCGGCCAGGAGAGAGGCTGCCGCGACCGCGCAAACTATTCCCAGGCCGTACTGTTCCCATAGGATTGTGGTAATGGGGGGGGCAATGGCGCTGCCAAGGCCTATGCCCAAAAATGTCAAAGATAGCACTGTGCCTCGTGCTTCTGGCACTTGTTCAGAAAAAAGGGCGATCAGGGAGATGATGGTAAACTCAAAAATCGTCCCCATCACGATTAAGGTGGCAATAGCCAGAGCGGATGCGCTTTGCGTGAGGGGCAGCAGGATGTAGGCCACCGTCATCAGAAAAACGGCCAGTCCACTGCCCCGTTTTTTGCCGATGCGATCGATGAATAGGCTTGATAGGCCCGCTCCGCCCAACTCGGCGACGCCAATGGCAGTCGCGACCAACCCCAGTATCACTGCATCAAAATTGAATTCTGCGGTCAACCAGATGCCCCACACTGTAATAAAAACCGAGGCAGCAACAAAAACCAGGAAGGCCGTGCTGACAGAGGCTATGACATTTCCCATGAGGAAAATAGTCCTTATTTCCAACCAGGGCAGGCTGGCCTGGACGCGACGTTCCCCGGTCGGTGGCAACTGCCATTGAACGATGAAGGCTCCGATTAGACTAATCAGACTGAGAGCGAGCAGAGGGGAGCGCCACCCAAATGTCTCGATCAGCCAACCAATAACTGGCAGGGCGACAATTGCCGAGATAGACCAGCCAAATTCTACGGAGGCCAGGGCCCGGCCGCGCTTCTGGTAAGGCACCTGGTCGCTAATATAGGCTTGTTGGGCCGGTATGAAGGCGGTTGCACTCAGACCGGCCAAGACCATGGGGAAGACCGCCCACCCTTGTTGGGAGACGGCCAGGCTAATGGCCCCAATCGCTTGGCCTATCAAGCCTGCTACCAAAATTTTCCGACGTCCATATCGATCTGACCATACCCCAAAAATTGGCCCCGTAATCCCGACTACCCCTCGAAAAAAGAGAAGCCAGCCAAAGCCGGCAATAGTTAGCCCTAACCCCGCCGAAAATTGGGGTATAAAAGGGTAAACCATACGGTTGCCAATATCCATGATGAGTCGGGCCAGAAAAACGATCCCGATGATCTGCACACTAATTCCAAAAAATATATCCGCCCTGATTCTCAGAGAGGCGGTGTCTGTAATTCGTGCCAACGTATTCTCCTGAAGCAATGATAACTTGCCGATACCATTGTGACTTGTACCTGGTTCTCTGGCTGTTGGATCGTGATGAACCCTATGTCGGTAACGCTGCTGCTGCACGTTACCCCAGTTGAGCTTATTCTGTCAAATTAGGGGAGAAATTAGGGGGTGCTCAACATTTGGCCAGCATCATCTGGCTGTTGGCAGCAAGGATAGGCTGAATACTGGTTGCAGCGGGGAGCGATCTCGGGGAGTGACAAACCCATTTCGGTCAAGACCGAGGCCAGTTCTCCCAGCGGAAGGCCCATTACGCTGGCAAAACAACCCTGCAGTCGTTCGACCGGGGCAAAAATCTTGTGCTGGATAGCGTAAGCGCCGGCTTTGTCCAGTGGATCACCGCTGGCCACGTAAGCGTCGATCTCGGCATCGGTATAGGCGCGCATCCATACTTTGCTTTGATGCAAACGGGTGATCATTCGTAACGGGTATGGGTGGGGAAAAAGGTCAGCTCTCCTGGCCGTCGATTGTTTTCCAATATTGACGGCATCGTGCGGCGGCGCCTGCTCAGGCCACAGGGCAACCGTCAGCCCGCTGTAAACATGGTGCCATTGCCGTTGGCGCAGCACCTTGAGCATTTTAGTTGCCTCGGCCGGATTAGTGGGCTTACCAAGAATCTCCTCTCCGGATACCACCACTGTATCGGCGGCAATGATGATTGCGCTTCGTTTCCGGGCCATAGTCGTGGCTGACCCTCGGTCCGGTAGGTTGAGGGACGGCAGGCGGGCGGCTACGGCACGGGCTTTGGCCCGGCTGAGTCGTTGGACCAGATTGGGCGGGGACTCGCCGGGCAGCGCAGTCTCATCGATGCCCCCCGGCTTCACCGGGGTTTCGACAGGGCCGGTTTGCTCGGCGGAAATCGCGGGCGTTAAGGGGGAGCCTTCGGGCAAGACAACAATGAAAGGTAGCTCCAATAGCTCCAGCAACTCCCGGCGGCGGGGTGACGCAGAGGCCAGGATGAATAGGTGCCCGTTGCTGGACAGGGAATCGCCGGTATCCGGAGAGGTTGAGGGTGTATCTTGAGGACGCGTCGAAGGGGAGGAGTCGTTGGTCAAAGCTGAATTCATGTGGGTCTGCTCACTGCTGTTGGTCACCAAAAGGCAAGAAGACGTAGAAGGTACTACCGGGACATGTTTTTTCATCCTGACCTGGGCTTTCAACCCATATCTGGCCCCGGTGAGCCAGAATAATGCCTCTGGCAATCGGCAAACCGAGACCCAAACCGCCGCCACCAAAAGCGGTTTTGCTGCTGCTGTGGTGCCTGGTTTTGCCCACTATATAGAAGTTGTCAAATATTTCTGATTGCTCAGCCGGAGCAATACCGATCCCGGAGTCTTCCACGGCGACGATAATCCCCCCCGTTTGTTCTATCTTTGGCGGCCAGCAGGATGACCGATCACCTGTTTTGTTGAGCGGCTGGACGGTGATGGAATTTTTCTCTGGCGCTCCGGACTGAGTTGGCGGCGGGTCGACGCCCCACCCTTTTACCAGGACCGAACCCTGATCGGGGGTGAATTTAATGGCGTTACTGAGAAGATTCCAGAATACTTGCTGTAACCGTTGAGCATCACCCACAATCGGAGGCAGGTTGTTGAGGGAGTCATCCATGCCAATCGTCAGCAGGCGATCGTGTTTGGTCCGATTAAGCTCCCTGAGGGTCACCTTAATGATGTCGCTCAACGCTACAAGCTGGCAGTCCAACTGCATTTGTTTGGCTTGAATGAGAGAAATGTTTAGGATGTCATTTACGGTTTCGTTGAGACGGCAGACTGAATTGTATATTCGGTTGGCCAGATCACAAACGCTGCCGTCTTCTGGCGTTTCCGATATGTCATCTGTGGCCAATTGGAGCAAATGGGCGTACCCATAGATCAACGTGATCGGTGTTCTCAGCTCATGAGCCGCTATGGTGATGAAATCAGATTTGACAGCATCGATTTTTTGGAGTTTCTTGTTGGCTTCTTCCAATTGGACAATCTTTTCTTCTAACCGTTCAACCAGCTTACGGCTATATCGACCCAGATAGAGTTGCCTTTCATCTTTGGAAATGGTGTCTTTTTGACCGTCCAGATAGGAGATGACCTGATGCGGAAAATTATCGACGTCAATCGGTTTGGGGATATACCCATCGCAGCCTGCGGTCAAGGCCATCTCCCGTTCACCCTTGGTGGTGCGGGCCGTAACGGCGACGATGGGAGTTTGTTTCAAGGCCGTGATGCTGCGCATTCGGGTGGTCGTTTCGTGACCGTCGAGGCCCGGCATATTTATGTCGATCAAGATCAGATGAGGGTGCTCCTCCTGGGCGATTGAGATGCCCTGGAGACCGGTTTCGGCTTCCAAAACGCGAAAATGGTAACTGGTCAGCAGGCGATTAACCAGGGAGCGGTTTGCAGCATCGTCGTCAATGTATAGAATTGTCGTGGCCTCGGTTGTCACATTCATCTCCAAGAAAACGAACTGTCTAACTTAACACATCATTAATACTTTCAAATAGTTCTTCCTCCATAAATTCGCCTTTTTGGAGCAGCGACTCTATCCGTCCGGCCAGTCGTTTGTAATCACGGTGGGTCAAATCTTTGGCGGTAATGACGATGACCGGAATGTCTTGCATGGTCTCATCGGCTTTCATTGTATCCAAGATCTCAAAGCCATCGATGCCGGGCATCATCAAATCCAGCAGAACGAGATCCGGCTTTTTCGACCGAATCAGGTTGATCCCCTCCAAGCCGTTAGAGGCCTCGAAGATGTTATATTTTCTTTGGTATTGTAGAATGCGTCGCAGTAAAACCCGCGCATCCGGTTCATCCTCGATGATGGCAATGCTCTGCACCCGATCATCAAGACGCTCCAGGGCGGTTAGCAAACCTTCTCGCGGCAACGCTTTTTCGGCAGGCGCCGGTTGCGGCTGGGGCACTGGTTTGTCGAGAGGCCTGGGCCGTTTATCATCAGTGGCATCTACCTCCACAACGTGTTTCTCCAAATTTCGGACCCGGGTGTGGCTTCTGACGATTTCGTTTTCCAGAATTTGTTTTTCGATGGGAAAGGTATGTCCGGAAGCATTGACCACGACGGTCTCTTTAGGGTCGATAATTTGCTCTTGGACCATTTTGATGAGGCCGGCGCAAGCCACCGCGGCAGCCGGTTCCATAGAGAGGCCCTCTAATTGGGCCATCACCCGCATCGCCTTAAAGGATGCCTGGTCATTTACTTTGACGAAAGCCCCACCATATTTCAGGACCAAACTGCGCAGACAGGGATAGGCTGGTCCCGGATTACCGGTTGCCAGAACATTGATAATGCTGGTGGGGTTACTGACAATCTCACTTGTTTCCAGCCCCTTCTCGAAGCTATTGACCATTGGAGCGCAGCCTTCGGTCTGAATAATGGCCAGTTTTGGAATTTTTGTGGTCAGGCCCATCTGATACAGTTCGTTGAAGCCTTGCCACACCCCGATGGGCCCCATTCCGCCGCTGACCGCCTGAACGTACCAATCCGGGGCATCCCAGCCGGTGCCGTGCATATGGCCCAGTTGCTCGGCAATTTCAAAGGCCAGGGTTTTCATGGCTTCCCTGGCGGCAATGCCTTTGATCCCGCGGTCAAGAAATAGTTTCCGGTGCTCGGCAAATTGGGCTGCAACTTCTTTGGTTCTATCGTACGTGCTGGATACTTTGATGACCTCGGTCCCGTAGAGGGTTACCTCGCGCATCTTTTCGTGGGGCACGTTACTATCTAAAAAGGCCCACAGTTTGATCCCGGAGCGGGCGCAATAGGCGGAGTAAGAGATGGCGACGTTGCCGGTAGAGGCAACAACCATCTCCCGAATATCGGCTTCTTTCAGCACAGAAATAGCCAGTGACGCTTGTCGATCCTTAAAGGAGGCTGTTGGGCCTTGCCTTTCGTCCTTCACAAAGATGTTGCGACGCCCCAGCATTGACCCCAGATTCTCCATCCGTAACAACGGAGTCCAGCCCTCACCTAATGAAACGATATTGTGTTTATCCAATAGGGGAAGTAGTTCAAAATAGCGCCAGATCGTGCGCTCTCGATGGGGTAGTTCATGTAGCCAGGTATAGGCTGCTTCATTCAGATTGTAAAGGAGATCAAGCCATTCTTCTCCGCAATTTGGACAAGCAGTGATCAGTTTGGTGTATTCGGCGGTGTAGCCACAGGCTATGCATTTGTAGGAGAGCGTTTTTGTCACAGATTTGCTCCTCAGATAAGCCCCAAAATCACGGTGAATTTTCAGCCGATCGACCAGGAATCCGTATGAGCAACCGAACGCTCCAAGGCGTGACCCACGACTTCCAGGAGTTCGTTCTCGGTGAATATTCCCTTGTGTAACAATACTTCTACTTGACCGGATAACAACTTATGTTGTGCTTGGGTTGGCTCCTTGGCACTGACAATAACGATGGGAATATCTTCTGTTCTTTCATCATTTTTAACAGCATCGATCACAGCAAAGCCGTCCATTTCCGGCATGCTTAAATCCAGGATGATCAGGTTTGGGGTTCGAGTGCGGGCCAAATTCAGCCCTTCCTTCCCATTGTTAGCCTCGATGATCTGGTAGTTGTGGGCTTCCAACATCCGCCGGATTAGCAGGATGTCGTCGGCCTGGTCATCGATGACCAATACCTTCAGTTGCTCCTTCTGCTGCTCGTCCACGTGCTTCAAGGCGCTAACTAACTCGCTCTCCACAATTGGTTTGGTCAGATAGTCGGCCGCACCGAGCTCAAACCCTTTATTTTTGTCACCGATGATACTACACACAATGACCGGAATGTCTTTGGTCAAGGCATCCCGTTTCAGTTCTTTCAGAATTTTCCATCCATCCTTGTTTGGCATCAGAATGTCTAACAATATTGCAAATGGAATATGCGCCTTTACCTGAGCCACCACATCGGCATTATTATCCACGTCGACAATCCTATAATCCCGTTTTTCAAGGAACCGGCGGTACAAGTTAATGACGCCTGGATCATCATCGATGGCCACAACTGTTCTGCCCTGACCATCGCTCCCGTTGGTCGAAAGCGTATCGTCGACCGCCTCAAGTTGCTCGCTGGATGGTTTGATCGGTATGGCGAAGCTAAACGTCGAACCTTTGTTTGGGGAGCTGTTTACCCAAATCTGTCCTCTATGCATTTCAACAAAGTGACGGCTAATGGGCAACCCTAAACCAGTGCCACCCACCTTTCGGGTGGTACTGGCATCAACCTGAGTAAACTCTTCAAAAATATGCTCCAGGTTGTGGGAGGGGATGCCCATGCCCGTGTCTGACACACTGATGATGATCTTTT
>Ga0209536_100009705_pt1 | contig 14292 bp, 12 predicted proteins | sample DeeMarSeWOR28_12_FD_187461 | JGI IMG/M metagenome (GOLD analysis project Ga0209536, IMG submission 187461) | Marine sediment microbial communities from White Oak River estuary, North Carolina - WOR-2-8_12 (SPAdes) (version 2) | ecosystem: Environmental > Aquatic > Marine > Intertidal zone >...
ACTGCGGGGAGATCTTCCCAAGGGTCAGACTCAATGGGAGACACCGGAAAACGGTTTCCCCTATGCTGCCGACCTTGTTGCCTACATCAAAAAACATTTTCCCCGTATGGGCATTGGGGTGGCAGGATTCCCTGAAGGTCATCCTGAAACGCCTAACCGCCTTAAGGAGATCGAGCACCTTAAGGCAAAAGTTGATGCCGGAGCAGATTATATTGTCACCCAGCTTTTCTTTGATAACCGGGACTTTTATGATTTCCGCGAACGATGTGAATTGGCCCATATCAATGTTCCCATCATAGCTGGGATTATGCCGATAACAACGAGGCAGGGCATGATCCGCATGGCTGAACTTGCAGCCGGCGCCCGGATTCCTGCCAGGCTGCTGAAGTCGGTTGAACGGGCCGGCAGTGATGAATATTTAGAGAGGGTCGGGGTGCACTGGGCCACTGAGCAGGTACGCGACCTGATTGATAACAATGTCAGGGGCATACACCTTTACACCTTGAACTGCTCAACAGCCACACTTCGCATATACAAATCTCTGGGGATCAGCAGTTCCATCCAGCTCTCAATGTAAAAAGCATTCTTCTTGCATTTTTCAATTACCGGCTGGGTATATATGCCTTGTTTTTATAGAATTGCAGGTTAAAAAGATGTATGCCTGCTCGGTACTTCTTAATTATACACAACCATTACAGTGACCATGATCCAAGGCTTTACCCAAGCAAGTAAAGTCCATTATGGCTGGTATGTAGTAGCAGCCGGGATGCTTTGTGTTTTTGCCGGCCTTGGTTTCGGCCGTTTTGCTCTTGGTATGCTGCTGCCGGCCATGGGTGTTTCTCTTACGCTCACATACTCCCAAATGGGCTTGATCAGCACTGCAAACTTTGTCGGCTATCTGCTCGCTGTGCTTGTTTGCGGCTATCTCAGCTCAAAAATTGGCAGCAGATTGTTGATTTTCCTGGCACTGTTGCTGGTGGCTGCTTCCATGCTACTGGTGAGCCAAGCAAAGACCTTTATGGCTGTTGCTCTCTTCTATACCTTGACCGGTATGGGGAGCGGAGCTTCCAATGTCCCGATGATGGCCCTTGTAGCCTCATGGTTCAATACCGGACAGAGAGGCAAAGCAGCAGGATTTATTGTCATAGGCAGCGGATTTGCCATTATTCTTTCGGGAAAACTTATTCCGTATCTCAATCAGCTCAATGAACTGGACGGCTGGCGGAACAGCTGGCTGGTCCTGGGTATCATTGTCCTTGTCATTTCCATCATCTGTTTTCTGGTAATCCGGGATTCCCCGGCTGAACTTGGTATAAAACCTTATGCCGGCAGGAATACCTCCTCCCCGGACAGTCTTTCACAATTTGCAGATAAACCTGTTTCTGCGACCAAAAAAGACATCTACCATTTAGGTGCCATCTATTTTTTCTTCGGCTATACCTATGTTATATACGCCACCTTCATCGTAACAGCCCTGGTCCAGGAAAGGGGCTTTTCTGAAACCGTTGCCGGCAGCTTCTGGTCATGGGTAGGTTTCTTAAGTCTTTTCTCCGGTCCGGTATTCGGAACGCTGTCAGACAAGCTCGGGAGAAAAACAGGACTGATCATGGTATTTTCAATCCAGATGTTTTCCTATATGCTTGTGGCGCTCTCTCTGCCCGGACTGTTTCTTTACCTCTCAATCGGTTGTTACGGGATTGTGGCCTGGGCCATACCGTCAATCATGGCAGCCCTGGTGGGTGACTATGTCGGACCCCAGAAAACAGCCCGGGTTTTCGGTTTTATAACTTTTATTTTTGCACTTGGGCAGATCGCCGGGCCGGCTGTGGCAGGCTTTTTGGCAGAAAAATATGGGAGTTTTTCAAGCAGCTTCGTAATGGCTGCCCTGTTTGCGGGGTTGGCGGTCCTGCTCACCGCTCTTCTCAAGAAACCCGCTGAAATTCATTAAGGAAACTTAATATTTTAAAAAGGGTGTTCATTTTATCAGCTGCGCGTCCAGTCCTATTCAAGCTACAGATATTATTCCCGTTATAAAATTGCTTGGAGATACATGGAAGGGGGCTTTCAGCTATAGTAAAAGCCCTCTGACACAGTAGATTCAGTAATTTTATTACGGGAATGTTTTTAGGCTTTTTTGCGGCCCAAAAGCTCATAAACCATTATATCACCATATTTCTTGTCTATCTCCCTGATCTCAATGGCTGAGCGTGCTGCCCTGCGGGTATTTTCACTGAGCAGTATGCCGTCAATATATGGCTTGGTCATATCCTGGAGCCTGAAAACCGTGTTGACCGGATCACCTATGACCGTGTAATCCATTTTCATATCAAAACCAATATTGCCGACCACCACCTCGCCAGTATGGATACTGATACCGATATGAACCGAGGTGCCAACCTCTTCCTCCAGGTATTTGTTTATTTCAGGCAGCGAATCCTGCATCTCGAGGGCAGCCGAAATGGCATTATCGGCATCCATGGTGCTGGACACCGGCGCACCGAACACTGCCAGGAAGCCATCCCCGAGATATTTATCAACGATGCCTTGATGTTTAAAGATGATGCCTCCCATGACCGAGAAAAAATGATTCAAAAGTGAAATTGTTTTCTGCGGACCGATATTAACGGCAAGTTTTGAAAAGCCCCGCAAATCAATATTGATAAGGGTGAGGGTTTTCATTTCTTCCACCCGTGAGGTGGCCTCACCGTCATGGACAATTTTATCAACAATCTCTTTGGGAACGAACTTCTGGAACATGTGGCGGATATCGCGCTCATGTTCTGCCATGGCCACCGTCTCCCCGTAAAGCCTGACATTTTCATTGGCAATTGACACTGAAGAGGCAATAGACTGAAGGAGATCCTCATCATTGGGACCGAATACACCATCAATTTTATTTAATACTTCAATAACCCCCACAACCTTTCCTTGTGAAATTACCGGGACACAAAGAGCGGTTCTTGTCTTGAAGCCGCTAGAATTATCCGCTTCACTGAAGAACTTGGAAGACCCCTCTATATCATTTACTATTATGGATTCGCCCCTGACAGCAACAGAACCGGCAATACCCTGACCGAACTTAAGGGAAATAGTCTGCAGACCGGAAATATCAACTTCAGGATTTATATTGAAGCCTGTTGCAAAGTGGAGCTCATCTTCATCGACCAGCCAGAGCGCCCCAGCCTCAACATCCATGATTTCCTTGATCATTTCCATGGTATAGTTGAGAACGGAGCCGATATCAAAGGTCGATGACGCAAGGGCTCCTCCGATCTGCTTGATGGTCGCCATCTCCCGATCTCTCTTCATGACTGCTGAAGAGAGGTTCGTCTGTTCTATGGAAAATGATATGACTTGCCCGAGCCACTCAACGAAATCCTGATTTTCCTCAAAGATCTTCACTGAACGGCCTGCAAAAACAAGAAGGCCATTTACTGCTCCGTCGATTGTCAATGGTGCCAGTAAACATGACCTGTACCCCAGGTTCACAAAAAGATTGCGGTCTGTTGCATTTGTAAGACTCGATGTCTCAGTTATTGTCATGTTGGCATTTTGCTTCATTACCCGGTCAATCACAGAGCCTTCATAGTCATATCTGTCACCGATGGAAATATGCAGTGTGTCATTGGCATAAAGATCTGTCAGTTTAATAGTTCCGGGCCAGTTCTGCTCCTTCTGCAGAACAAAGGCTACATCAAAGGGAACTACGCTCTGTATTTCCATATAGATTGCATGGAGTAACTCAGTTCCTTTGAAGCTTGAATTGAGGATTTTAAAAATCCGCTCAATGGCCCTGTGGCGTTGGATGGTTTTTGCAGAATCTTTCTGATAACGCAAATTCTCGAAGGTAAAGGAAGCTATGTTTAACAGGGGGGCCAATACTTCCGCGTCTTCCGTACTGAATGTCCTGTCAACCTTTTTGCAGGAAATGGAAAGTACACCAACGATGTCCTGGATGGCCTTCAACGGGACACACATAAAGGACTTTGTGGCGTAATACTCACGGTTTGTTCTGCCGATGCGGGTTTCCTTCTCAATATCTTCAACAACAAGAGGTGATTTATTGATTACGGCATATTTGGCGATGCTTGTCTCAAAATCGATTTTATCACCTATCTTGACCCGGTCACCATGGCCAATGCTGGCCTGCATGATAAAATTTTTCGATTCTTTTTGATCAAGGATCAGAATGGAGCCGATATCCGCATCAACCATTTTGAGGGCGCGCTCCAGGGTAAAATAAAGAATTTCATTTGGGTCACGGGTGATATAGCAAAGTTCGGCCAGTTCCTTTAACAGGGAGAGCAGATGCGCCTTTCTTTCCAGTTGACTGTTTGCCTCCTTATAGTGGGCTTCAATGGTTTCAAATGAGACAACAATATTGCCTAACTCGTCACCTTTGTCCTCAAAAGCGGTGCCCGGCAGATCCGAGACAACCTTACGGGATAGCTCCTTAGAAATATTTATTATCTTATCAAATATTTTCCTGAGAACAGTAAAACCGACCAAAGAATAGACAAGGACGCCAAGGAGAAAAAGTTTGATAAACTTGTCATGCAAAAAACCGTATTTGATGCCGAAATAAACAAAGCCGGCGACAGGCAGCAGGGTGAAAAGTCCAAATATGACATTAAGCCAGTAATAAAGGGTTCTTTTCTTTTTTGATGACTTTGGCGGCATAAATTTCTATACGCTGAGTGAGGATGAATTCCAGGGCATGATCACTGTCTTTCCAGGGGTTATTTATGGAAAACGGATCATAATCAAATAATTACATTAAGATATAGGCAAAGTTACTGCAATATCAATTTTTAACTTGCTGTTGCCAGTCTGTTCCGGTACTCTTTTCGCATATTTTCTAAAACTGTTTTTCCCTGCTGATCCTTCTATCAGTAAAACAATTAGGCCCATGGAAAATCAATTTGTCCTTGCCGGGGATATTGGCGGCACAAAAACTATTCTGGCCCTTTACTCCACTGAAAAAGGACCCCTGCACCCTCTTCAGGAGATTAGCTATGCAAGCAGTTCCTATCCTGGCCTTGACGCAATAATTGAAGATTTTTTGTCCCGCAGCAAAACCAAAGCCGCAACTGCCTGTTTAGGAGTAGCAGGGCCGGTGCATCAGGGCAGAGCCGTTATAACAAATCTACCCTGGCAGCCTGATACCAGAATGCTGCAGGAATCTCACGGTTTTACCAGGGCAATGCTCATTAATGACCTGGCGGCAAACGGTTATGCCCTGCCGCACCTGAAGCAGTCAGACTTTTTCACTATCAACCAAGGCAGGCAAACAGTTGAAGGAGCCCTGGGAATCATTGCCCCTGGTACTGGTTTAGGAGAGGTTGTCTTCACCTGGGAAGGATCCCGCTACCTCGCAGTACCTTCTGAAGGTGGGCACAGCGACTTTGCCCCGCTGTCTGAACCTGAGATTGGGCTGCTGCGTTTCCTTAAAAAAAAATATGACCATGTCAGTTACGATAGGATCTGCTCCGGCCGCGGCTTGCCTGTCATTTATGATTTTTATAAATCTCTGGGCCGGTTTGCTGAACCCGACTGGCTTACAGAACAGCTGGCTGCTGCAGAAGACCCTGCCCCAATAATTGTCAATGCAGCACTTGATGCAAGTAGAGATTGCAAAATCTGTCAAAACACCCTGGAATTGTTTATTTCCATTCTTGGAGCTGAAGCCGGCAACCTGGCCCTCAAGGGCTTGACCACAGGCGGCATGTATCTCGGCGGCGGTATACCCCCCAGGATCCTGCCTTTTCTAACCGGTGAAACATTTATGAAGTCATTTACCAGCAAGGGGCGCCTGAGCTATCTCCTGCATGATATACCCGTCAAGGTGATACTCAACCCCAAAGCTGCCCTTATCGGTGCAGCAGCCTTCGGCTTGGGGCTGAATTTTGAGTCTCTGTAGCGCAGATCAAACCCATGGACAAAAAACTTGTACAACGCATCCTTATTGTTGCTGCAATTATTCTTGCGGTGATTCTTTTTAAAGCCCTCGGGCTCGGCCAGTACCTGACCCTGGAGTACCTCAAGGCTTCCCAGGATAAATTCGCACAGCTCTACGGCGAAAACAGGCTGGCTGTCATTGCCACATATATGGCAGTCTACATAGCGGTCACCGCCCTCTCCCTTCCTGGAGCTGCAGTCATGACTCTGGCCGGCGGCGCCATGTTCGGGTTCTGGGTCGGTCTCGTTGTCATTTCTTTTGCCAGCACTGTTGGTGCCACCCTTGCCTGCTTTGTTGCCCGCTTTCTCCTGCAGGATTGGGTGCAGAAAAAATTCGGCGACAAATTGTCCACCATCAATAAGGGTATTGAAAAAGAAGGCGCTTTCTACCTCTTTTCATTGAGACTGGTACCGATTTTTCCTTTTTTTGTCATCAACCTGGCCATGGGCTTAACCACCATGAAGCTTTTGACTTTTTACTGGGTCTCGCAAATCGGAATGCTCCCCGGCACCATGGTCTATGTGAACGCCGGCAAGGAACTGGGGCGGATTGAATCACTGTCCGGCATCCTTTCCCCGGGCCTGATAATTTCCTTCGTTATTCTTGGGCTTTTCCCCATTACTGTGAAAAAGATCCTTACCTATTACCAGAAGAAGACGGGCAAGCTGCTCCCTGTGGAAAAGGAGAAGACCAGTGGCAAAGTATGATTTTGATCTTGGTGTATTAGGCGGAGGCGCTGCAGGTCTGACAATAACTGCCGGTGCTGCCCAGCTTGGAGCCAAAACGCTCCTGGTGGAAAAAGAACCGGCCCTTGGCGGTGACTGTCTGCACTATGGCTGTGTGCCCAGCAAAACCCTGATCCGAACGGCCAGGGCTTACCATGAGATCAAGCATGCCGTAAAATTCGGACTGCCGCAGGTTGCTGTTCAACCGGTGGATTTCAAGCAGGTTTCAAAACGCATACGTTCAGTCATCAGCGTTATACAGAAGCATGACTCAGTGGAGCGCTTCTGCTCTCTTGGCGCCCGGGTCGAATTCGGTCAGGCGGAATTTATCGACGAACACTCCATCAGACTCCACGGCAAAATCTATTCTGCCAAAACCTGGGCTATAGCAACCGGTTCCTCACCGGCAATCCCTCCCTTTGAAGGAATCGACTCAGTTTCATATCTGACAAACAAGGAAATCTTCTATTTGGACAGCCTCCCCGTTTCAATGATTATTTTGGGTGGAGGGCCCATAGCCATGGAAATGGCCCAGGCATTTAACAGGCTCGGCACCAGGATCACTGTCATTCAGCGCTCCGGCCAGATATTAAGCCGAGAGGACAAGGACCTGGCCGATACTGTTATGGAAACACTGAGCCAAGAAGGGGTCTCCTTTGCTCTTGGGTCGGCAATCATCTCTGTCGCTGAAAAAAATGGCAGCAAAGCTGTAACATTCAAAAACAACCAGGGAGAAACAAAAACCCTCTCTGCAGATGCTCTTCTCGTTGCCATGGGAAGAGCTCCCAATGTTGACGGGCTGGGATTGGAAAATATCGGCATTGCCCATGCCAAAAAAGGCATTGAGGTTGACAGCCGCCTAAGGACAAACCATAAACATATCTATGCTGCCGGCGATATTACCGGCAAATACCAGTTCACCCATGCTGCAGGTTATGAGGGGGGGATAGTTATCAGTAATGCCATTTTCCATCTGCCGCGAAAAACAGATTACACCTTTCTCCCCTGGTGCACCTATACCAGCCCTGAACTGGCCAGCATAGGTTTGAATGAAAAGGGGGCAACCGCAGCTGGGATCAAGTATTCCGTCTGGACCGAAGAGTTCTGGAATAATGACAGAAGTCTTGCAGAGGGCGAAGAAATCGGCAAGATAAAAATGCTGCTGGATGAAAAGGAAAAACCCATTGGCATCCAGATCCTGGGCCCCCATGGTGGCGATCTTCTCAGTGAGTGGGTTGCTGTCCTAAACGGCAAGGTTAAACTTTCCACCCTTGCCGGAGCAATCCATCCCTATCCCACCCTGGGAGAAATAAATAAAAAAGTTGCCGGCACCTTTCTAGCTGGAAAAATATTCTCCGACACCGTAAAAAAAGGGTTGAAGTTTTTCTTTAATTTCAAGGGACGGGCCTGTAATGGCCCCAAATAAAATAAAACTACAGCATTTAAAGGTTGCAAAAACACCTTTACTTCCATTATATAACCCCCTTTTTGTTTTTCCGATCAGAGCTCATATTACATTTTGCAGGAACGCTGCTCATAATTGTTGCGATTGGGTAAAGTTGTAAAAATTTAATTAAAGAGGAATTGTAATGCCAACTAAAGAAAATTGTACTCTGTACAGCGGTGGTCTCAAAGGAGCTGAGACTGCTTTTGGGGAAGCTGCTGAAAAATGGTCCGTAAAAGAGGTGAATTTCTGCTATTCAGGCCAGAAAACAAACAGGAAGGAAAATCTGGTGATCCTTTCAGATGCTGAATTGAAGCGCGGGGACATCAGCATGGAAATGGTTTCCAAAATGATGCACCGCTCTTACTATGAAACTGAAAAAATCAGAAAAGTCCTGCAGACCATTTTCCACATGGTTAACAAAGGCCACCAGGTTTTTGTCATTGGTACTATCCTCGGGGATAATACCGTAAAGGGTGGAACCGGCTGGGCTGTTGAACTCGCTAAGCTGTTCAACAGGCCTCTGTCAGTCTATGACCAGGCTAAAGAGAATTGGTACAGCTGGAAAGATGGCGCCTGGGTTCCGGATAATCCGAAAATTGAACATGAAACATTTGTCGGGTCAGGGACACGTAATCTTTCCGAAAAAGGGAAAAAAGCAATTGATCAGCTTTTTGAGCAGGCATTTGGCTCCCGCTGAATGTTCGATTTTAAAAAAAGCCATGCTCCTTTGGGCATGGCTTTTTTAACATCAGTCATTTATTCTTTTCAGGAGCCAGGCCATATTCCTGCCAAGATTTTTCATGGTCTGGATCCCCTCATCGTCTTTTTCAACCTCACCTTTCTGCCTGCCCATCCCCAGGTTCCAATAGCTTGAACCCGGCACAATCATCCCGCCGATAAAGAAAAAATGGTTGATCGAATTGAACACATGTATAGCGCCGGCCCGCCTTACAGCAACGACTGCCGCCCCGACTTTACGGGCCAGCATATCGCTGTTGGCCCTTGATACCATACCGGCCCTGTCAATGAGTGCCTTCATTTCGGTTGATACATTGGCAAAATATGTCGGCGATCCGAGAATAATACCATCAGCATCAAGCATTTTTTCAATACAGTCATTAACAACATCATCCTTGACTGCACAGCGCTGGTCCTTATTCTCATAACATTGCATGCAGGCAATGCAGCCGTGGATTTTACTGCCGGCAAGCTGAACCAATTCGGTTTTGATTTTCTCTTTTTCCAGTTCCCGGAAAACATACCCGATCATAATTGCCGTGTTGCCGTCCTTTCTTGCACTGCCGTTAAACGCAACCACCTTCATATTCTATTCCCCCGGTTGATTTATTCTGTTAAATCTTACCATGTTATAAAATCATATTCCCAGGTTTCCTTCTGCTTTTAAACTACATCAACGGGTTCCTCTTCACGCCGTTAATTCGCAGAACTCTATTATCTTCCCTTTTGCTACTCTCTTTGCTGGATCGCCTGAACCTGCCGTAAAATACCCGGCAAATTTTTATATCTGGGATGGGAGAAACCCTCTGTTTCTCAAGACTCCATCCTAAACGATTATTTTATTCCAGACAGCCGGGCGGAAATTTTTCAGGTATCATGCCGGTGAATGGCAAAGGGTGCCCACGCCTGGCATACAGGCATAACTTCCAAGCTGTTTATATTGATATTTGTATCCACCATAATTTCCCAGTTATCACGGTCCGCCTCATGGACAGGTTCCAAACCCAGGGCCAAGCCGGCGTTATTTATCAGGATGTCCACTTCCCGAAAATGTTCAGACAGGCCTGACAGCGTTTCAGCAACAGCACCACGATCCCGGACATCAAGCTGCAGAATTTGAATTTCTGTTTCACTCAATTCCTGCTGCAGTGCTTCAAGTTTTTCAAGTCGCCTGGCTGCAAGAACCAGTCTCGTTTGCGGCCCAGCATATTTTCTGGCGCACGCCGCACCAAACCCTGCACTTGCACCGGTAATAAGTGCAGTTTTTCCCATACATAATTTCCCTGATGAAACAAAATTGACCGTGCTCCGGTTTTTTAGAACCGGATCAGCTGTTGCCCCTATAGCCCTATGCTAAAAGGTCTTTATATCTTAATGTATTATCGTATTTAAAAATTGCTACAACTATTTGATTGTCCTGCATATCTGCCATGCAAAAATCGGGACATCCTTTTCTAGTTTCCTGTACAGCAGATTTCCGCATAAAGTGCATTTATCAGCCCTTCATTCTTCAGGAGGTCCATGCCTGTATAGGCGCTGCCGCCGCCGAGTTCTGCAATATCCTGCAGGAGTAATTGATGTGGATCAATGTTCCCAAGACTTTTATCATTCTCTGCGGCTATATATATAGAATGTATTGTAAGCTGGCTGCCGTATTTTTTCATAAGCCACCGGACTTCAGCCAGGAGAAGGGTCTCTTTGTTTTTATTTGTCTGCATCTGGCTTTCTGATATATCTTTGTATCCGTTGTTCGTCAGAATTCCGTCGGAAATCAACAAAATGGTTAGGCGGCCGGACATTTTCCATAAAATATCAATATCCAGCTGCTGCAGAACATCTGTTATCGGCGATCTGCGGGTGTAAATCTCATAGACATCGGTCATAAAATAGTTCTGCAGAGTATTTTTCACATATCCTGGATCGTACGAATCGATTTTCAGTAAAGATTCATATAACAGATGCGTGCCCGGAAAAAACCTGAACAGGTAAACCCCGAAGCGGCACCCGTCAACTGCCATTTGCGGGCTTAGGTTCAGCAGCAACTGTTTTAGGAGCGTAACTTTTGTGATAGGATTACCAACAACCGGCTCATTTCGCGCCTGGGTCTCGACTGCTTTTGCCATTTCTAACATCGAACCGGAAACATCTGCTAAAACCAGAACAGGTTTGGCAACACATTTTTCCTGCACCGCAACTGACTCAGGCCTTACTGTCTGGGCTGAAATTTTCTTCTCTTTTTCAGGTGGTTCGGCGGTTATTCGCTCCTGTCTTTTCACTGTCAGTGGCGGTACCATCTGCTTCTTCTTTTCAGCTAGCATTGGCAGTGATTCTGCTTCTCGCTGCCCGTCTTCCACCTTAGCCTCTTGCAGCAGCGGGGCAACCTTCTGGGGCGGCAGTTCTGCTGCAGCCTGCTCCCGGGGCTTCTCAGGTCTGTATTCCCGTATTATGCTTTCAGTACCGACCCTGGTCTTCGTAACAAGTGGTGCATCAGCCACTTTGGCCCTGACTGCAGGGTAAAACTTGTCAGCATTATCTTTGCTGTCATACCTGCCGATCCGTACAACATAGAAATTCTTTATCTTTTCTATCCGCAGGTCCTGAAGCTGGCTGTCATCCAACTTGCTAATGAGTCTCTGGTAGATCCCTTCGGCGCTATTCTCGGAAACATAGGTGCCTATCTGGATCGTGTAATAAGCGGTCTGGTTCTGCTCCTGTTCAGCCCAGGAAGGGCAAGGAACCGGAAGCTGTAATCCTATGGCAATGATCATGACTGTAAATCCCAGACGAACGCTTATGCTACGCACATTTGTCTCCTCTTTGCTGGACATTCTGATAAAATCCCCCTTGCCGACAAAGCAAGCCTTTTATATTACTGCAAAACTTGTTCCTTTTTACAGGATCTTTACAGGGAAGATTCTTTGGAAACCAGTATTCAAGACAAACTGTATTTTGACAACTTGGTCAACCATCCGTAATTTTTAAATTATTATGGATTTTACCTTGAAGATGAAAACCTCGCTGTAATAGTCCTGAACAGATATTTAACAGGCCGATCTCATTAACACAGGGCTTAACAGTTTAATATTGTGACAATTTTCGGCACAAATCAAAATAACACATGACAGATATCTGTGTCACCAATACCCAAGAATTACCTGGTATCGAAAACTGCTTTTCTTCACCTTCTTGACAAACAGACCGCTGCCATTGTAAGCACATTGTTTATTATTCAAATTCAAGTGATGCATACTGAACAATAAGTAAAAAACGGTGACAACCATGCCAGACATCAATCCCCGCGGTGCCATTCTGCAGCGTGACCGAAAAACCTATGCCATTGTGCCAAGAACGCCTGTGGGGCTTGTCTCGCCGGAAGTCCTTGAAGCAATTAGCTCTGTGGTCCGCAAATATGATATACCCATTACCAAGATAACTTCAGGTCAGCGCCTTGCCCTGGTCGGCATGAAACGGGAAGAAGTCGATATGGTCTGGCATGATCTAAAAATGGAGGTCGGGCCGGCTGTTGAACTGTGTGTCCATTATGTTCAGGCCTGCCCAGGCACCGAGGTCTGTAAATTCGGTATCCGTGATTCACTTGCTATGGGTTTGAAACTGGAAGAACTTTATGTTGGTATGGATCTACCCGCCAAGGTTAAAATTGGTGTTTCCGGTTGTCCTTTCTGCTGTGCTGAAAGCTATGTGCGTGACATCGGCCTGATCGGCAAGAAAAGCGGCTGGATTGTAACCTTTGGCGGCAACTCAGGCGGACGCCCCCGCATAGGGGATGTTCTTGCCGAGAAGGTGGGTGATGACGAAGCCGTTGCCCTGGTAAAGCAATGCCTGGAATACTACAGGGACAACGTTGATAAAAAACTGCGAACCGCACGTTTCGTTGAAAAAACAGGGATAGAAATAATTAGGCAGGCGTTACTGAAATAAGCTATAAAGGAAGCGAAATGGCTAAAAAATATCTCATGATTATTACCCACTCGGATGATGACCAGGACCGGGCCAATGCTGCTGTGGGCATGGCTGTCTCGCTTGTCGGTGAAGGGGCGGACCTGGCTCTCTTTTTTGTTTTCGAGGGCGCTAAAATGGCACGAAAAGGTTTTGCAGAAACCATTGTTGGCGATCATATGACCCCGGTGCGCGAATTGTTCCCGCTGGTGCTTGAGGCAGACCTCCCAATGTATGTCTGCTCTGCCTGTGTAAAAAAATACAACATCCCTGAAGATAATCTTATCCCCGGAGTAGGGATAGCGACCCTGCCGACTATTACCGCAGAAATGATGGATAGGGAAACCATAATGTTTTAACTGGAGCTATTGTATGGCTTTTTTCAAGAAAAAAACGCTCACCGGCCTGGCACGCACCTGCGGTTGAGCTGCCAAGATCGGTCCGACGGTCCTGTCGGATGCTTTGCAGGGTCTCAAGCCCCCTGATGATCCCAACCTGCTTGTTGGTTTTGAGACCGCCGATGATGCTGCGGTTTACAGGCTCACGGACGAAATCGCCATGATCAGCACGGTGGATTTTATCACACCTCCCGTAGACGATCCTTACTGGTTTGGCCAGATATCTGCGGCAAACTCGATTTCTGATATTTATTCCATGGGTGGCAGGCCGCTTACCGCGTTGAATGTCGTAATGTTTCCAGCGAAACATCTTGATATGGGCTTTCTGAAAGAAATCCTGCGCGGCGGTCATGACAAAGTGGTGGAAGCAGGAGCCTGTCTCGTGGGCGGCCATACCGTTGATGACGAAGAACCAAAATACGGCCTATGTGTAAACGGTGTAGTACATCCTGACAGGATTATCACCAACGCAGGCGGCAAACCAGGCGATGCCCTGATCCTTACCAAACCGCTCGGTTCAGGCGTGCTGTTTAATGCTGTCCGCTCAGGAAAACTGCCCTATAAAAACCTGGAACACGATACTCTGCCTTCTCTGGCCAGTTTAAACGGCCCTGCCATGGAAATTGCCCTGCAGTTCGAGCTCCATGCCGCCACGGACATTACAGGCTTTGGCATCGCGGGCCATACTCTGGAGATGGCTCTTGGCAGCGGCTCTCAGGTTGTCCTGCATTTTGACAGACTGCCATTTTACAATGATGCACTGCGCATGTACCAGAAAGGTGAAAGCACTGGCAGCAATAAAGCAAACCGGAAGCTGGTGGAAAAGCAGCTGCAAATCCAGAGAGATCTGACTGGCCACCAGGAGGAGCTCCTTTATGATCCCCAAACCTCAGGGGGACTGCTTCTCTCGGCTCCAGCTTCCCAGTCTAATGCACTCATTGCGGCCCTGTCTGCATCAGGCGTGGAGACAGCTGTTCAGGTCGGAGAAATAACCGAGGGTCCCTATGGAATAATTGTCGTCTGATCCTGACCTGGTTTTTTTAAAAATCTTTTAAGCCTACTTAGACA